>JAABUT010000407.1_pt1 | contig 72127 bp, 69 predicted proteins | sample 5559281 | NCBI WGS metagenome assembly JAABUT01 (sample SAMN10711880, study PRJNA513359) | rock metagenome | isolation source: Antarctica rocks | place: Antarctica: Victoria Land, Ricker Hills nord | collected 2016-01-04 | reverse complement strand
GCCCGCCAGGCCGGTGGTCTGGTCGTCGCCACCGGTGCGGACCGGCAGATCAACCCGAAGGCACCCGAGGGGCCGGTCGTTACAAGGGCCAGGCCCGTCCGGTGGCGACATGTCCATACTCGCAGTCATTGCTGACGTGCGGTCGGGAGTGGGACTTGGTCACGCCAAGGTCGGCCAGCAGGAACGCGACCGGCTTGGACGCCATCGAGGAACCGTTGTCGGCGTGGATGGTCAGCTGGTCACGCCGTACTCGTTGTTTGGCAATGGTTTCGGCCAGCAGCCGCTCGGCCAGGGCGGCGGACTCGCAGGTCGCGACCATCCAGCCGACGGTGTAGCGGGAGTAGATGTCGATGATCGAGTACAGGTAGTAGTAGCTCCACCTGGCCGGCCCGTGCAGCTTGGTGATGTCCCAGGACCAGCACTGGTTCGGGGCGTGCGCGACGAGCTCGGGCTTGACCCGCGCAGGGTGGGTGGCCTGGCGGCGACGTTCACGGACCTCGCCCTGCTCGCGCAGCAGCCGGTACATCGTCGACTCCGAGCACAGGTAGGTGCCCTCGTCGAGCAGGATCGCGTGGACCTCGCCCGGGGCCAGGTCCACGAACCGCGACTCGTGCAGCACCTCCAGCACCCGGGCACGCTCGGCCAGGGACAGTGCCCGTGGCTGAGCCTTGGGTTGCCTCGCCGGTCGCGGCGGTGGTGGGCTCGACCGGTGCCACCGGTAGTGGGTGGCCCGGGGCCGGCCAACCGCGGCGCAGGCGGCCCGCGCGCCGACCAACGGGGTCAACTCGGTGATCGCGTTGTCGATCATTGCTCGCTGTCGTTCCTGCTGCCGTTGGTCGCGAGGGTGTCCAACAGAGCGGAGAGTTTTCCCTGGACCTCGATCACCGCCCTGGCCGTTTCCAGCTCGGCGGTCAGACGATCGTTCTCCCGGCGCAGCCGAGCCGCCTCGCGCTGGTCGGCGGTGACCGGCTGCGCACCCGAAGGCCGACCCAACGCCTCCATGGCGCCCTTGTCCCGCTGGTCACGCCAAGCACTGATCAACGAGGTGTACAGGCCCTCGCGGCGCAGCAACGCACCCCGCCCGGCGCGGTCGCACGCCTTCCGTTGTTCTCGCCCTTGAGGTAGTGGTCGAAGAACCGGCGCAGATCCTCCGTCGCCGGCTTCCACGGCACCCCGGTCACGACGCAGGAGTGGCCCGCATGAAGCGGGAAGGACAGCTCGAGCTGGTCAGGAAGCACTACCGACGGCGAGGAGCAGGGCGGCGCCGTTGAACAGGTCGGGGATCCAGATCGGCAGCCCGGCCAGCTGCAACCCCTTGACCCCGACCGCTCGGAGGTGCGCCACAGTGGCGCGGCGACCCCGAGGAAGTCGGCCTCACGGGCGCGCAGGACGTGCTCGAGCTGCATGATCGCCAGGATCTTGGTGAAGACCTCGTGGGCACCGACGCCGATCTCTACAACGAGGCGTTCTACGGCGGCGGACTTTTCGGGGAAGGCTTCTGGACGTGGTGGCGGGCGACCATGGCCGGCCACAACTTCCACGGTGAGCGCCGCGAGACGGACTGGCTGGCCCAGCTCCTCGCGACCCCGTTCGATGACCCGGCCGCCTACGGCGCGCGAGGCTCGATCTTCGTGAAGCCGGATATCGACCAGGCGACGGCCCCGGTGTGGATCGTCGGCCCGCAGACCGGCGTGGTCATCCACCAGGCGGGCAGCAGCGAGACGTTCGTCCGGTCGACGGGAGTGAGGGCCAAGAAGTTCGACTTCATCGACGCGTGGTTCCCGCACTCCTACAAGCAGTCCACCATCGCCGAGCACCTGCGCTACTTCGACCACTGGCTCAAGGGGATCGACAACGGTGTGATGGGCGGACCGCCGGTACGCGTGCAGGTGCGGACGGGGAACGGCGGTGGTTTCGTTCTGGCCGAGTCCGACTGGCCGATCTCACGGACGGACTACCGCCGCTGGTACCTCGACGCCACCCCCTCGGACTGGGGCGGGGACGGGCTCCGCAGTGATTTTCTGCGGATCCTTGAGGAGGAGCCGGCGGCCGCGTCGAGCGCCGGCTACGACGCCCACCTCGACATCGGTCGACGGATCATGGCCCCGGTCGGTGTCGTCGGCGGCACCCCCCGCTGGTCGACCGGCGTCTCGTTCGTCAGTGACCCGATGACGCAGGACGTGGTGCTCGCGGGATACATGAAGGCCGGCCTGTGGGTCTCCTCGAGCAGCAGTGACATGGACGTCTTCGTCTCCCTGCGCGTGCTCGACGAGAAGGACCGCGAGATCCGCTACGAGAGCCTCGTCCCGCCGGTCGACCCCACCAACATCCACCCGGTGGGACACGGCCTGCTCAAGGCCTCGCACCGCACCCTCGACGAGGAGCGTTCGCGGCCGTACTGGCCGGTCCACACCCACTCTGAAGCGGACTACCGTCCACTGCAGGCCGGTGAGATCGTCGACGTGGAGATCGGCCTCAACCCCAGCAGCGCGCGCATCCGCGAGGGCTGGCGGTTACGCGTCGACATCCAGCCCTTCTCGCCCGCCGGCCTACCGTCGCGTGCCTACGACGAGAGCTACCACGTCGGGGCGCAGAACACGGTCTACACGGGACCCGACCACCCGAGCTACATCCAGCTGCCGATCATCCCGCTGGAGACCCGGACCAGTGACCCAGGAGACCGCACGTGACACCGGACACCATGACCATGACCTCGACCGAGAAGCGCTCCGACCGGCTGACGACGACCCTGGAGCGGATCCGCAAGCTCGGACCGACCCTGCGCGACCGCGCCGTCGCCGCCGAGCGGGCGGGCCGTCACAGCGACGAGACCATCGCCGACCTGGCGGCGACCGGCGCCTTCGACATCGCCAGCCCAGCCGAGTTCGGCGGCGCTGAGCTGTCCGTCCGGCAGCAGCTGGACGTCATCGTCGAGGTCTCGGCGTGGGACGGCTCGGCCGGGTGGACGGTGTGGGCCGGCTCCTCGACGAACTGGATTCCGGCGGGCTGCGGGCCTCGGGTCATCGAGAGGGTCTACGGCCCCGAATGGGCCGGGCCTCGCGTCGCCGGCTCCAGTCACTTCCCGGCGTCCCGAGGCCGGGCCCGGCGGGTCGACGGAGGATGGCTCGTCACCGGTGGCCCATGGGGCTTCGCGACCGACTCGCTCTGGTCGCCCTTCACCAACCTCGGGTGCATCGCCGACGACGGGGACGGACCGCGGCTCGTCGCCCTGCAGGTCCCGCGCGACGAGCTCCGGTTCCTGGACGACTGGAACGTCGCCGGGATGAAGGCCACCGGAAGCGTGTCCGTCGCCCTCAAGGGCGACGATCTTTTCGTGCCCGACTACCGCGGGGTGGAGTTCAGCGACATCACCCAGGGGACGATCGACAGCGGACTGGCGGGGTCGCTCTGGAAGGCACCGACCCTCGGCGTGGCGTTCAGCACCATGTCCGGCCTGTCGATCGGCATTGCGCAGGGCGCTTTGGACCGGTTCCTCGAGCGGTCGGCCGGCCGCCCGATCCGCGGTACGACCTACGCCAACCAGCTCGAAGCGCCGCTGACCCACCTGATGCTGGCGGAGGTGCACTCCAAGATCCAGGCCGCGACGCTGATGGCCCAGGCCAACGCCGACGAGACCGACCGCCTGGGCGAGCGCGCGGCCGCGGGAGACGCCGCCGACCCGGCATACATGCAGCGGTTCAGCGCCCGCGTCCTCCTCGAGACGGCCTACATCGCCCGGTGGTGCGCCGAGGCCGTCGAGCTCCTCCAGCGCAACTCCGGGTCGACGGCGATCCTGGACGGCGAGCCGATCCAGCGGGCCTGGCGTGACGCGCGCGTCGTCACCCTGCACGGCGCCCTCAACCTGGAAGCCCTGTCCGAGAACTACGGGCGGTTGATGGCGGGAGTCCAGCCGCACAAGGTCGCCGGGATTACCACGTTGGACCGGTTCACGGCTGCTGGTCGGTGACGAAATGCGGCTGTGGCCGTGCGCGAGCGGCCAACGGCTGACCCCGACCCGTCGAACTGGACGGTGTCCGGTTTGCCCACCGGGGTGGGTCACAAACCGGGCTCGGGCCAGCTCAGCGGTCCGGGGCAGGCGCACGAGGCTGCCGAGTGCGCCGAACTGCTGAGCGCCGCCGGCATACCGGTCGGTCCGATCCTCACGGTGCCGGAGACGGTCGCGCACCCTCAGGGCGTCGCCCGCGTGATGGTGGTCGCCCTCCCTCACCCGACGGAGGGCACGGTCCGCACCCTGGGCTCCCGCTCAAGCCGTCGAACACGCCACCGAACCTGCGGCACGCCAGCCCCACCCCACAGACAGCACACCGCTGAGGTCCTCGCCGACGTGGACCTCACCCCGGGCGAGATCGCCCGCCTTCCGGATCAGGGATCGACCCGAGGCTGAATTCGGGCCAGCAACCCGGGGGGACCTCTCGGGGGACGGTTCGCGTGGGGCGTGGCCGTCGTCCCGACGCGCCGGCCTCAGCCACGCCCCGCCGAACCACTCGCGGCACGCGGTCGACGCCGTGGTTGACTGCTGGTCCAGCACTGAGGAGCAGCGATGAGCCCGCATTCCGACGATTCCGATCCGCAGATCCAACCCGACTCTCAAGATCTCGACGCGTCGACCGCCCCGACCGAGTCGCCCTTCGCTGGAGACGGCGCCATCTCCTCCGGTCGCCCTGCTGGCTCCGTGCCGGGCCAGCCCGACGCGCAGGACGGCGACCGCGACCTGGGGACCGCCGGCGGCAACCCGCTGGCTGGTCTCATCATCGACCCGGCCGATGCCGAGCAGGCTGTACCCGGCGACGAAGGCCCTCTCAACCCGGGTCAGCGCTGAACACTCCCTCCGCTCGGCGCGTCACCCGGGCTCGATCACTGCTCGACCGGACCGCGCGTCGACGGGTGCAGCTGGTCCCGATGACCCCACGGCAGCAGCTGCACGCGGGCCGGTTGCCGCGCAGGCTCACCCAGCTCGCCGTGGGGCTCTGGCTCTACGGCACGGCGATGGCGATGTTCATCCGAAGCGGCCTGGGCCTCGACCCGTGGGACGTCTTCCACTACGGCGTGCAGACGCGCTGGGGCGTCAGCTTCGGGACCGTGGTCATCGTCGTGGGCTTCGCCGTGCTGCTGCTGTGGATACCGCTGCGCCAATGGCCGGGCCTGGGGACGGTCGCCAACGCGGTCATCATCGGGTTGTCGACCGACGCGACGCTGGCGCTGTTGCCGGCCCCGGAGCATCTCGGGCTGCGCTGGGCGTTGCTCCTGGGAGGCATCGGGCTGACCGGGGTGGCCGGGGCGATGTACATCGGCTCCCAGTTCGGACCCGGCCCGAGGGACGGACTGATGACCGGGCTGGCGCGGTGCACCGGGCTGTCGTTGCGGCTGGTCCGCACCGTGCTCGAGCTGACGGTGCTCGGCGTCGGCTGGCTACTGGGTGGGGTGGTGGGCCTCGGCACCGTCCTCTACGCGCTCCTGATCGGGCCGACGGTGCAGGCTTTCCTCCCCATGCTCACCGTCCGCCTCGACCCGCCAGACGCTGAGAACACCTGAGAAGAATGGACGGAGGCGCTTTGTCAGTGCATGTCAGTGCACCGCCCTCGTTGTCATCGTGGACGTCATCCCGCTGCTCGGCGCCACGTTGGGGCTGATCGTTCTGGTCGCCTCATGCCTCGTCCTGCACCGCCACCCTGTTGGGCCCAGCAGGCGGCGCGGCGTGAGGTTGGCCCAGCGGGTGCATGGGTACCAGGAGAGTGGGAAGAGGCAGCCCGAGACCCTGGCGCGTGTTTCCTGGGTCGGTCCCCGGACCTGCCTCCCACACCACAACACGAGTGGACACCCCCTGTCTGAGGCGTATGCGGCCAGGCGGCGTGCGCCACGCTCCAGCACTGCAGGCCCTCGCCTGCGAAAGGACGGGACATGAGCACTGCGTCCAACACCGCGGGGTCGCGCGGGGCCTCGGAGACCAGGATGGGGACGACCATGCAGAAGGTCGCCATGGCCTTCCGGGGTGGTCTTCGTGCTCGTCGGCCTCGCGGGCTTCGTCCCTGGGATCACGACGAACTACGACAAGATGGGGGCCGCCGGCCCCGACTCGATGGCGATGCTCCTCGGCGTCTTCATGGTCTCGGTGCTGCATAACATCGTCCACCTCCTGTACGGGGTCGTCGGGATCATCGCCTCGCGCCGCTGGAGCGCTTCGCGGGCCTACCTGCTCTTCGGCGGCATCGTGTACCTCGTGCTGTGGCTCTACGGTCTGGTCATCGACCGCAACAGCTCCGCCAACTTCGTGCCGCTCAACACGGCCGACAACTGGCTCCACCTGGGCCTGGGCGTCGTCATGGTGGGTGCTGCACTCGCCCTCAGCCGCGAGCGAGACCGCGCGACGGGTCACGCGGCGGCCTGACGCCTCCGAGTGGGGCTGTCACCCGGCGGGTGCGGAAGGGTCGGAGTCGGCCGGGTGCGCCGTCGCACGGGCCGTGCCAGATACTGACCCGATGCCGATGAGCTCCGCCGAAGGTAAGGACTGGACGAGGACGCGCATCCAGGGGCTGGCCGGGCGTCACGGCCCCCTAGCTGTCCTCGACGTCGGCCCGGGCGTGGGCACCTACGCGAAGCTGCTCACGGGCCCCGACGTGTGCCGGATGGTCGGGCTCGAGGTGTGGGAGCCCTATCTGACGACCTACTCGCTCGACCAGTTCTACGACGAGCTCATCGTCGGTGACGTCCGCACCACGGCGCTGCCGGACGTCGATGTCGTCATCCTCGGTGACGTCCTCGAGCACATGTCCCGTGAGGACGCCGTGACGGTGTGGGAGCGAGCCGCCGCCGCTGCCCGACGAGCCGTGTACCTCTCGTTGCCGATCGTGGATTACCCGCAGGACGAGATCGAGGGCAACCCCTTCGAGGTCCATGTCGAGCAGGACTGGGACGTGGACTCGGTGCTTGGTGCCTTCGACGGCATCGGCGAGGTCTGGAGCGGCGCCGAGGTGGGGGTCTTCGAGCGCCTGACGAACGGGTGAGCCGGCCCGGTCACGCCGGTCGGGCCATGGCGTCGACGGCCGCGTCGAAGACGGTCGGTAGCCGACGGGCCAGGGGCACCAGGGCCGAGCGCACCCGGGGCTGGCGGGTGGCCTGCACCAGGCCCAAGGTCAGCCACCGGTACCGCCGGGTCAGGGACGGCCATTCGCGTTCGTACCGGCCAGGATTGCCCTCCCTCACCGCGGCCACTGCGGACTCGGCCTGCGTGATCGCGAGGGCGATCCCCTCGCCGGTCAGCGCGTCGACATATCCGGCGGCGTCACCGACCAGGAGCACCCGTCCGGCGGTCCGCGCCCGGGTGCGCTGGCGCAACGACCCCGCACCGAGCACCGGGCCGGCGGAGGCACCGGCCACCCGGTCGCGCAGCTCGGGGAAGTCGGACAGGTGCTCCTCGTATGCGCGCCGCTCGCGCGACAGGATCGCAACCCCGACCAGTCCCGGGCCCACGGGCGTGACGTATGCCTCCGCGCGCGGCGACCAGTGCACCTCCACGAACGCCGTCCACGGTCGCACCGCGAAGTGGCGCCGCTGCCCCCACCGCCGTAGCGGCCCGGGTCGGGCCTCGAGGCCCAGCGTCCTGCGTACCGGTGAGTGCAGCCCGTCGGCGGCGATGACGTAGCCGAAGTCGTCGCCGTCGACAACGACGCTGTCCGACCCCGGCCGGACGTCACGCACCGCGACCCGTTGGACGTCGACACCCGCGTCTGAACACGCCGCCTCAAGGGCCGACTGCAGGACCGTGCGCCGCACGCCCCGCCCGGGTCCGGCCCGGAACGACGCCTCCGCGACGCACGGCTCCCCTCCGGAACGGACCGACAGGTAGCGGATCCCGGCCAGGGCGTGGCCCGGAGGGTCGACCCCGAGGTGCTGTAGCCGGCTCAACGCGCCCGGCATCAGCCCCTCGCCGCAAGCCTTGTCCAGGGTGCCGGCTCGAGGGTCGCGGACCGTGACGCCCAGACCCGCGCGGGCGGCCAGGAGCGCGGTAGACAGGCCGGCCGGCCCGGCACCGACCACGAGGAGGTCTGGACGGCTCACGAGACCGCCCGTCGCAGGGTGGGAAGTGTTGCCAGAGCAGTATTCTCGACCTGGAGACGGGTCCTCAGCAGTACGGCGTTAGCCACCGTGAACGCCACAGCCGTGATCCAGGCCGAGTGCACCAGAGGGAGGGCAACGCCTTCGACGACGACCGCCAGGTAGTTCGGGTGGGCCAGGAACCGGTAGGGGCCTCGGCGCACCGGACGGACGCCGGGAATGACGATGACCCGGGTGTTCCAGTGCTGGCCAAGAGTGTCTATGCACCACCAACGCAGCGCTTGGGCGGCCACCACGAGGACCAGCATCGGCCACCCCAGGGCGGGCAGGAAGTCCGGCCGTCGCAGCCACACCTCGAGCAACACGCCGACGAGGAACGCGGTGTGCAGCGCCACCATCAGCGGATAGTGACCGCGACCGGTCTCCACGCCGCCCTGCGCCAGACTCCAGCGGGCGTTGCGCCTGGAGGTCACCAGCTCGACACCTCGTTCGAGCGCGACGGCGACGATCAACAGCGTGAACCAGGCCTGGGAGCTCATGACCCGGGTGCCCCCGGCGCTCTGAGCAGCACCAGTTCCGAGCAGAACCCAGGGCCCATGGCGAGCATGAGCCCGAACGATCCTGGGGGCGGGGGATGGTCGGCCAGGGTGTCGGCCAGCACGTGGAGCACGGACGCCGACGATAGGTTCCCGACCCTCGCCAGGCTGTCCCACGTCACACCCAGGGCCGCACGCGGGACCTCGAGCGCGTCGGCCAAGGCCTCGAGGACCTTCGGGCCGCCAGGGTGCGCGACGTACCACTCCACGTCGTCGCGGCACAGCCCGTTGTCCGAGAGAAACGCGGCCACGTCATCACCCACGTAACGCCGGACCACGTCAGGAACGTTGCTGTCCAGTACGATTCGTAGTCCCGTCGCGCGGACGTCCCAGCCCATGGTTCGCTCCGAGTCGGGATAGAGACGACTCCGGGTCGCGACGACCTCAGGCTGCGGATCGGGCGATCCACCGCTGCTCAGGGCGTCACGCTCGTTGCCGACGGCGACCACCGCGGCTGCGCCGTCCCCGAAAAGCCCGCTGGCGACGAGGTTCGCCAGCGACAGGTCGTCGTGCTGCAGGGTCAGCGAGCACAGCTCGACCGCAACGAACACCGCGACCTGTTCGGGGTGGCCCAGCAGGTAGTCGTTGACCCGGGCCACCCCCGCAGCGCCGGCGACGCACCCGAGCCCGACCAACGGCATACGGACCACGTCCTCACGAAAGCCCAGCAGGGCCGCGATGCGGGCGTCCAGGGTCGGCACGGCGAAACCGGTTACCGTCGCCGAGACGATGACGTCGACGTCATGCGGCGTCAGGCCGGCGGCCTTGAGCGCGTCGGTCACGGCCTGGGCGCCCAGCTGGGTGCCGACGCGGATGAAGGTGTCGTTCGCCGTGCCGAAGTCGCGGACCTGCGCATACTCCTCCAGCGGGAGGGCGAGGTGCCTGGTGCGTACCCCGGCGTTGCGGTGGAACCGCGCCACGAGAGCGCGGTCGACGTCACCGTCGAGCATGGAGCCGACGAAGGCGTCGGTGATGTCGGACTGTGCGTAGCAGTGTTCGGGCACCACGCCGCGAACGCTGACGATCCTCATGAGGCCTCCTGGTGGACGCGGGCACCGCGGTGGCGCCCCGGTGCTAGAGAAGAGGAGAGCGGCGCTCCCGGCACCAGGCCAGGAGCGCCGGCCCGCACCTGCGCCAGCCCTCGGACGAGGCCGCGCGCGACGGTGGCGGTGAGCCGACCGCGGGCCAGGCCCAGCTCGACCAGGTCGTCGAAGACCGCCTGGTCGTCGTCGGCAGCCGCGATGCCGGCCTGCAGGATGCGGGGCGAGTGGCTGAGGCGCGCGGCCAGGGCGGTGTGACGCAGGTGGCCGCCGAGCAGGCGCCGGACGTCATGCCGGTATGCCGCCGCGGGCTCGACGCCCGTGCGGACGGCGGCCGCCGCCGCTGCGCCGGCCAGCAGACCGGTCGCCACCGCGTAGAAGATTCCCTCTCCGGTGAGGGGATTCACCAGGCCGGCGGCGTCACCCACCAGCAGCACCCCGCCTCGTCCGGGGCGTAGCGGGCGCCAGGTCGACAACGGCAACGGGTGAGCGCGCCAGTCGCCGCCGTCCATAGCAGCACCGGGGAGCAGAGTCTCCAGCCGGTCGAGCATCGCGGCGCGAGTGAGCTTGTCGCCGCTCGTCACCTCGCCGTAGCCGACGTTGGCGAGGCCGTCACCGCGGTCGAACGACCAGGCGTACGAGGGTTGCCGGCGGGCGCCGAAGGCAATCACCTGTGCACCGCGTCGCCCGTCGGTAACCGGGGCGTAGCCGCGCAGAGCCACCGCGCGCGGTCCCCGCGGGACACCGAGGGCGCGGGCGACCACCGAGTGGGCGCCATCGGCTCCCACCACGATGCGGCCGGCCACCTCGCCCTCGTCGAGGACTGCCGAGCCGGTCGTGCCGCCGACCGAGCGCACCCGGTGGTGCTGCACCACGGCGCCCGCGTCGACCGCCGCCTGCACGAGACGAGCGTCGAACACCCGTCGCGGGACGACGTATGCCGGCCGCGCCATGGTCCGGGCCACCATCTGACGTCCCCGGCTGAGCCGCAGCTCCCCCACCGGCACCCGGTCGGCGAGGAGGTCGGTGACCCCGACCGTGCGGAGCAGGTCGACGACGTGGGGGGCGACTCCGTCGCCGCATGCCTTGTCCCGGGGGAACGAGGCCCGGTCCACCAGCAGGACGCGCAAGAGCGGGTCGGCCCGAAGGGCACCCAAGGCGGTCGCTGCACCAGCGGGGCCGGCCCCCACCACGACGAGATCCCACCCGCCCCACGGACTCATCGGGTCGCCGCCGCCAGGAGCAGGACATCGAGCAGCGCCAGGAGCATGGCCGCGACGAACGGGGCGCGACCCCGCCCTCGGAGCGTGCATAGAACCAGCACTGCGGCCCCCACCAACGCCGCCACCGAGGGCGTCTGCACCGGTCTCTGCGGTCCCAATATCGACAGTAGAGAGGCAGATCCGAGAAGGAGCGCGGCCGTCATCCTCGACCGCTGTTCTCCCAGGCGGTGGGGTAGGCCGAGCACGCCGGTGCGGGCGTCGTCGGCCAGGTCTGGAAGAGCGTTCAGCAGGTGAGCCCCGACGCCGAGGCACGCCGCGGCCAGGACGACGTAGGCCGCAGGTCCGTCGTGGGCGGCACCAGCCAGCGACACGACAGCGGGCAGCGCGCCGAACGCGACGGCATACGGGACCCACGAGAAGGCTGTCGCCTTGAGCCACAGGTTGTAGGCGTGTCCCGACGCGACCCCCAGGCCCAGGTGCACGGTCGCGCTGCGCCAGCCCACGGCGGCCGAGAGCAGAACGCAGGCCACCGCGGCCAGGCCGAGCACGGATCGGACCAGCCGGGGCGACAACCGGCCGGAGGCGAGCGGCTTGTCCCCCCGCCCGACCAGCGCGTCGCGGTCGGCGTCGCGGAGGTCGTTGCCCCACCCGATCGTCAGCTGCCCGGCGAACACGGCCGCGGTCACCGTCACCGCAGCGGCCGGAGCCAGCCGGGAGGCGACGGCGAGCATCGCCGTAACCGCGGTGACGACGACCGCCGGCCCAGGGTGGGCCGCCTGGGCGAGTGCGCTGGCCGTGGCGACCGGCGAGGACCGGTCGCCGCCGAACGAGGTGGGGGTTGTTCGCATGGGTCGGCTACCTGGTCGCCAGATGCCGACGCACTCGTGGCCGGGTCACGGACGTTCGCGCCGGAAAACCGGCCCTCGGGTCACGGCCTGGCGCAGGTTGTCGGTCATCGTGCGCGCCCGCAGGACAGGCGTCGGCCCCCAGGCAGCGTCACGCATCCCGCTCACGACCTCCCGCAGGACCGTCACCGCGTCGGTGGCGGGCACCCACCCGAGCTCCCGCGCAGCTTTCGAGGAATCCAGGAGGGGCAGCGCGAAGGCCAGGTCGATCCACCCCGGGTCGAGCTGTTGCACCCGGGCGTGCCACGAGGCGCTCACCGCCAGCCGGACCACGGCGGACGGCAGGTGGACCGGTGTGGCCCCGAGCACGGCGGCGATGACATCGCGGGTCAGCGGGGGGTCAGCCGCCAGGTTGAAGGCGCCGCCCGCCCGCTGCCCCACCACCAGGTCGACCGCGGCGGCGACGTCGTCGGCGTGGACCATGGGGATCACGAGCCCACGATCCAGGGGGAGGACCTTGACCGCGTCGATCACCCGTGCCGGGACCCAGCCGGGGACCCCGTAGCGAAGCAGCGCACTGGCCGCGTCACGCTGCCCGACGATGCCCGGCCGCAGCCGGGTCACCAACACGTCGTCGTGCGTCTGCTCGAACGTGTCGAGCAGGCGCTCGGCGGCCACCTTGTGCCGGCTGTAGGGCGAGGAGGGGACGCCGTCGGTCGGCCAGGACTCGTCGACAGGCGTGTCGTCGGACTTGGGGGAGTATGCACCGAGGGACGACATGTGCACGACGTGACCGACGTTGGCGCTTGCGGCGGCCTCCAGGACCCGTCCGGTCCCGCCGACGCCTAGGGCCTCGAGGTACGCCACGTGGTGCGAGGGCTGAAACCCCCAGGCGAGGTGGACCACGACGTCAGCCCCCGTCATGGCGACCGCGAGGACCGCCGCGCTCTGCTCCCGGCTGAGGTCTGCGCTGACCCAGCGCACCCCGGGCGTTGTGGTGGCCGGCAGCCGGCGGGCGAGGCCCACGATCTCCACGTCGTCGCCGATGACCCGCGACGGCGACGACCAGCGGCGCAGCAGGGCGCTGCCGATGTTGCCGGTCGCGCCCGTGACGACGATCCGCATACGGAAACCTCCGGAGGGTCGATGGAGCAGCGGCGACGTGACCGGAGCGGCCGGGTCCGGGGCTGCTCGTCTGTCTCACGTCTACCCCCGTGTGCCGGACACTAACCTCGAGTGGTCCGATCTCGGCCCGGCGAAGCGGAGCAGAGCCCGGCGCCCGCGACTAGGAGGACCCCGAAGGCGAGGAACCCGAGATCCCAGGACAATGGGCCACCGAGGTCGTCACGCACGTGGTGGATCCCCAGCAGCTGGTGGTCGAGGAGGCCCTCGACGACGTCAAAGAGTCCCCACCCAAGCAGAAGGAGCCCGACGACCGAACGCCACGAGGGCGCGGCGTCCACGGCGCCAGTCCCGCACGGCGGCGACCACGCCCGCGACCACCAGCAACCACGTGCCGGCGTGGAACACGCCGTCGGCAACGGTGTTCAGCTGCAGACCATTGACCGTGTCGACGGGGTAGCCGGCTACATCGCTGACCAGATGATGCCATTGGAGGATCTGATGCAGGACGATGCCATCGACGAAACCCCCCAGGCCCAGGCCGAGCAGGAGTCCGGCCGCCGGTGAGGGAGCGGTCTGCGGTGGGTCGGCTGCCCTCGGCGTGGACGTCACCGAGCGGCACTACCCGATCGGTCCGGCGTGACACCCTCAACTCCGTGGTCTACAGCGACCGACCTCGCCGAACCGCGCCCGTGTTGTCATGGCGAGCACCGATCAGCTGATCGCGCACGGATAGCCATCGTCGTGGCGCCGATCCGTGCGCTCTCCGCAGATTGGTCATCAGGCCTCGACCCGCCGCTGGGGTGGATCGCGGCACTGCCCAGAGCTGGTCTTAGTGCTGCTCCTCATCCCCAGCTTCCTGCTGCTGCTGCTATACCTCCAGATTACCCGGCTGCCGGCAAGGGTAGATCTGTCGATCATCCTGCTTGGGTCAGGAGCGGACCAGGCGAGCGATGGCGGCCGAGGCCTCCTTGACCTTCGCCTCCGCCTCGGCGCCGCCGTGGTGGATCGCGTCGGTGACGCAGTGGGACAGGTGCTCGTCGAGCAGCGCCAGCGCCACCGCCTCGAGGGCCTTGGTGGCCGCCGAGATCTGGGTCAGCACGTCGATGCAGTAGGTGTCCTGTTCGACCATGCGCTGCAGGCCGCGGACCTGGCCCTCGATCCGCCTGAGGCGCTTGAGGTGGGCCGGTTTCGACCCGACGTAGCCGGGTGGGGCGACGGGTGCATCCGCGCCGGACCCCAGGTCACCCAGGACGGGAACGGCCGGACCAGCAGAGCCAGGGGTGGGCTCGACAGGGGCTGTGGTCATGATGAGGTTCCTCGAACGGGTGCTGGGCTGGGAGCTGTCACAGGCCGGTCACCCATAACGCCCAGCCGTTGGGAGCGTAGCCGCAGCGCGTTGCTGATGACGCTGACCGACGACAGGGCCATCGCGGCGGCGGCGATGACGGGGGAGAGCAGCAGACCGAAGAACGGGTAGAGGAGGCCTGCGGCAATCGGGATGCCGGCCACGTTGTAGACGAACGCGAACATCAGGTTCTGCCGGATGTTGCGCATCGTCGCCAGTGACAGCCGGCGGGCGGTCACGATGCCGGTCAGGTCACCGCGAAGGAGGGTGATGCCGGCGCTCTCGATGGCCACGTCGGTGCCGGAGCCCATGGCCAGCCCGACGTCGGCCGCGGCGAGCGCCGGTGCGTCGTTGACGCCGTCACCGGCCATGGCGACGACCCGCCCCTGCTCGCGCAGTCGCTGGACCGTGGAGCCCTTCTGGTCGGGCAGCACCTCGGCCTCGACCCGGTCGATGCCGAGACGGCGGGCGACGGCGTCGGCCGTCACCTGGTTGTCGCCGGTCAGCATGACGACCTCGATCCCCGCGGCTCGCAGCGCGGCGAGTGCTGCCGGGGTCGTCGCCTTGACCGGGTCGGCGACGGCGAAGAGGCCGGCGAGCCGCCCGTCGACAGCGGCGAACACGACGCTCGCCCCGTCTTCGCGCAGTCGGTATGCCTCGTCGGCGAGGGCGGCCGGGTCGACCCGGCCGGAGCCCAAGAACGCCGCGCTGCCGACCATGACCCGCCGACCGCCGACGAGACCGGTGATGCCACGCCCAGGAGGAGCGTCGACGTCGGCGACCGGGAGCACGTCGACGCCCCGTGCGGTGGCTCCGTCGACGATGGCCCGCCCCAGCGGATGTTCGGAAGCACGCTCGACGGCGGCGGCCAGGGCCAAAACGTCGTCAGCATCGAAGCCCGCCGCCGGAAGCACCGAGGTCAGGGTCGGGCGCCCCTCGGTCAGGGTGCCGGTCTTGTCGACGACCAGGGTGTCGACCTTCTCCATGCGTTCCAGCGCTTCCGCGTTCTTGACCAGCACGCCCAACCGGGCGCCTCGCCCGACCCCGACCATGATCGACATCGGTGTCGCCAGCCCCAGGGCACAGGGGCAGGCGATGATGAGCACCGCGACGGCGGCGACGAGCGCGTGGGCCAGCCTGGGGTCGGGTCCGACCAACGCCCAGACGACGAAGGCGGCGACGGCCACCGCGATCACCACCGGCACAAAGACGGCGGCGACCCGGTCGGCGGTGCGCTGGATGGGGGCGCGGGAGCGCTGCGCCTCGGCGACCATCGCGACGATGCGGGCGAGCATCGTGTCGCGTCCGACCTTCTCCGCGCGGATCACCAGCCCGCCACCGTGGTTCACGGTGCCGCCGATGACCGCGTCACCCGGATGCTTCGTCACCGGCATCGACTCGCCCGTGACCAGGGACTCGTCGACCGACGAGCGGCCCTCCTCCACGCTGCCGTCGACCGGCACGGCCTCCCCGGGGCGTACGCGCAGCCGGTCGCCGATCTGCACCTCGTCGAGGCCGACCTCCTCCTCGTGGCCGTCCGACCCGACGCGACGCGCCGTCTTCGGCGTGAGGTCGAGCAACGCCCTGATCGCGCCGGAGGTCTGCTCCCGGGCGCGCAGCTCGAGGACCTGCCCGAGCAGCACCAGCACGGTGATGACCGCGGCGGCCTCGAAGTAGACGTCAACCGTGCCCATGCCCGACGACCCATCGGCCCCGCCCGCTCCCATGTCGGAGAGGTCGCGGAACGAAGCGGGAAAGATGCCGGGCGCAACAGTGGCGACGACGCTGTAGGCCCACGCGACACCGGTGCCCATCGCGATGAGGGTGAACATGTTGAGGTTCCGCGTCCGTAGCGACGCCCACCCACGGACGAAGAACGGCCAGCCGGCCCAGAGCACGACTGGGGTGGCGAGCACCAGCTGCAACCAGGTCGACACCGTGGCTGGCACGACTTCGCGCACCGCCGGGACCAGATGCGAACCCATCTCGAGCAGGACCACCGGGACAGCCAGCGCGACCCCCACCCAGAACCGCCGGGTCATGTCGACCAGCTCGTGGTTGGGGCCGCGGTCGGCCGTCACGAGGACGGGCTCCAGGGCCATGCCGCAGATGGGGCACGCCCCCGGCGCCGGCCGACGGATCTCCGGATGCATAGGGCAGGTCCACTCGGCGACGTCCGGCTCGTGGTGGTCCGGCTCGTCCCCGTCAGCCGGTGTCGTCAGGTACCGGTCGGGGTCGGCCAGGAATGCGGTCCGGCAGTGCTCGGAGCAGAAGTGGTAGGGCTGGCCCTGCACCTCGGCAGTCAGGCTCGTCGCCAGGTCGACCGTCATCCCGCATACCGGGTCGACCGCCATATGGGCAGCAGGGGCCGAGGCGAGAGCGGGCGTGCGGGCGTGTTCGAAAGGACTGCTCATCCGTAAAGCATACCCCCATAGGGTATCGGGAGAGGCGGGGAGGACCCCGGGTCATCCGCCCCAGGGCCGGTCGGGGCCGACACACCGTGACCCCCTCAGATGGATCCAGCCGGACCTGGGCATCCTTGGGGTGTGCCGAACACCGACCGCCCGATGGCTCGCCGCACCGTCCTGGCTGCCGGGGTGCTGGCGGTCGGCGGCGGTGCGCTGGCCGCCTGTACGGACGCCCCGACGTCGCCGGCCACCGGCGGCCCGGCCACGGCGTCGACCTCGGACCCGTCCGCCGCGCCGGCGCCGGCCGCCTCGACGCCCCCGACCACCGGCACCACGAGCCCGGCCTCCTCATCGTCCTCCGGCCCGTCGACCACGGCGCCGCCGAGCATCCTCACCACCCCCGGGGCCGACATCGCGTCGGGACCCACCACGCCGGCCGCGGTCGCCCTGACCTTCCACGGCGCCGGTAGCCTGTCCCTCACAGCCGCGGTGCTCGACATCGCGCGCTCGGCGGGCGCGCATCTGACCGTTTTCGCGGTCGGGCAGTGGCTGGCCGCGAACCCGGGCGTGGGGCGAGACATCGTCACCGCCGGGCACGACCTCGGAAACCACACCTGGAGCCACCAAGAGATGACGACCCTCAGCGCCGCGGCCGCTCGCCGCGAGATCGAGCAGGGAGCCGGCGCCGTGGCGGCTGCGGTCGGCCAGGCGGGGGTGCTGTTCCGGCCCTCCGGCACACCCACGAGCACGGCGACGATCCGGGCGGCCGCGGCGGCGTTCGGCTACGCCCGCTGCATCTCCTATGACGTCGACTCCCTCGACTACACCGACCCGGGAGCGGCGGCCGTGCAGTCGCGGACGCTCGACGGGGTCAAGGCCGGGTCCATCGTCAGCCTCCACCTCGGCCACCAGGGCACCGTCGATGCCCTCCCCGGCATTCTCAAGGGTCTCGCCGACAAGGGCCTGACAGCGGTCACGCTGACCCGCCTGCTGGCCGGTGCCGCATGAGCCTGCTCCCGCCCGCTGGTCGACCAGGCGGGCGCGCGGTCGTTGCTGCCCTGGCGATCGGCGCGGTCGGCCTCCTCGCCGGCTGTGCCGACACCGAGCCCACGGCCCAGACCACGGGTGCGGGGGCCGCGTCGGCCACCACCGCACCGTCCGCCGCGACGGGTTCCTCGGCGCCGGCGTCGCCAGCGCCGACGCCCTCCGCGAGCAGCACCGTCGCCGCGCTGCCCTACGCCGGCACCGGCCCGGGTGACGTCCAGGGGCCTGCCAAGGAGGCCAAGTCCCTCGTCTACGTGCCTGAGCAGCTGTCCGGCAGCATGCAGGTGATCGACCCCGCCACGCTCTCGGTCATCGCCACCTACCCGGTGGCCACCTCCCCGGAGCACGTCGTGCCGAGCCATGACCTGACGACGCTGTGGGTCAACAGCGACGCCGGCAACACCCTGACCTCGATCGACCCCACGACGGGCAAGATCACAGGGACCAAGCCGGTCGACGACCCCTACAACCTCTACTTCACCCCCGACGGCAGCTCGGCGCTGGTGATGGCCGAGGCTCGCCGCCGGATCGACGTGCGCGACCCGCAGAGCATGAAGCTCATCCGCTCGACCACGGTCCCCTGCGTCGGGCTCAACCACGCCGACTTCACCGCCGACCTGAAGCAGATGCTCGTCAGCTGTGAGTTCAGCGGTCAGCTTGTCGCTCTGGACGCCAACGCCAACGCCATCTCATCGGTGATCGACCTCAACGCCATCACCACCCCGGGAGCGACCTCACCGGCGATGGCCATGTCCATGGGGGGACCCAAGTCGCGCCTGATCAAGGGCGCGTCGTCGATGCCCCAGGACGTGCGCCTGGCGCCCGACGGCAAGAGCTTCCTGGTCGCCGACATGCTGCGCAACGGCGTATGGATCATCGACGCCGCGACGATGAAGCAGACGGGGTTCATCGAGACCGGCTTGGGCGCCCACGCGGTCTACCCGTCGCGCGACGCCAAAAGCCTTTACGTCAGCAACCGCGACGACGCCAGCGTCACGGTCCTCGACGCGGCCACGTTGAAGCCGTCGGCCAAGTGGGCCCTCCCCAAGGGTGCGTCCCCCGACATGGGCGGGGTGACCGTTGACGGGTCGCAGCTCTGGCTCTCGGGCCGATACAGCTCGGCCGTCTACGTCATCGACACCAAGACGGGCGAGACGATCAAGACCATACCCGTCAAGGCCGGGCCGCACGGCCTGCTCGTCTGGCCGCAGCCGGGTCGGATCTCGTTGGGGCACACCGGTAACATGCGCTAGCGCCGGCCTCGGCGTACCTCATCCGGCTGGGTCAGGAGCCCGGAAAAGCCTGCCGTAGCGTGGCAAGGGCGTCGGTGTCGCTCACCGACTACGGCGTATGCGCGGGGTCGAGCCGCCCGTAGACGAGCCGCAGCCGCGCCGGCCGGGAGCGCGACATTGGCGCTCGCGTCGGCTGCTGCCGGCCGGCGGTGACGGCCGGGTGCAGGTCCAGGGCGACGCGACGCTCGGGCGACGTGGTCTCGACGACGATGGGCGCGGCTCCCGCCAGCGGCTTTCCGAACCCGCGCCAGCCGGGCGTCCAGCCCCTCGACAAGCAGGTCGACGGCGTCGGCGGAGACGGTCGGTCGGGTCGAGCGCGACGGCGACGTCCCAGGTGTGCATAGCCGGGGGCGTTCACCGCATCCCATTCCCGAGCCGGGAGACCACGGGCTGGAGGGCGGTCAGGCAAGGACGGCCGAGAGCAGGAGGGCGGTGGAACAGGCCACCTCGACCGTGGCGCCGAGTACGTCGCCCGTCACCCCACCCAACCGCCGCAGACCCACGATCAGCACCCAGCCCGCACCGAGGACGGCGGCGACGACGACGAGCGGTCCGGCATACCAGCGGGCGGTGGCGAAGAGCGCCGGGAGGGCGACACCGATGCCGAGCATGATGCTGCTCGCGGCGACGGCCGCAAGGGTCGGCACCGATCCGGAGACCGCGGCCCCTAGCCCGGTATGCCGGGCGGCCGGTGTCCGCTCCCAGCAGCCCCACACGAGGACGTAGCGGCTGGCCAGTACCGCCACGACGACGAGCACGACCCCGCGGCGGGTAGTCAACAGGCTTGACAGACAAGCGAACTGGACGAGCAGGAGGATGAGCAGGGCCGCGACCCCGCTCGGCCCGACGTCTCCGCGGCGCATGACCTCGAGGGCCCGGTCCCGGTCGAACCCGGACGCGAGACCGTCGACGGTGTCGGCCAGCCCGTCGAGGTGGAGCCCACGCGACCAGAGGGCGATGAGGCCGAGAACCAGCGCTGCGGCGACCATCGGCGGCATGGCGCCGTCCACGACGACGAGATGGGCGAGGACGGCGACGAGGGCGGGCGGGACCGCCGTGACGGGCGCCAACAGCATGGCCCGCATGGCGGTGCCGCGGTCGACTCGTGACGGGGGAGGCGTCGGCACCGCCGTCAAGGTGCCGAAGGCCAGCCGGAACGCGTCGGTCACCGGACCACCGGAGCGGCGCTGAGGTCGAGGACCCGCCCCGCGACCACGAGGTGGACGTGATCGGCACGAGCCGAGACCTCGGCGTTCAGCTGGCCGAGCTCGTCCTGGAACCACCGCCCCGCCGGGGTCGTGGCGACTGGGGCCAGGCCGACCTCGTTGGTGACGACCACGACTCGGGCGCGAGTGGTCGCGAGAGTGTCTCTGAGGTCGTCGGCGGCGGCCCTGACCAGTCGGCTGGCCGCGGGGAGGTCGGTCCACAGGTCGGCGTCGTCCACCAGCCCGGTGAGCCAGGTGCCGAGGCAGTCGACGAGCACGCTGCCCTCTGCGCCGCGCACGACGCCCGCCGCGTCAGTGGTCTCGAGGACCCGCCAGCTAGAGGAGCGTCGAGACTGATGGGCGGAGACGCGTCGGGTCCACTCGACGTCCGCCCCGTCGGCAGGGGAGCCGGTGGCCACATAGGTCACGTCGGCGTCGTCTTTGAGGAGAGACTCGGCGTGCCGGCTCTTCCCGCTCCGGGTGCCGCCGGTCACCAGGGTCACGGCCATGGCCGCAGCCTGCCACGATGCGCCGGTGGATCTCGACACCCTGCTCACGTCCATCGCCCCACTCGACGGCGAGGCGATGCGAACCGCTGACGAGCGTCAGGCGCGGCTCACCAAGCCGCCGGGGTCGATGGGCCGGCTGGAAGCACTCGGGACCCAGCTGGCCGGCGTCGCCGGGGTATGCCCGCCGCCCATACCTGCGCCCGTCGCCGTAGCCGTGTTCGCCGGCGACCACGGTGTGCACGTCCAGGGCGTCACCCCGTGGCCGCAGGAGGTCACCGTCCAGATGGTCGCCAACGTCTGCGCCGGAGAGGCCGTCGTCAACGCGCTCGCCGGGCAGGTCGGAGCCGACGTGTGCGTGGTCGACGTCGGGGTCGCCGGCCACCTTGCGCCGCACGACAGCCTGGTGAGCGCCTCGGTCGCCAGGGGCACGGCCGATCTCAGCACTGGACCGGCGATGACGACCGACCAGTGTCGGGAGGCGCTGCAGGTCGGGGCGGACACGGCGGGGCGCCTGGTCGACCGGGGTTACCGGCTGCTCGTCACCGGCGACCTCGGACTGGCCAACACCACGGCGTCGGCGGCCATCGTCGTCGCGCTCACGGGCCGGGACGCCGCTGAGGTCACCGGTCGAGGCGCCGGCGCCGACGACCTGATGCTGCAGCACAAGCAGGAGATCGTGCGGTCGGCCGTGGGGCGCCTCGCGGGGCCACCGGAGGACCGCGACGGCCTGGACGTGCTGGCCGAGGTGGGCGGGTTCGAGCACGCCGCGCTCGCGGGGTTCGTGCTGGCGGCCGCGGCCCGACGCATACCGGTGCTCCTCGACGGGGTGATCGCCTGCTCCGCCGCCCTCGCCGCCGTTCGTATCGCGCCCGGCGCACTGGCGTACGTCATCGCCGGACACCGCTCGCAGGAGCCGGGAGCGTCGGTGGCCCTGACGGCCATGGGCCTCGATCCGCTGGTCGACCTGGGGCTCCGGCTCGGGGAGGGCTCGGGCGCGCTCCTCGCGGTGCCGATCGTCCAGGCGGCGGCCCGGCTGCTGCACGAGGTGGCGACGTTCGACTCGGCGGGAGTCTCCGAGGGGTGACGGCGAACGGCCGGCCGCACCCGAGGTGCGACCGGCCGCCTGGTTGGTCGGAGGCCCGCGTCAGGGGTGGTTGACCGCCATGACCAGGGCCGGGAGCAACGTCTCCGCGTCGGGCGTGCCCAACCCGGTGGCCGGGTCCCACCCGGTGGTCGCCGGGAACCCCGGCACCGACGCGACCCGGTGGTTGTCGCCGAGCGCGATCGTAGAAGTCGGTGCCGTAGGACGTGGGGTTGGCCGCCAGCCGGTAGAGCGCCGGGTTGATCAGACCGGGTCCTTGACCACCGTTGAGCTGGTCGGCCAGAGCCACCAGTCCGGCCCACTCCGGACTCGACAACGAGGTGCCGCCGATGTCGTACCACCCGGTGCTGCAGTTGGTCGTGCTGCCCGCGGGGCACTTGAGGCCGCCGGCGCCGTCCGGGGGCAGGCTGACGTAGACCAGTGCGCCGGTGGCCGGGCTGGCCTGCAGGGCGATGTCCGGGACACCGCGCGAGCTCGCCGGGATCGACGTCGAGCCCGCCGGCAGGACGGACTGGTAGTCGGGGCGAGTGAAGACGTGGCTGAAGCCGCCGCCGGAGCCGCTCCAGGCGACCTCCGCCGCGTCGGGGTTTGTGCTGCAGGGAGCCGGCGGGTGGATGCTGTCGACCCGGCGCTTCGTCCTGGCCTCTGCGTCGGTGCACAGGTTCGTGCCTCCGACGCTCGTGACCAGCGGGTCGGACGCCGGCCAGCCCACGGTCGGGTAGGGGAACACCGGGCCGGCGTTCGGGCCGCCGACCGGAGACCTGCTCGGAGACGGCGCCGCAGACCGACGCGACGTGGCGCCCGGTCTCGCCGTCAGCCCGCGGCACCGGGCATCTGCTGGGCGTTCGTGGAGTTGTCGGCGCCGGTCGCGTTGTCGGCGCCGGTCGCGTTGTCGGAGTTGTCGGTGACCCACATTCCGGTCAGCCCCCGGAAGTGCGCCATGAAGCGTTCGTGCTCGTGCTCCGGGTAGGTCGCCGCGACGGTCTCGCGCAGCAGCCGGTCGAAGTCGGGGCCCGAGACCCAGTCGTGGACCTGCTCGGGCAGGTGGGGGAGGTTCTCCTCGCACCACTGCCAGTAGCGGTCGGTCGTGAAGTGCTCGTTGGCCAGAGCCAGGTAGGCCGCGATCTTGGCGTCGTAGCTGAGTGACCGGTCGTCCGCGACGGCGAAGTAGCGGTCGGTATGCAGGTCGACACTCGTCGAGCGGCGGGTCACCAGGGTGTAGACCGACCACCGCACGAGGGCGGTGATGGCCCACGGGAAGTAGTAGTGCAGGGAGGTGACCGCGACGTCGGGGCAGGCGTTGGCGTAGTCGATGGGGTAGACCTCGTCGCCGGTCACGAGCATCTCGGCCGAGTTGAACTCCCAGCCGAAGAAGGCGTTGATGATCTTGCTGATGGCCTCGCACTCCCGGCCGGCCTTGGGCGACAGGAAGTCGTGCGACACGGCATACCGGGCGTGCATGGGCTCGTCCGGCCGGAAGTCCATGACCATCGTCTCGGGCCCGATGGACAGGGCGCGGGCGAACTTCTCGTAGTCGACGGTCGCCTGGAGGTGCATGAGCATCTCGCCGGACTCGTCGTAGGCCTGGTGCAGGTCGTCCTGGTTGTCGACCCGCGAGACGCCGCGCCAGCCGCCGCCGTCGAACGGCTTCATGTAGAGCGGGTAGCCGAGGTCCGCCGCGATGGCGTCAAGGTCGAAGGACTGGTTGTACTTCGCGGACGTGTAGGCCCACCGGACGTTATCGACGGGGTTCTTGTAGGGCACGAGCACGGTGCGCGGGATTTTCAGGCCCAGGCGCACCATCGCGCAGTAGGCGCTGTGCTTCTCCATGGACTGGAAGGTGAAGGGGCTGTTGAGCAGGTAGGTGCCGTCCATCAGCGCGGCCTTCTTGAGCCACTCGCGCGGGTGGTAGTACCAGTAGGCCAGCCGGTCGATGACGAGGTCGGCGCGCACCGGGTCGGTCAGCTCGAAGGGCTCGATGGTGAGGCGTTCCGACGTCATCTCGTGCACCTTGCCTGCGCCGTCGATCACGGGGCCCACCCGGCGCAAGATCGCCTCGAACGCCTGCGGCCAGTCCTCCTCGGCCCCGAGCAGCAGTCCGATGAGGTGACGGGAACGGTCGGCCACAGGGGCCCTCCTGGCGGTCGCTGGGGCACACGCTCGGTGTCGGCGTGGGGAGCGACCCCGACCGTATCGGCCCGCGCGCGCGATGGACAGCGGATCTGGCGCCCGGGCCGGCAAGGCAGTCGGAGGCGTCGAGCGGGACTCTTCACCTCCGCGACGCGTGTTGGTCACAGTGCAGGTCACGTCCGGCGGGTAGAACTGCTCTCAGCAGCGCGCAGCACCCGAAGACCTCGAGACAAGGTGAGACCCGGCCAAGTATGAGTTGGCCGGGTCTCGGTGTGTCCGGGCGCTGACGAGTCCGAACGTCGACCAGCGCGCCCGGCATCCGCCCCATGTTCGTGGCGTTCGGCGTGTCGGCGTGACACGCCGATGACGGATCTGCCGGGCGCGCACTGTTCGGCCGGTTGCGCATGGCCATCCAGCGTCCGACTGCTGATCGGTGCGCGTGCCGCAGATCGGTGTGCGCTTCGTTAGCCCCGTCGCGGCACTACGCTCCGGTGGATGGCCGACGCGTACTACGACCTCGGCGCCTTCCACCGCCCGGTGCGGACGCGGTCGGACGCGGCACAGACCTGGTTCGACCGCGGGTTGGTGTGGGCGTACGCGTTCAACCACGAGGAGGCGGTCGCCTGCTTCGAACGCGCGCTGCAGGACGACCCGGACCTGTGGGAGGCGCACTGGGGCATCGCGTATGCGGTCGGCCCCAACTACAACAAGGGCTGGGAGGCGTTCGACCCGGTCGACCTACCGGCCAGCCTGGCCCGGGCCAACGCCGAGCTCGACCTCGCCCGCGCCGCGATCGAGCGGCGGGGAACGGGTGGCGAGGGCGCGAACGGTGCGCTGCCGGTCGGTCTCGTCCCCGCCCTGACGAAGCGGTATGCCGGTGTGCGGCCGGAGGATCCCGACAGCTGGCCGGCGGGGCACGCGGCATACGCCGACGCCATGGCCGCGCTGGCGACGGAACATCCCGAGGACCTCGACGTGCTCGCCCTCTCGGCCGACGCACTCGTCAACGTGACCGCCTGGGCGCTGTGGGACCCACTCACCGGACAACCGGCTCCCGGTTCCCGGGCGCCCGAGGCGGAGCGGCTCCTCGACACCGCGCTGGCGCTGCCCGCCGGCTCCCGGCACCCGTTCGTCCTGCACCTGCACATCCACCTGCTGGAGATGTCGGAGCGACCCGAGTCGGCTCTGTCGAGTGCCGACCGGCTGCGGGGACTCGTCCCGGACGCCGGGCACCTGCAGCACATGCCGAGCCACATCGACGTGCTGTGCGGTGACTACCACGCCGCCATCGCGGCGAACCAGGCTGCGGTACAAGCGGATCGGCGTTTCGTCGACCGCTCGGGGCCGTTCAACTTCTACTCCCTCTACCGGGCTCACGACCTGCACTTCATCGTCTACGCCGCGATGTTCCTCGGCCGCTACCAGGACGCGATGTCAGCGGCGGACGAGCTCGGCGCTCAGCTCACCCAGCAGCTGCTGTCGGTCGAGAGCCCGCCCATGGCTGACTGGCTCGAGGCCTTCGTGCCGTTACGGACCCACGTGCTGGTGCGGTTCGGTCGGTGGGCCGAGCTGGCCGCGGCACCGCTGCCCGACGACGAGGAGCTCTACTGCACGACGACGGCCATGGTCCACTACGGCCGGGCGGTCGCCCACGCTGCGCTGGATGACGTCGCGGCGGCGACCGTGGACCGCGAGGCCTTCGTCCGGGCGGTCGGCCGGGTACCCACCACCCGCTTCCTTTTCAACAACACCGCCCTCGACATCCTTGCCATCGCCGGCGTCATGCTCGACGGCGAGATCGCCTACCGCCAGGGGCGGTTCGACGAGGGCTTCGCGCACCTGCGGAGGGCCATCGCCCACGACGACGCCCTGCCCTACGACGAGCCGTGGGGGTGGATGCAGCCGACGCGACACGCCTACGGCGCACTGCTGCTCGAACAGGGTCGGGTGGCCGAGGCGGCCGAGGTGTATGCCGCGGACCTCGGCCTCGACCCCACGGTCAGCCGGTCGGTCCACCACCCGGGCAACGTCTGGAGCCTGCACGGCTACCACGAGTGCCTCGTGCGCCTCGATCGCCGCGACGAGGGGCGGATCATCGCCCAGCAGCTAGCGGTGGCGTCGGCCCGGGCGGACGTGCCGGTGCTCGCCTCGTGCGCCTGTCGGCTCGAGGTTTTCGCGGCCGGCGAGACACCCGGCGGAGGATGCGGGCCCCGCTGCGACTGCGACCACTGTCGGGGATGAGCGGCGAGCGGTGGGCGGTCGGACTGGCACAGTAGGCGGGTGGACGACGAAACCCGGGCGCGGCGTGATCGGTGCAGCACCTTCATGCTCGGCGACGGGAACGTTCTACCGCAGGAGCTGCTGGCGACGATAGGCAAGGGCGTCGTCCCGGACACCTACGGTGAGGGCGGCGTCGTCGCTGAGCTCGAGTCAGCGGTGGCGAAGCTGTTGGGGTTCCCCGCAACGGTGTTCATGCCCAGCGGGACGATGGCGCAAGCGGCGGTGCTTCGGGTGCACGCCGACGCCCGCAGGTCACGAACGGTGTTGTGGCATCCGTTGTGTCACTTGATGACTCACGAGGGTGACGCATACCGCCGGGTGCACTCGTTGGTTGGCCGCACGGTCGGGGCGCCCCACCGGCTCGTCGAGCGCGACGACTTGGAGGAGGTGGCCGAGCCCGTGGCTGCCCTCGTGCTCGAGCTGCCGCAACGGGACCTCGGAGGACAGCTTCCGGCGTGGCCGGACCTGCTCGACCAGGTCGCGTGGGCCCGCGAGCACGGGGCGGCCGCCCACCTGGACGGAGCCCGGCTCTGGGAGGCCAGTGCCGGGTACGAACGGCCGCCGGCGGAGATCGCCGCGGCGTTCGACTCCGCATACGTCTCCTTCTACAAGGGCATCGGGGCCTTGCCCGGGTGCTGCGTGGTCGGGCCGCCGGACGTCGTGGCGCAGGTGCGGGAGTGGAGGGGCCGCCTGGGGGGCACGCTGCACGGACTCTGGCCGGCGGCGGCCTCCGCGCTCAACCTGCTCGACGAGCGGCTCGCCGAGATGCCGCACCGGCTGGCGCACGCCAGGGCGATCGCCGCGGCCCTCGTCGACGTGGAGGGCGTCCGGGTGGTGCCCGACCCGCCCCAGACCCCGATGATGCATCTGCTGTTCAGCGTCAGCGAGGAGCGGTTCGTCGCCAACGCGCGGCGGCTGGCCGAGGACGAGGGCGTCTGGGTGTGGCCCCGGCCGATGCCCACGGCAGACCCCGAGGTCGTGCGTTGCGAGCTGACCGTCGGGAGGGCCACCGGCCGCATGGCTCCGGACGCCGTGGTGGCGGCCCTGGTGGCCCTGCGGGCCCCTGCGTGACGTCGCGGCCCTTCGCACCATGCCGGTGCAGATCGACGCCAACCAGGCCCCGTGTCACCGGCACCATCGGTGCGTGACGAGTGACCGGGTGGACGTCGATGCCGATCTGGTCGCCGCCCTCGTGCGGGAGCGTTTCCCGAATGGGCCGGTATGCCCCGTGGTCGCGGAGGAGCCGGGTGGTTGACAACCGCACCTTCCGACCGGGGGAGCGGCTCAGTGCCCGGCGGTCGTCCGCAGCCGGCTACGGCGAACAGGTGGCCAAGGAACATCGGTGGCTGCCGTGGCTCGCCCCGTGAGCGACAGCCGACACCGCCCCCGAAACAGGGCTGGGCTGAGACGCCCGGGTTCCTGCGACCGGCCGCGACGACCTTCGTTCCCTAGCGCACCGCTGAGACCTGACTTCCAAGGTGTGGGACGACAGCGTCGTCGACCCGGATCGTGTCCCCACCGCCGGTGCGGACCAGGCGGATGCCGAACCACGTCTTGCGGTCCCACCGCCGGTGTCGGGCCAGGGTGCGGATCGGTTCCTTGCCCCCGGCGAGGGTGACCGGGTCGATGGTCGTCATTACGCACCGGTCGCAGAGCTCGGTGGTCCGGAAGTCGACATCGCCGATGCGGACGCCCTCCCACCGGTCCTCGTCGAACGGGTCGGCACCGTCGATCACGACGTTGGCCCTGAACCGCAGGATCCCGAGCGGCTCCGCCACCGGCGGGGCAGCGGTGTCACTCAGGTCGTCCGGGTCGATGTCGGGCACGTCCGCGTCGTCCGCCTCCTCGCGGATCCACTCGTTGAGCCGGGTCATCGACGTCTCGGAGACGAGGAGCACCGGGCCGGCGTCGGCCCACGACATCGCGTCTCCCGGGCGGCCCCCGTGAGCGCCGGAGATCGGTCGCCCGGTCGGGTCCTCCTGCCAGACCAGCCGCAGCGGCCTCCCCACCCGGTCGCTCACCCAGGCGCTGACGTCGTCGTCGGCCGGTGGGGCGGCGCCCTGCCGCGAGATGCCGACGGGCACCGGCGGCAGGCCAAGGGGGGTCTCGACGAGGATGCCCGACCCGTCGGCGCGGTCGGTGATGCGGATGGTGTCGTCGTCGACGGGGGTCGCCGTCAGCCGCAGCAGCGCATGGACCTCGCGGGCGGTCACCAGGTCGCCCGCCGGGTCGACCAGCGCCCAGCGCCGGTCGCCCGCGAAGCCCCCCGGTTCGACGCCCGCGGACGTCACGGCCACCCCGCCCATGGACTTGACGGGATAGCAGCGGAGCTGGGTCACCGGCATGACCGTGATGCTGCCAGAGGCCCGGCCAGGCTCAGTATGCCCGTCGGCGTCGTCTGGTGGTGTCCCCCGGTCATAGCGGGCGTCGTAGCGGCCATGGTGTCGTGTCCACGACCATCTCGCCGCTACGGGCGCCGCTGTGACCGGGGGCCGAAGACCTTGTCGTCGATCCCACGGCCCACATGCGACGCCGGGCAATGGCGGCTCGAGATGCAGGGTCGCGACGTGCGCTGGCTGTTGTTCGGGCTGGACGCGCTGGACGCCCCATTCACCCACGAGTCGGCGCCCCCAGGGCTGGTCGACGCCATGGCCGACTTGGCCGGCCGGTTCGCTGCGGCGGCACCGGCGTGCGACCGCCCTCGATCCGGGGGTGTCGGACGCCGGTGTCACACTGTCGCGGTGCTCCTCGCAGACGTGGTCGAGACCGCTGAGCGGGTCACCGCCACGTCGTCGCGGCTGGCCAAGACCGAGGCCCTGGCCGACCTCCTGCGCCGCCTGTCCCCCGAGGAGGTGGCCCCTGCCGTGGGCTTCCTCGTCGGTCGCGCACGGCAGGGCCGCGTCGGGGTCGGCTACCGCACGGTCTCGTCGCTGCTGGGCGAGCCCGCGGTCGAGCCGAGCCTGACCGTCCACGATGTCGACGCCCTGCTCGACGAGCTGCTGGCGACGACGGGGTCGGGGGCGGCGGCGTTGCGGTCCGAGACGATGCGCGCCGTGGGGGCCCGGGCCACGGCGGCCGAGCAGTCCTTCGTCACCCGGGTGCTCATCGGCGAGATGCGCACGGGGGCGCTCGAGGGCGTCCTCGTCGACGCGGTCGCCCAGGCCGCCGACCTCCCGGTCGCGACGGTCCGCCGGGCCGTCATGCTCTCCGGCGACCTGGGCGGCACGGCCCGCATCGCCCTCACCGAGGGGGCGCAGGCTCTGGAGCAGGTGGGCCTCGCGGTCGGGACGCCGGTGCTCCCGATGCTCGCCTCCACTGCGGCCGACCCCGCCGCCGCCTTGGCGGTGACCGGACGGGCCTCTGTGGAGCACAAGCTCGACGGCGCTCGCATCCAGGTGCACCGCCGCGGCGACGAGGTGCAGGTCTTCACCCGCAGCCTGGCCGACATCACCCACCGGGTGCCTGAGGTGGTCGACGCCGTGCGGGCGCTGCCGGTGCGTGACGCCATCTTCGACGGCGAGACGCTTTCGCTCGACGAGGACGGCGGCCCCCGCCCCTTCCAGGACACCATGTCGCGGTTCGGTGCCGAGGCGCCGCGGTCCGCTCTGCTCAAGCCGTGGTTCTTCGACGTCCTCCACGTCGACGGGGAGGACCTCATCGACCGGCCCCTGAGCGAGCGGCTCGAGGTGCTCGAGCGGGTCGCGCCGGCATACCGCATCCCGGGTGAGGTCACCGACGACCCCGCCGTCGCCGACCGGGTCTCCGCGGCGGCGCTGGCGGCCGGCCACGAGGGCATCGTCGTCAAGGCCATCGACTCGGTCTACGCCGCGGGCCGCCGGGGCAAGAGCTGGGTCAAGGTCAAGCCCGTGCACACCTACGACTTCGTCGTGCTGGGCGTCGAGTGGGGCTCCGGCCGCCGGCAGGGCTGGCTCTCCAACCTCCACCTGGGCGCGCTCGACCCGTCGGGAGAGTTCGGGGAGCCAGGCGAGCTCGTCATGGTCGGCAAGACGTTCAAGGGTCTGACCGACGAGCTCCTGCGGTGGCAGACGGAGCACTTCCAGACCATCGAGACGCGGCGGACCGGGCATACCGTCTTCGTCGAGCCGGCGACCGTCGTCGAGATCGCCATCGACGGGGTGCAGCGGTCGAGCCGGTATGCCGGCGGGCTGGCCCTGCGGTTCGCCCGGGTGAAGCGCTACCGCGAGGACAAGCCCCCCGAGGACGCCGACACGATCCAGACGTTGCGCGCCATGCTGCGCACCTGAACGGCCCGGGAAATCCGTCGAACCGGGCTCACTAAACGCCCATCCATCGGGCGAGGGCCGTCGAATTCCGCGCACTCGACTGACAGTGCTGCGGCCCCTGCCCGTGGAGGACTCGGGGAATCACCTCTGCCCGGTCGCGCTGCACAATGAGCACATATGAGCAGTACCCCGCAGAAGCGGAGCCCGTTCGCCCGGGTCTTCGTCGCGGTGCTGGTCGGCCTCGTCCTGGCCTCGCTGGGGGTGGCTGGCGCGGCGTTCGCGGCCGGTTCCTCCACCAAGCCGGTCTCGAAGGCCACCACACCCGCCTGGGTCGACGGTCGGACCGTCACGATCCAGTACCCGCAGAACTTCTTCTGCGACAAGAGCGTCCCGTCCTCGGCCCCCAGCGGGTGCGAGGTCGGCACCGACAGCAACGTCGGGCCGGTGGGCAACGCCGACCGCTCGGTGCTCTACGTCCTGGTGCCACTGTTCGCCGGGGCCAACCCGGCTCCCATGTGTGCCGTGGCGTCCTGCCCGAACCACCCGACGACCATCGACCTCTCCCGCATCGCGGGCGCTCTCGGTGCCGACTCGTCGGCCGTGGCCAGTGTGCCGCTCCCGGCCCACAGCCACATCCTCGACGGCCCGGCCGGCGGCTGGTGGGACACCAAGATCGTCGCGGTGACCAACCAGGCGGCGTGGGCGCAGCTCGCGGCAGCCAAGTCGCAGGACAAGATGTTCCAGCTCATCAACACCCAGAACAGCGGTGTCGTTGGCCCGATCCCGACCAACCTCTACCTGTTCTTCAACGTCGTCGGACACTGACCTTGTGGTCCGGTGGGCCTGGTGTGCGGCGACGTGCCGCCTGCCCGGCCCACCGGCTCGGTCGAAAGGAGAACGCTCATGAGCATCGTGTCCGATCGTCAGGCGGCACCGACCGCACCGGCCCTGCCGGCCCCTCCGGCCGCCACGCAGCCGTCTCGAGCCCCACTCACCCATTCACTCCTCGCCCTCGGGGTCGTCCTCGTCGCCGTGGGCGCCCACCTACCGTGGCTGACGGTCTACAACGGCCTGACCCCCATCCCGGGGTTCCGGCTGGGCGGCGGCCCGCTCGCCGGCATCGCCGTGGCCGGCGCCGGGCTGGTGCTCGTCTCCGTGCACCGCGGTGGCGGACGCGTCCTACGCCCAGTGGCCGCCCTCGGCTCCGCTGTCGTCGTCGTCGGCGCCCTGTACGTCGCGCACGGCGTCTTGAGGTATGCCGCCGACCCGGGTCCCGCCGGCCCCCTCCTCATGCCGCAGGCCGGGTTCGGCGCCTACGTCATGGCGGCGGGCGGACTGTCCCTACTCATGGCGGCGGTGCTCGCCCGACCCGTGTCCCGGGCATCAACGCCTTTGACGGCAGTGCTGTGGCTGCAGCTCGTGCTTGCCGCCCTGACCCTCGGTGCCGGCTGGGTGCATCTCCTGCTGGCTCCCGAACATCTCGCCGAGCACCCTTTGCTGGGAATGGGATTCATCGCAGCGGGCGTCGCTCAGGTCGCCCTCGCCGTCCTCGTGGTGGCCCGGCTCACCATGACCACGCTGCCCCTGCTCATCGTCCTCGACGTGGCGATCATGGCGGTCTACGCCTACGCCGTCCTCGTCGGACTTCCGTTCGCCGCGGACGATGGGATGGCCGGGATGGCCGGGATGGACATGTCCGACGACCACGGCCTCGTCCTCGGGGCTGGGGAAGCGGTCGACCTCGTCGGCGGGCTCACCTTCGTCGCCGAGCTGGTCGGGGTCGGCCTCGTCATCGCCCTGGTTCGCCGGCTGGCCGGTCGGGTGCCCACCGCCGCCTGAACCCGAGACCCGCTGACCCAGGCCGGGGGCGGCCCGGGTCAGCGCCCAGTGGCTCGTGCCCGCATACCCGGGGTGAGGCGGAGGCGCGGGTCGCCCTCCAACCGACCGGACTCACGTTGTCGTCGGTTCCAGCGCTCTTGGACGTCGAAAACCAGCGAACTCGTGAGTCCGGTCGGGGTTACCGGGTTAGCGCGGGGGCATGCGGAGAGCACCGTCGAGGCGGATGACCTCGCCGTTCAGCATGGGGTTGTCGACGATGTGGCGCACCAGCGCGGCATACTCCGCGGGGTCACCCAGGCGGGAGGGATGCGGTACGCCCGCCTCGAGAGCAGCTATCGCCTCGGGCGGCAGCCCGGCGAGCATCGGCGTCGCGAACGTGCCGGGAGCGATGGTCATCACCCGCACCTGCTTGTCGGCGAGGTCGCGTGCCGCCGACAGGGTGAGGGCCACCACGCCGCCCTTGCTCGCGGCGTATGCGGCCTGGCCGATCTGACCGTCGTAGGCGGCGATGCTCGCCGTCATGACGACGACCCCCCGGTCGCCGTCGACGGGCTCGTTGCCCACCATGGCGGCGGCCGCGAGCCGTAGGGTGTTGAAGGTGCCCACGAGGTTGATCTCGACGACGGTGCGAAAGGTCTCCAGCGGCAGCGGGCCACCGCGCCCGACCACACGCCCGGGGGTACCGACCCCGGCGCAGGTGACAGTCAGCCGCAGGTCCCCCATCTCCCGGGCGGCGTCCACCGCGGCCTGCACCTGGGCCTCATCGCGCACGTCAGCCCCGACGAACCGCGCCGCGGAGCCGAGCTCGGCCGCCAGGTCGGCGCCGGGGGAGCCCGGCAGGTCGACCACGACCACCTTGGCGCCGTCGGTGACGAGGCGCCGGGTGGTCGCCCCGCCGAGGCCGGAGGCCCCTCCGGTGACGAGCGCGACCGTCGTGTCGGTGATCTGCACGGGCCTCCTAAGCGTCCTTGAGCAGCTGCCGCGAGATGACGAGCCGCTGGATCTGGTTGGTGCCCTCGAAGATCTGGGTCACCTTGGCCTCGCGCAGGTAGCGCTCGAGGGGGAAGTCCTGGGTGTAGCCGGCGCCGCCCAGCACCTGCACGGCGTCGATCGTCACCCGCATCGAGTTGTCGGTGCAGATCAGCTTGGCGACGGCGGCCTGCTTCGAGAAGGGCCGGCCGGCGTCGCGGAGCCGAGCGGCGTGCAGGTAGGTCGCGCGGGCGCTCGTCACCGCGGCCTCCATGTCGGCCAGCATGAACGCCACCCCTTGGAAGTCGCCGATGGGACGGCCGAACTGCTCGCGCTCCTTCGCGTATGCCGTCGCCGCGTCCAGGGCGGCTTGCGCGAGTCCCGTTGCGGCGGCGGCGATCCCGAGCCGACCTGAGTCGAGGGCGGCGAGGGCGATCTGCATGCCCTGACCCTCGTCGCCGACGCGGTGGTCGGCGGCGACCGGGGTGCCGGCGAAGGTGACCTGGCGGACTGTGTCGGACGCCAGGCCCATCGTTCGCTCCGGCGGCGCGAACTCGATGCCCGGCGCATCCGCGGGGACGACGAAGCACGACAGGCCCCGGCTGCCCTCGTCGGAGGTGCGGGCGAACGTCGTGTAGAAGCCGGCGTGGCCGGCGTGGGAGATCCACGCCTTGATGCCCTTGAGGCGGTAGCCGGAGGAGGCGTCACCTTCGGAGCTCCGGGTGGCGCGGGTCGTCATCGAGCCCACGTCGGACCCGGACGTCGGCTCGGAGAGGCAGTAGGCACCGAGCTGCTCGCCGCCCAGCATGTCTGGCAGCAGGGCCGCGCGCTGGGCGTCGGTGCCCCACGCCGCGACCGGGTAGCACGTGAGGCCGTGCACGCTGACGCCGACGGCCACACTCATCCAGACCGACGCCAGCTCCTCGACGACCTGCAGGTAGACCTCGTAGGGCTGGGCGCCGCCGCCATACTCCTCGGGGTAGGGCAGCGACAACAGCCCCGCCTTGCCAAGCAGCCGGAACGTCTCACTGGGGAACTCGGCGAGCCGCTCCATCTCGTCGACCCGGGGGGCGAGGTCCTTGGCGCAGATCTCGCGAGTCAGCTCGATGAGGTCGTGCGCCTCGTCGGAGGGGAGGAGACGGACGGCGGGCATGTCCGCACTCTACCGACGTCGTCCCACATGCTGGACGCCGGGCGAACCGGTCGAGTCGCCCGGCGCCGTCCTGCCCCGGTGCCGCCGGTCAGCGCTCGTCGCCGCTCGCCTTCGGATGGGTGGTGTCGTGCGGCCAGCCGGTGCCCGACTGGGTCGGGCCGGGCTCGTCGATCGGCGCCGCCGGGTCGATCGGGTCGGCCCGGTAGGGCTCCGGGGCGTACGGCTCGGCCGGAGCGTCCTGGGGGTAGGCGTTCGTCGGGCCCGTCGTGCGGTCGGTCGCGCTCGACCACTCGGAGCCGGAGGCGGGTGCGGGTCCCGCCGCCGAGGTGCCGGTCGGAGTCGTGCCCGTGGTCGTGCCCGTGGTCGTGCCCGTCGTCCCGGGTCCCTGGGGACCGCCCGGGCGCTGCTCCGCGAGCCGGTCGACGCCCTTGGCCACCTGCTCCTTGGCCTTGCCGATCTTGTCGGAGTACCTGCCCTCGGTGCGCTCGTCGATCTTGGCCCCCGCCTTGTCGAGGCCACTGGCGACCTTGTGGCGGTTCTCGTCGGCATAGGTCGCGGCCTTGTCCTTGGCCTCGTGTGCGACCTTGTCCACCTCGGCGGCGAGCTTGTCCGCCTTGCCCTGGACATCCCACTCCTCGGCCTTGGCCTTCACCTTGCGGCTCACGTCGTCCATGAAACCCATTGGTCGTCTCCCTGTCTGGAGGTCGAGCGGTCGGTCGCCCGTCTCAACGGTCCGGGAGGCATACCCGTTCCGGTGCCGCACGCAAACCCCGTCGGTGACCTCACCCTGACAACACCGCCCGGATGTCCCCGGTCACGCCGGGCTGCGCAGCCGCCGACGTGCGGTACTACTGGAGTGCCCCGTCCAGCAATGGTGGAGAAGGAGCATGACCTTGAGTGAGATCAGGCCGTACCTGTGTACGAAGGACGCTCGGGCGGCCATCGACTGGTACGTCGAGTCGATGGGCGCCGAGGTCACCGAGGGTCCGATCGTCATGGACGACGGCCGGATCGGGCACGTGGAGCTGTCGTTCGGTGGCGCGCCGGTGATGATGTCGGGCGGCTACCCCGACCTCCACGTCGAGGCGCCGGCGGAAGGTCGAGGCGCCGCCGTCACCTTGTACCTCACGGCTGACGACGTCGATGCGCTCACCGCGCGCGCGGTCGCCGGGGGAGCCACGCTGGACCGCGGACCAGAGGACAGCGACCATGGGCGAACGGCCGTGTTTCGCGACCCGTTCGGTCACCGCTGGATGCTGGGCGGCACCGGCACCTAGACCGCCAGGCGCCGCGGACGCACGGGATCAGACGCGGCTGCCGCTCCACTCCGTGACCGGTCGGCCACCCCGGTCGCCGTCGACCACGGAGTCGGTGTGCTCGGCGTAGAAGCACAGCAGGTCGCGCACCTCGTCGGCATCGTGGCGGGGATCCTTGTAGCTCCACGCGATGTCTGGGAGGTCGGTGCCGCCGGCGGTCATCGACCAGTAGCCGGCGTGGCCCTTGTAGGCGCACGTCGTGCGGGTCTCAGAGGGGGTCAGCAGGTCCATGCGCACGTCCTCGCGGGGCACGTACCAGCGCGGCGGCAACCCCGTCTCGAGCAGCAGCGTCGGTCGCCGCGTGTCGGCGATGACCTGCCCACCCACCTCGACGACGACGTGCCGGCTCGATGGGAGGCACTGGATGCGGTGGAACGGGTCCCGCGGGTGACCGACGGCCTCCTGATCTTCCTCGTACCACCGGGTGAACGACGTCCAGTCGACGAGCGCGTAACCGTCGAGGTCGGGGTCGTCGACGACGTAGGCCGCGCCCGGCAGAGTCGCCGCGTCGGTCTCGATGTCGTATGCGGTGCCGCCGGCCGAGTACACGGCGAACGGCTGTCGCGGCGTGAGGACAGGCGGGAGGCCGGCCGCCTCGGGCTCGACCCGTCCGGCCGACCCCTCAGGAGCCACCAGCCGCCCGGCGATGTCGGCGACCGGCACCGCATAGACCGACACGACCCGCCGCGGCTCCCACACCAGGCGGGCGGCGGTGGTGTCGATGACGGTCACGTCACCCACATCGGCTCGGACCCGCACGACGACCGGCTGGACACGCAGCTCGCGCAGAGCGGCACCGAACACAGCGCCCATCTCGACGGCCACGACGCCCTCCCCCGTAGGCCACCAGCGTACGCGTCCTCGGGGTGTCTTTGACATCCTCGGTCAGGTGACCGAACCCCAGGACTGGCTCCTCACCCGGACCGAGCGCGGCAACCGGCAGACCCGGCTCGACGAGCGTCACGGCGGCGACCGGGCCTGGTCCACGGGCAACCTCGTCACGCCCCTGGTCCACGGGGCCGCCTACTTCCGGGAGCTGTACGAGGTGCTCCGCGCCACGCGGGCCGGTGACCTGGTCCTCTTCACCGACTGGCAGGGCGACGCGGACGAGCGGCTCACCGGGGAGCCCGGCTCGGAGGTGCTGGAGGTCATGGGCTCCGCGGACGAGCGCGGGGTCGACGTGCGTGGTCTGGTGTGGCGCTCGCACCTTGACCAGACCGGCTTCTTCGCCACCGAGAACCGGCATCTCGGCGAACAGCTGCAACGCCGCGGCGCCGAGGTGCTGCTGGACATGCGCGTGCGGGTCGGCGGCTCGCACCACCAGAAGTTCCTCGTGGTGCGACACGTCGACGACCCCACACTGGACGTCGCGTTCGTCGGTGGCATGGACCTCGCGCACAACCGCCGGGACGACACCGACCACCGCGGGGACACCCAGTCCCAGCCGCTGACCGACGAGTACGGGCCCCACCCGCCCTGGCACGACATCCAGGTCAAGATCCAGGGGCCGGCGGTCCACGACGTCGAGACCGTCTTCCGCGAGCGGTGGGAGGACCCCACGCCCCTGAGCCGGAGCCCGCTGCGCACCCTCTCCGACAAGGTCCGCCGACTGGATACCCATCCCGACCCACTCCCGGCGCAGCAGCCACCGCCGCCGGACGCCGGAACGCATACGGTCCAGCTGCTGCGGACCTACCCCAACCTCAGCAACGGCAGGGACTTTCCGTTTGCGCGGGGCGGCGAGCGCAGCGTCGCCCGCGGCTACACGAAGGCCATCGGGCAGGCCCGCGGCCTGGTCTACGTCGAGGACCAGTACTTCTGGGGTCACGACGTGGCCGACCCCTTCCTCGCCGCCCTGCGGGACCGGCCCGAGCTGCGCATCGTGGTGGTGGTCCCGCTCGTCCCGGACGTGGACGGGGCGTCTCGGGTGCCCGAGCTCCTCGGCCGCAACCGCGCGTTCGGTGCGCTGTTGGCCGCCGCCCCCGACCGGGTGGCGGCCTACGGCATCGAGAACCACGCTGGCACACCGGTATACGTGCACGCCAAGATGTGCGTCATCGACGACACGTGGGCGAGCGTCGGGTCCGACAACTTCAACCGGCGCTCGTGGACCCACGACTCCGAGCTGTCGTGCGTGGTGCTGGACGAGGGGTATGCGCGCTCGCTGCGGCTCACGCTCGCGGCCGAGCACCTGGACCGCCGCGCGGAGGTCGAGGCGGGCGGCCTGGACGAGGTTTTGGCCGACTGCCTGGAGCCGGCGGGCTTCTTCGACGCGTTCGCAGCCAGCGCCGACCGGCTCGATGCGTGGCATGCCGGTGGACGGCTGGGGGAGCGTCCCCCGGGGCGGCTGCGGCGCCTGCCGCTGCCTCCCGTGGGAAGGTTGGCGAGCCGGTGGGCGCGGGTGCCGCTCGACCTGCTGCACGACCCGGACGGGCGGCCCGGTCCGCTCCGGGGCGGACAGGAGTACTGAGCGCTGCCGCAGCCCTCCTCAGCTGAAGGCGCTCTGACCCGTCAGCGCCCTACCGACGACCAGGGTGTGCACCTCGGTGGTGCCCTCGTAGGTGAGCACCGACTCGAGGTTGGCGGCGTGCCGGATCGGGCTGTACTCCAATGAGATTCCGTTGGCGCCGAGGATCGTCCGCGACTCGCGCGCGATCTCGATGGCCTTGCGCACGTTGTTGAGCTTGCCGACGCTGACCTGCTCAGGGGTGATCGTGCCGGCCTCCTTGAGCCGGCCCAGGTGGAGGGCGAGGAGCATCCCGTTGCCCAGCTCGACGGCCATGTCGGCGATCTTCTTCTGGGTCAGCTGGTAGGCCGACAGGGGCTTGTCGAACACCTCCCGCGTGGCGGCGTAGTCGACCGCGGTCTCCAGGCTGTCGCGCGCCGCGCCGAGTGCGCCGAAGATGATGCCGAACCGGGCCTCGTTGAGGCAGCCGAGAGGACCGCCGAGGCCGGCCGCCTCAGGCAGCAGGGCCGACGCGGGCAGCCGGAGGTCGTCGAACGCCAGCGCACTGGAGACGCTGGCTCGGAGCGACAGCTTCTGGTGGATCCCCGTGCTGGAGAACCCTTTCGCGTCGGTCGGCACCACGAACCCGCGGATCCGGTCGTCGGTGCGCGCCCAGACGATCGCGACATCGGCGATGGTCCCGTTGGTGATCCACTGCTTGCTGCCGTTGAGCACCCAGTCATCGCCGTCGCGCTTGGCGCTGGTGCGCATGGCGGCGGGGTTCGAGCCGGCGTCGGGCTCGGTGAGCCCGAAGCAGCCGATTCTCTCGCCGGCGGCCATGGCCGGCAGCCACTCCTGCTTCTGCTCCTCGCTGCCGTAGCGGTGGATCGCGTACATCGCCAGAGAGCCCTGCACCGAGACCAGCGAGCGCAGCCCCGAATCGACCGCCTCCATCTCCTGGCAGGCCAGTCCGTAGGCCACGGCTCCCGTGCCCGCACAGCCATAGCCCTCGAGATGCATGCCGAGGATGCCGAGCTTGCCGAGCTGGAGCGCCAGCTCGCGCGCCGGCAGCTCGGCGTCCTCGAACCATTGGGCGATGTGCGGGCGCAGCTCGCGAACGCCGAAGTCGCGCACCGTGTCGCGGATGGCCCGCTCCTCCTCGGTGAGCAGCCCGTCGATCCCGTAGAGCTCGAACGTGTCCATCAGTGGTCCTTCCGTTCCAGGGGCGTGACGAGCGGGCGCTTGGCCGTGAGCCGGTCTCCCGACGACTGTCCCCGGAACCGGCGCTGCACCCAAGGGGCGAGGTACTCCCGGGCCCATCTCGCGTTGCCGGCCAACGTCTCCCGGCGGGCCAGGGCCACCGCGGTCGGCAGCGGCGTACGCCAGTCGTCCTCGTCTGTTTCGTACCCCAGGGTCCAGAGGGCGGCCAGCGCGACCCGGCGGTGGCCCTCGGCGGTCATGTGGATGCGGTCGTCGGCCCACAGTCGCCAGTCACGCAGGGAGATGAGGCTCCACTGGTCGACGACCCGGGCGCCGTGGCGCTGCGCGATGCCCCAGATGAACGCGCTGTAGGCGCCGACCCGGCCGCGGGTGGTCTTGACGATGGGGGCGTCGGCGGGGTCGACCGGCGTGGCCATGAGCACGTCGGCGCCGGTGGTCCGGATGCGCACCACCGCCGCCTCCAGCTGGGCCGCGAGGGCGTCGATGTCGGCCGAGGGTCGCAGGATGTCGTTGCCGCCGCCGACGATGCTGACGAGGTCGGGCTCAAGGGGGAGGGCCGCGTCGAGCTGCGGCCCCACGACGTCGGCGAGCAGCCGCCCGCGCACGGCGAGGTTCGCGTAGCCGAAGGGGTCTCCGGCCTGCGCGGCATACCCGCTGAGGTGCACGGCGAGCCGGTCGGACCAGCCGAGGTACTGGCCCGGCTGGTCGGGGTCGGCGTCGGACATCCCCTCGGTGAACGAGTCGCCGAGGGCGACGAAGCGCGTCCACCGGCGCGGTGGTGGCTGAGGATGGCTCATGCGAGGGCCCAGTCCACGGGCTCCGCCCCGGCCTGGACGAGGAGGGCGTTGGTGCGGCTGAAGGGGCGCGACCCGAAGAAGCCCGAGCGGGCGGACAGCGGTGAGGGGTGGGCCGACTCGACCGTCGGCGTCGTGCCGAGCATGGGCACGAGCGAGCGGGCGTGGCGGCCCCAGAGGATCGCGACGAGCGGTCCCCCCCGGGCCACCAGGGCCTCGATGGCCTGCTCGGTCACGGTCTCCCAGCCCTTGCCCTGGTGGCTGGCCGAGGCGCCCGGCCGCACGGTGAGGACGCGGTTGAGCAGCAGGACACCGCGCTCGGTCCACGGGGTGAGGTCGCCGTTCGAGGGGGTGGGCACGCCGAGGTCGGACGCCAGCTCGGCGTAGATGTTCACGAGGCTCTTGGGGATCGGCCGCACGTCGGGAGCCACGGAGAAGCTGAGGCCCACGGGGTTGCCGGGGGTGGGGTAGGGATCCTGACCGACGATGAGCACCCGCACGGCGTCCATCGGCTGGCGAAAGGCCCGCAGGACGTTGTCACCCGACGGGAGGTAGCCGCGCCCGGCCGCCACCTCCTCACGCAGGAAGTCGCCGAGGGCCGCGATGGTCGGCGCCACGGGGGCGAGCGCGGGGACCCAGGAGGCGTGGACGAGGTCCTTTAGCGGCCGCGCGGTCACACCCCCCACGCTAGCGGCCGAGGGAACCCGGGAGGCCCACGGGTGGCGGCCCCGCGGCCCGGTGCCGGCGCAGGTCACGGATGGCTGACCGACAGGACCTCCCCCAGGCGGAAGACGCGGTCGTCCTCACGCAGGTGGCACCACCCGGCCAGGTGCGTCCCGGAGAGCTCCAGGTCGGACACCACGCGGTCGGTCACGCTCGAGTTCGCCGAGCGGCAGCGGATCCGCACCGGCCATCCATGGACCACGGCTTCGGCCAGGGTCTCGACCTCGTGGTTGCTCAGGGCGCGGTTGGCCCGGCGGATCGTCGTGACGAGCCCGGGGTCGGCGGTTACCGTTGCCGGCGCGTGGGTCCGCCCCACCAGCCGCGCGGCCGCGGCCACCGGGTCCTCCGTGCTGAAGGGGGCGGGCAGCCGGCGCGGGCCGCCGGCCGGTGGGGTGAACCCCTGACCCTCCGACCACAGGCGGAGGGTCAGGTCGAGGATGTTGTCAGTGGCCAGCGCGCCAGGGACCTGGCGGTCCCTCGACCGGCCGGGCGGGCGAGGCGGGTCGGTCGGGTCCGGCGCCTTGTGGGTCTCCTGGGGTTCGGGCATCGGCAGGTAGCCCGCGGCCCGCAGCGCGGTGATGGTCTCGGCCTCGCCGGCCGTCGAGACGGCCACGGTCGGCGCGACGAGCCGCAGACCCAACCGGCGCAGCTTGCGGTCCACGGTGACCTCGGCCAGGAGGGCCTCGTCGTCCGACCGGATGACCGCCCGCCCGGAGGCCACCCGAAGCCGGCCGTGACGGCGACCGACATCGGCCAGGAGGTACTCCAGGGGCTGCGGGAGGCCGGACCCGGCCACTCGAGACAGGCGCTCGGTGAGGGCGGCCGCGGTCGTGCCGGCGTCGAGCGCCCGACGGACGGAGGCGGTCGAGAACCGCCAGGTCACCGCGCCGCCGCGGCTCTCCCGGTCGGCGCAGGCGTCGAGCAGGGCGCTGAGCTCGCTGGTCGGCGGCCCCACGACCAGCGCGGTGAGGTCGGAGCCGAAGGTCGCCGTGCCCGTCGCCGCCGGCAGCATCGAGTCGGTCAGCGACACGAGCGCCGGGCGGTCCTCGCCGAGGAGCGCCCGCAGCAGCGGGGTGGCGGCCCCCCGCGTGACGAGCCCGAGCAGTCGCGCCTCGTCGGCGATCGTCCCGAGGTCGGGGGGCTCGTCGCTCACCAGCAGGGGTGGCGGGCCGGGGGTGGGGGCGCGAGGGGCCCGACGGCTCGACCACCCGTCGTCCCACGGGTCGGGCTCGGGCTCCCGGTGCGACGTGTGGGCCAGGGGGTGGCTCCAGGCGACCCGCGCCGCCAGGTCCACGTCTGCGGTGGCACCGTCGAGCCGCACCCACTCGTCGAGGGTTGCGAGCCGGCCGTCGACGCACAGGGAGCACCGGCGGTCGGGGGCGCCGACCGCCAGGGCGCGCGCTGTGGTGTCGTGGGTCTGGGTGGGCGCGCGTGGCGTCCGGAGCCAGTGCTCGAGCAATACCGTCATCCGGGCCCCGGCGTCGAGGTCGCGCCACGCGGCGGCGGCGTCACCCCAGCGCAGCACCGGCCCGTCGTCCTCGAACAGCCGGGCTTCGCACGCCGCGTCGAGCACCAGTCGCACCGTCTGGCTGTCGACCTTGGCGGCCTTGGCCACGCGGGTGACCTCCTGGGCGCCGATGCCCCCCTTCTGCAGCCCCTTCACCGGCCGGTCCCGGACCTGGTCCAGGACGGACAGGCTGGCCTGGTTGAGCTGCACCAAGGCCGCCGTGCTGTCACGGTCGACCAGAACCGCGTCCACCTCGAGCGTCGGGGACGCCGGCGGCAGCGGGTGGAAGGGGAGGCGCCGGCCTCTCAGCGCCATCAGGACCTCGGCCGGCGCCTCGCCCTCGAAGGGCGAGTACGCATACGGGGCCAGCAGCAACCCGGCCCCGATCCCGGCGCGCTGGGCCGCCATCCGTTCGGCGTATATGCGCTGGTCGGTGAACCGGGGGCTCCACTCCTGGTCACCTCCCTGGGCCAGCAGCTCTCGGTGCCGGGGCGTCAGTCGCTCCAGCTGAGCCCGAAGCCGGGCTGGGTCGCTGAAGGCCTCGGCCAACGCGGCCACGGTGGCCGGCTTGGTGCCCGGTCGCGGAATCCCCCAGGCGTCCAGCACCGGCCTCAAGGCGTCCTTGCTGATCCCTTCCAGGAGGATGCGGGCTGGCCGGCCCCAGTCGGCCGGCACGGGAAGCACGGCGTCGACGAGCGGTGCGGCGTGCGCAACGTCGTCGGTGTCGGTCCAAGCCAGGGCGTCGTCCTCGAGGTGCCCCAGCCAGTCACGGACGTGGCGAAGATGGGCACCAACCCCCGCGTCGGCATCGTCGAGCGCGGCGGCGCACTGCGACACCGGAACCCGGCCACCGAGCATGAGCAGGGCCGACAGCACCTCGAGGGCGGGGCGCGGCTGGCGCACCAGCGCGGCCTCGATGCCGTAGTGCTGGGTCAACCGGGACGCCACCGCGGTGAGGTCAGGCGGCGGCGTGCCGTGCAGGACCTCGGGGCGACGGCGGAACAGCGTGGCCAGCGCGGCCTCGTCGTGGCCGGCCAGCCAGGTCAGGTAGTCGGACATGGGCCCCTCTCTGCGGCGGCTCCCAAGTCTAGGAGGCGGGTCACGGCGGACCGCCCGCCATCCACACCGTTCCAGGGGGCCGACGCGATGTGGTGACAGCTCTGCACCCGGGAGGCTCCGGCCGTCCTAGGGTTGCCGGTCATGCCTCCCTCCGCTCGCTGGCCCGTGGTCGTCTTCGACCTCGACGGCACCCTCGTCGACACCATCGGCTTGATCGTCGCGTCCTACCAGCACGCGTTCACGAGCGTGCTGGGCCGCGAGGAGGACGAGGTCATGATCCGGTCGTGGATCGGCCAGCCGCTGATCCGGGGGTTCCGCTCCATCGACCCCGAGCACGCGGACGAGCTGCTCGGCACCTACCTCGCCTGGAACCGGGCCAACACCGAGCGGCTGATCCGCCGGTATGCCGGCATCGACACGCTGTTGGCCGACCTCACCACCGCCGGGGTGCACGTCGCCGCCGCGACGTCGAAGCTGCGAGGACCGGCCGAGGACGCGATCCGCCTGACCGGGCTCGAGGCAAGCCTCGACGTCCTGGTCTCCATGGAGGACACGGACGCCCACAAGCCCGACCCGGCCCCGCTGCTGCTGGCCGTCGACCGGCTCGGGGGCACGCCGGCCGACGCGGTCTACGTCGGCGATGCCGTCGCCGACGTGCAGGCCGCCCGGAACGCCGGCATGGCCGCGGTCGGGGTGACGTGGGGAGCAGGCACTCGCGACTCCGTGGTGGCCGCCGAGCCGGACGTCGTGGCCGACACCGTCGGCGACCTGCGGGCCGCCCTGCTCGGCTGACCGTCCCCTCACCCGGTCTTCCAGCCCCCGGCACTCGACCGTCAGCCGAGCGACTCGGGTGCCGATGGAACGGTAGTGAAGTGGCATGACTGGCCGTCACGTGGGAGCGCGTCGGACGGGGCGCGGGCGCGGGCGGATGGCCGCGACGCGCATACACTCCGGCTCGTGCACCGCTTCGACCGGCCCTCGTCACCGGCCGACGTCGACGCCGTCCTGGCGTATGCCGCCGACCGGCTCACCCTCGACCCCGTGCCGCTCGACGGCCCGCTCAGTGCGGCCGAGCTGGTCGAGGAGACCGGGGTCACCATCACGCCCGGTGGCCTCGGCACGGCGCGGGCGCTCGACGTGTTCGCCGACGTCCTGGCGCCGTCATGCCTGTCGACCGACCATCCGCGCTACCTGTCCTTCATCCCGTGTGCGCCCACCCAGGAGGCCGCGGCGTTCGACGTCGTCGTGGGTGCGTCGTCGATCTACGGCGGCTCGTGGCTCGAGGGCTCGGGCGCCGTCCACGCCGAGAACGAGGCGCTGCGCTGGATCGCCGGCCTGGCCGGACTACCCCCGACCGCGGGCGGGGCCTTCGTCGGCGGGGGCACGGTCGGCAACCTGTCGGCGCTGGTCGCCGCGCGGCATACCGCTCGCGATCGCGCGCAGGCGAACGGGACCGGGATCCGGCCCTGGCGGGTGGCCGCGACCTACGGCGCCCACTCGTCGATCCAGGCGGCCTGTGACGTGATGGACGCCGAGCTCGTCGAGGTGCCGGCTGACGACCGCTGGCGCCTGACCGGGGAGAACCTGCGGCGCACCCTTGAGGAGCACGACCCGAGCACCTTCTTCGCCGTGGTCGCCACGGCCGGCACGACGAACTTCGGGATCATCGACGACCTGGCCTCGGTGGCCGAGGTCTGCGCCGACCTCGGCATCTGGTTCCACGTCGACGGGGCCTACGGGGGAGCGGCGCTCGCGGCGCCATCGGTGCGCGACCGGTTCGCGGGGGTGGAGCGGGCTGACTCGTTCATCGTCGACCCGCACAAGTGGCTGTTCGCGCCGTTCGACTGCTGCGCGCTGCTCTACCGCGACCCCGCCCTCGCGCGGGCCGCGCACACCCAGCACGCGGGCTATCTCGACGTGCTCACCGAAGGGCCCGACTGGAACCCGTCCGACTTCGCCGTCGGCCTCACCCGGCGGGCGCGCGGGCTGCCGCTGTGGTTCTCCCTCGCCGTGCACGGCACCGACGCGTATGCCCGGGCCGTGGAGCGCACGCTGGAGGTGGCGCGCTTCGCGGAGGACGAGATCCGGCGGCGCGAGCACCTCGAGCTCGTCCGCGAGCGCGACCTGTCGGTCATGGTGTTCCGACGGGTGGGCTGGGGCCCGGCGGACTACCGCGAGTGGTCCGACCGGCTGCTCGCCGAGGAGTTCGCCTTCGTCGTGCCGACGACCCACGACGGCGAGACGGTCACCCGGTTCGCCGTCGTCAACCCGACGACGACCGAGGACGACATCCGCGCCATCCTCGACACGATGATCTGAGGGCGGCGCGTGAATCACAGCGGTGTCATTTTCGCCCTATAGTGGGGCCACCATGGACGCGCAGCGACACGACGACGACGATCGCCGACCCGGCGTCCTGGCCGCCCGTGACCGCGAGATCCTTGCGTTCGAACGGCAGTGGTGGAAGTACGCCGGGGCGAAGGAACAGGCGATCAAGGAGCTGTTCGACATGAGCGCCACCCGCTACTACCAGGTGCTCAACGCCCTCATCGACACCAGCGAGGCGCTCGAGGCCGACCCCATGCTCGTCAAGCGGCTGCGCCGGCTGCGCGCGTCGCGCCAGCGAGCCCGGAGCGCCCGCCGCCTCGGCATCAACGTCTGAGCGTCTGACACGCTGAGCCGGTGCAACCCGGCCCCACGAACAGCCTCACCGACGTCGCCGGCCTCCAGGTCGGCCACGCGACCCGCCGCGAGCCCGGCTGGCTGACCGGGACCACCGTGGTCGTCACGCCTCCTGGCGGGTCCATCTGCGGGGTCGACGTGCGCGGCGGCGGTCCGGGCACCCGGGAGACCGACACCCTGCATCCGCACAGCCTCGTCGACCGGGTCGACGCCGTCATGCTGGGCGGCGGGAGCGCCCTCGGCCTGGCCGCCGCCGACGGCATCGTGGCCGCCCTCCTGGCCGAGGGGCGGGGCTGGCCCGCCGGCGGGCCGGGCGAGGTGGTGCCGATCGTCCCGGGGGCAATCCTCTTCGACCTGGGCCGCGGCGGGGAGTGGGCGAACCATCCGGGAGCGGCCGACGGGGCCGCAGCGTTCCACGCGGCATCCGCCGGCCGGGTGCCACAGGGGGCGGTCGGCGCGGCGACCGGAGCACGGTCGAGCGTGCTCAAGGGGGGCATCGGCTCGGCGAGCGTGGTGCTCGAGAGCGGGATCACCGTGGCGGCCCTCGTGGCGGTGAACTCGGCCGGGTCACCAGTCGACCCCCGCACTGGGGTGCTCTGGGCGGTGCGGCACGGGCTCGACGGCGAGTTCGACGAGGTCGGGAGGCCTTCGGAGGGCGACGCGGCGGCCCACCGCGCCGAGCTGGACCCCCGTCAGGCGGCGGCGCTCAACCCGGGCCAGGCGACGACCATCGGCGTCATCGCGACCGACGCGACGCTGAGCAAGGCGCAGTGCCAGAAACTGGCCGGGCTCGGCCACGACGGGATGGCCCGGGCCATCAACCCGGTGCACACGATGGTCGACGGCGACACCCTGTTCACGCTGGCCACCGGTGACCGGCCGGAGCCCGACCTGACCGGGCTCTTCCTGCTCATGCAGGCGGCCGGCGACTGCGTGACCCGGGCGATCGCCCACGGCCTGCTCGCGGCCGAGTCCGTCGACCGCACCGCCGACGGAGGCGTGGCGATGCGGTCGTGGCGTGACACCTTCCCGTCCGCCGCCGGCTGACGACCCGCCACTCTCGGAGGGTATGCGCGCCGGCCGAGACGGGCAGCACGGCTCACCCGACAGGCTCGACCGCCCAGTGCGGGTCGCGGCCCATCCAGCCGACGAGGCGGCCGTAGACGGGGCGTCCTCCGCCACGACTACGACCCCACCGAACGCGATCGGGCCGCCGCGCGGTTCGGCCGGGAGGAACCGGCGGACCGGGTCGAGGCAGGCGGCGGCCGGCCACCCGCCGCGACAGGAGGCTGTGGTCTCCGAGAGCGGGCGTCAGTGGTCGGTGTTCGTCGTCAACGCCCGGGCCTCGCGGCCGGCGGCCGCCCTCGTCCTCGGGTTGGTGGGCCGGTCAGGCTGCTCGGCCCCGACACCCTGCGCCACGATGTGGTCACCCGCGCCTGCGCCACGCTCGAGATGCACACCATGGACGCGTGACCACAGCGCCGTTGACCCCGGATGGCCCACGCGACACCTACACCCACGGCCACCACGAGTCCGTGCTGCGCTCCCACCAGTGGCGCACGGCGGCTAACTCCGCGGCCTACCTGCTCCCGCACCTGCGGCCGGGGCTGCGGCTGCTCGACATCGGGTGTGGACCGGGCACCATTACCCTCGACCTCGCCGCGGCGGTCGCCCCCGGGCAGGTGCTCGGGGTCGACGTCGTGGCGGAGCCGCTCGACGCCGCGCGAACCAACGCGGCCGCCCGGGGCGACACGGTGACCGAGTTCGCGGTGGGCGACGTCTACGCGCTCGACCGGCCCGACGGCGGCTTCGACGTGGTCCATGCGCACCAGGTGCTGCAGCACCTCAGCGACCCGGTCGCCGCACTGCGCGAGATGCGGCGGGTATGCGCGCCGGGCGGGCTCGTCGCCGCGCGGGACGCCGACTACGCGGCCATGGTCTGGTACCCCGCCGACCCCCGGCTCGACCGGTGGCTGGAGGTCTACGAGGCCGTCGCGCGGGGCAACGTGGCGGAGCCGGACGCCGCCCGGCACCTGCTGGCCTGGGCGCATACGGCGGGGTTCGTCGACGTGACCTGCTCGGCGACCACCTGGTGTTACGCCACCTCGGATGAACGGGCGTGGTGGGGCGGTCTGTGGGCCGACCGGATCACGCAGTCGGCGCTCGCGACCCAGGCGGTCGAGCGGGGAGTGGCGACGACCGACGAGCTGGCCGAGCTGGCCCAGGGCTGGCGCGACTGGGCGGCGCACCCCGACGGATGGTTCGTCGTTGTCAACGGCGAGATCCTCGCCCACGCCTGACCAGGCCCGCTGTTCGGTGGAGGTATATCCGAGGGCCCTACCGCTCGCTGGACTCTCCACCCATCGGGGCAGACTCCCGGGTGGCGTGGAAGGGTGAGCCCATGACCGCCTCGTGGAGCACGCCCGAGCAGCTCGCCGCCGCCCTGGAGACCATCGCCGCGTCGATCGAGGGCTGGCGGGAGCCGGCGGTCTTCGCGGTCGGCCTCACGTCGGCGACGTCATCGGCGGAGTTCGCGTACCCGCACATCAACGTGGGCACTGGCTACCTGGCCGCGGCGGTCCTGGCCAAGACCATCGGGTACGCCAGCAGCACCTCCGCGCATACCCTCTCCGTCGCCGAGCTGACCCACGCGGTCAACGGGCTGTCGCCGGCGGAGGCCTGCACGACCGTCGAGCACCCCAACCTGGCCGCCTGGCGGGAGATGCTGCACGAGGTCGAGTCCAACCCCTACCGCACCATCGTCGCGGTCTTCATCGGCGACCTTGCGGACCCGGTCTCCTCCGAGGCGGACGGATCGCTGCGGACCCAGCTGCCGGAGTGAGCTGCCGGTGAGCCCCACATGAGCCCCACATGAGTCCCAACAAGGCCTGCGCCTTCTGCCTGATCGTCGCCGGCGAGGTGCCGGCCCACGTCGTCCTCGACGAGGTCGACCTGATGGGCTTCCTCGACACCCGACCGGTCTTCAAGGGTCACGTGCTGCTGGTGCCTCGACGGCACCTCGGCACGCTGCTCGACCTTCCGGCCGACCTCCGTGCTCCGTGGCTCGAGGCGACCCAGCGACTGGCGGCCGTCGTCGTCGAGGCGCTCGGGGCGCAGGGGTCCTTCGTCGCCACGAACAACGTCGTCAGCCAGTCGGTGCCCCATCTGCACGTCCACGTCGTGCCCCGCACCAAGGGCGACGGGCTGCGTGGCTTCTTCTGGCCGCGCACCACGTACGCCTCGGACGAGGAAGCAGCGGAGTATGCCTCCCGGCTCGCCTCGGCCCTGTCACCACCGACGGTCTGAGTATCACCGGGGCGCGGCGTCGGCTCCTCTCCGGCATGGCTATCGCAGAGCGCATCACCTCGTACTCGGCCTGGGTGGGCCAGACCAGCTACCTGTCCTGGACCCGGACCCTGCGGCTGGGGCTCGAGACCGGCACCACGGCCTACATCGGGTTCCCGACCACCCGGCCGACGTCCTGGCTCACCTTCGGCCCGGGATGGGTCGACGTGGCCATGACGGCGGACCAGTACGACGACGTCCACCACCTGCTGCAGTCCGAGGACCCGGTCTTCCTCACGGCTCTCGACGCCTTGGGGTTCCAGGTCGCAGCCGTCCACACTGAGCTGGACCTCAGTCTGGGCGAGCCGACCGGTGAGGGCTACCGGGACGACAGCCTCGAGGCCCTCGTGGTGCGGGCCCGGCGCGAGCACGACCCGATCGCGACGGTCTAGTCCAAGTCTAGTCCAGCTGCGCGTAGCCGCGCTCGAACGCCGCGCCGAGCCCTTCGAGCGGGTAGGGCAGCCGGGCATCGGGCTCCCGCGTCGCGTCGACCAGAGGTATGCCGGCTGCGTGGCGTTCGCGGATGACGGCGGCGACCGCGGCGAGCTCGTCGCGTTGGCGCGCGACGAAGGCCCGGTTGACCGGTCGCCCGTGGCCCGGGAGGACGAGGTCGCCGGGTAGGGCGGCCAGATGACGGTCGAGTGTCGTCGCCCACTCGAGTGGATAGGAGTCGCCACCCAGCGCCGGATGGGCGGACTCCTCGATGAGGTCACCGAGGAAGGTCGCCCCGGCGTCCGGGACGACCACCCTGATGTCGCCGTCGGTATGCCCGCGCCCGGCGTGGGTGAGAACGACCGACCGGCCTCCGAGGTCGACGGTCGCCGACGTGGTGAACGTCTGGTCGGGTCCCCGGACCTCGGTGCCGAGCAGGTCGTCCAGGTCGGCCACCGTGTAACCGAGCTCGGGAGCATCGTGCCGGTCGCTGCGGACGAGGGCCTTGAACCGTTCGGCGTCGGCGACGAAGGTCTCGTCGACCCGCTCGTGCGCGTGAACGGTGGCGGCCCCGAACGCACGGTTGCCGAACGTGTGGTCGAAGTGCACGTGGGTGTTGACGACGTGGCGCACGCCCACGTGGAGACCGAGCGCCCGGACGTCGTCGAGGATCTCGCGCCCCTGGGTGGTCGCGGCGCGGGTGTCGACGACCAGCGCGGCGTCCCGCCCGACCACGAGCCCGACGCCTACGTCCCACTGCCGGTAGCGGGCCAGGAAGACCCCGTCGGCGACTTCGACGAACGGGCTGCTCCCTGGCATACCCGCGATTCTGTCAGGGTGATGCGCCCCCCATGCGTCGGCGAGCGGGCGTGCGACCACCAGGGGCGACGGGGCGCCGCGGCGTTTGCACTCTCTGCACGAGAGTGCCAATAATGGCGTTAGCACTCTCGACCTGAGAGTGACAACTCGACCACTGGGCGAGGCTCGGCGAACGCACGCGAACATGGGCGTGCCGGACCCGTGCCGTCCGTCGCGGGCGTCCACGTGGTCTCCACATCGATTCGCGTGGGAGGAACCACCCGAATGGCCAAGATCATCGCATTCGATGAAGAGGCACGCCGCGGTCTCGAGCGAGGAATGAACATCCTCGCCGACGCCGTCAAGGTGACGCTCGGCCCCAAGGGCCGCAACGTCGTCCTCGAGAAGAAGTGGGGTGCCCCCACGATCACCAACGACGGTGTCAGCATCGCCAAGGAGATCGAGCTCGAGGACCCCTACGAGAAGATCGGCGCCGAGCTGGTCAAGGAGGTCGCCAAGAAGACCGACGACGTCGCCGGTGACGGCACGACGACGGCCACGGTGATCGCCCAGGCGATGGTGCGCGAGGGTCTGCGCAACGTCGCGGCCGGTGCCAACCCGATGGCGCTGAAGCGCGGCATCGAGAAGGCCGTGCAGGCCGTCGCCGACGAGCTGCTGGCCAGCGCGACCGAGATCGAGACGCGCGAGCAGATCGCCGCCACCGCCTCGATCTCCGCCGCCGACGAGCAGATCGGTGAGCTCATCGCCGAGGCGATGGACAAGGTCGGCAAGGAAGGCGTCATCACCGTCGAGGACTCCAACACCATGGGCCTCGAGCTGGAGCTGACCGAGGGGATGCGGTTCGACAAGGGCTACATCTCGCACTACTTCGTCACCGACACCGAGCGTATGGAGACCGTGCTCGACGACGCCTACGTGCTCGTCGTCAACAGCAAGATCTCCTCGGTCAAGGACCTGCTGCCCGTCCTCGAGAAGGTCATGCAGTCGGGCAAGCCGTTGCTCATCATCGCCGAGGACATCGACGGTGAGGCGCTCGCGACCCTGGTCGTGAACAAGATCCGTGGCACCTTCAAGTCGGTCGCCGTCAAGGCCCCCGGCTTCGGTGACCGTCGCAAGGCCATGCTCGGCGACATCGCCATCCTCACCGGTGGCCAGGTCGTCTCCGAGGAAGTCGGTCTCAAGCTCGAGAACGCCGACCTCGACCTGCTCGGCCGCGCGCGGAAGGTCGTCGTCACCAAGGACGACACGACCATCGTCGAGGACCAGGAAGACCGCTCGGCGATCGAAGGCCGGATCAACCAGATCAAGGCCGAGATCGAGAAGTCGGACAGCGACTACGACCGCGAGAAGCTCCAGGAGCGCCTCGCCAAGCTCGCCGGCGGCGTCGCCGTCATCAAGGCGGGCGCGGCCACCGAGGTCGAGCTCAAGGAGCGCAAGCACCGCATCGAGGACGCCGTGCGCAACGCCAAGGCGGCCGTCGAGGAGGGCATCGTCGCCGGTGGTGGCGTCGCTCTCCTGCAGGCGACCAACACGGTGTTCGAGAAGCTCGACCTGCAGGGTGACGAGGCTACGGGCGCGAACATCGTGCGTGTCGCGGCCCAGGCCCCGCTGAAGCAGATCGCCATCAACGCCGGCCTCGAAGGTGGCGTCGTGGCAGAGAAGGTCCGCGGCCTCGACAAGGGTCACGGCCTCAACGCCGCGACCGGCGAGTACGTCGACATGCTCAAGGCCGGCATCAACGACCCGGTCAAGGTGACCCGGTCGGCGCTGCAGAACGCCGCGAGCATCGCCGCGCTGTTCCTCACCACCGAGGCGGTCATCGCCGACAAGCCGGAGAAGGCCGCTCCGGCCATGCCCGGTGGCGACGGTGGCATGGGCGGCATGGACTTCTGAGTCCACCAGCTCCACCAGCACCACCTGCACGACCTGCGCCACCTGCACGACCGGCACCAACCGGAGGCGGCTCCCCAGACGGGGGGCCGCCTTCGTCGTGTCAGCGCGCGAGTCAGCGTGCACATCAGAGTGCGAGTCAGAGTGCGGATGGTGTCGTCAGGACAGCACCAACCGCACTCTGACCCGCACTCTGACCCGGGGGCGGGACCGAACACGATGACGAGGCGCGACCCGGCTTGGGGATGGACGTCGAGATCTGACCCCCGGACGCGGCCGGCGTTCAGACGCAGAACTCGTTGCCCTCGGGATCCTGCATGACGCACCAGTGCACACCGAGACCGGACGCCTCGCCCACGGTCGCGGCCCCAAGACCTTCCAGGCGGCGCACCTCCACGGCGATCCGCTCCCGTTGGGTCTCGGCCGGCACCGAGGGGCCGCCACCGGCCAAGAGGTCGATGTGCAGGCGGTTCTTGCCCGCCTTCGGTTCCGGCACCTTCTGGAAGAAGATGCGGGGCTGCCCGTCGGCCTCGATCGCCGACGCGTCGTTCCAGTGCTCCTCGGGGACGCCGTTGGCCGCGAGGAACGCCGGCCAGTCGGCGAAGTCACCGGGTGGCCCGGGGATGTCGTAGCCCCGGGGCGACAGAACCGCCGCCCAGAACTGGGCCAGCACGCCGGGGTCGGCGCTGTCGAAGACGACCTGGATGGGTGCGGTCGATCGATCCATCCCGCCAGTGTCCTCGCACCCACCGACAGGCCGACAGCACGCAGCCTGACCATCAGAATCGGGGGGTGAGCACCTCGACCGGGCACCGAGGCCCGGACGCCCGTCCGAGGCGAGCGTCCGCCGTCAACAACGTCGCTCCTAACGTCTCCGCCAACGCGACGTAAGCGGCGTCGTACACCGACACCGTCTCGCGCAGCTCCCAGCAGCGTGAAACCAGGACCCGATGGGAGGCCCGGTGAAGGGGAAGCGACTCCAGGTCCGTCATCGCAAGGGCGGCTCGTCGAGCGCCGATCCGGCCAGCCAGCACCTGACACCACAGCACGGACGCCACCTCCAGATCGACCAGCTCGGGGGCGGACAGGTGCTCGTCTCTCAGTCGGGCGCGGGCCACAACCCCGTCCGCCCCGTCGTCGGCCAGCGCGACGACGAGCACGCTGGCCTCAACGACCAGCACGCTCGTGGCGCAACGTTTCGACGGCCTCACTGAGCGTCACGGAGCCGGCTGCGTGTCCCCCCGCTCGGTCGAGGACCTCGTCGAGGGTCGGCCGGGCTGCCTCGGCCACGAGCCAGGACCGGAGATACTCCTGCAGCGACTGGTGCGCGGCAGCCGCCCGACGTCGCAGCACGGCATGGGTGTGTTCAGGGACGTCCTTGATCTGGATGCTGGTCATGGCGCCATTAGGGCGCCATGAGCGCGCAGACGCCCCGGAGCGCCGGAGCGCCAGCGCGCCAAAGCGCCAGAGCGCCAGAGCGCCAGAGCGCCAGAGCGCCGGAGCGCCAGAGCGCCAGCGCCAGAGCGCCAGAGCGCCGGAGCGCCGGAGCGCCGGAGCGCCAGAGCAGCGTCCCCATCAGTGGGCGAAGAGGCCGCGCACCCCCTGCTCGGTCTCGGCGTAGGTACCGCCGGCCCGCGACGTCAGGGCGGCGATCTGGGCGAGGTCGGCGCGCACCCGGTCCTGCAGCGCCGCCCATTCGGTGACCAGGCCCTGGAACTCGGTGGCCGCGGCGCCGGTCCACGAGCCCTCGAGTGACGTCAGCCGGGCGTGCATCGCGGCGACGGACGACTCGATCTCGCCGGCGATGCTGGACATGTCGGACGCGGCGGTCTGGATGCGGTCGGTGTCGACGGTGAACATGGGATGTCCTTTCGAGCGGTGGTTGTTGCCCTCGACGCTAGGCACTACCGCCGGCCCGTCCGCGACCTTGTCCACAGGCCCAGTAACGTCAGCCGCGATGACCATCTGGATCGACCAGCCGATGTGGCCCCGGCACGGCACCGTCTTCGCGCACCTCGTCAGCGACACCTCGTTCGACGAGCTGCACGACTTCGCGCGCCGTGCCGGTCTGCACCCGCGCTCCCACCACGGCGACCACTACGACGTGCCGGCGGAGCGATATGCCGCGGTCGTCGCCGCCGGCGCGATGTCCACGACCGGAGCCGAGGTCGTGCGCCGGCTCATCGCCAGCGGGTTGCGGCTGCGCAAGCGGCAGGGCGACCGGCCGGTGGCGCGCATACCGGCCCTGGTCTTCGCCGACGGCACGCGGGCGGCCGTCGACCTGCTCGTGTCCGACCGTCCGGTGACCACGCCCGGCGTCTTCGCGGCCATGGTCTTCGTCCAGGACGCCGACGGGGGGTTCGCCGTGGTGCACTCACCCCGGCGTGACTCGTGGGGGTCGCCAGGAGGGTGGCTCGAACCAGGGGAGTCGGCCGAGGACGCCGCGGTGCGGGAGGTACGCGAGGAGACCGGCCTCGTCCTCACGGCCGCCGATCTCGAGGTATGCGCGTACGAGCGGTTCGAGGTCGACGGTGAGGTCCGTGGGCGGTGGCCGGCGGGCCGCAGCTACCTCCAGGTGTTCCGCACCCGGCTCGCGCTGGCCGGCCCGGAGCTGTCCGCCTCGGAGCCTGACGTCGACGGCTGGCGGTGGGTGACGCCGGCGGACTTCGAGGCCCTGTGCGGTCGTGAGTTCTGGTGGCCGCTCGTGCCCCGGCTCTTCGGGTAGGGCCTGTCGGCGCCGTGCCCTAGCGTCGAGGACATGGCTGACCAGATGGCGATCGGGATGTGCTTCGACCGGACCTTCCCCGGGTCGGCGGTGACCGAGTTCGCGCGCCGGCTCGACGCCGGCGGTGTCGACGAGCTGTGGCTCATCGAGGACTGCTTCTTCACCACGGCCCCACCCCTTGCCGCGGCCGCGCTGGCCGTCACGGACCGCCTCACCGTCGGTCTCGGCATCCTGCCGGCGGTCGCCCGCACCGCGGCGATCACCGCCATGGAGATCGCCACGCTGGCCAGCATCGGCCCGGGGCGGGTCATCGGCGGCATCGGCCACGGCATCCAGTCGTGGATGGCGCAGATGGGGGTCCGCCCCGAGTCGCCGCTGACGACGCTTGACGAGGTGCTCACCGCGGTCCGCCGGCTGCTACGCGGCGAGGAGGTCACCGTCGACGGCCGCACGGTCCATCTCGACCGGGTCCGGCTGGAGCACGTCCCCGACCCGGTGCCGCCTGTCCTGGCCGGCGTGCGCGGCCCGAGGTCGGTCGCCCTCTCCGGCCGGGTGGCCGACGGGGTGGTGCTGGCCGGCCTGTGTCCCCCCGACTACGCCAGGTCGGCGCGGGAGACCGCGGCGGCCGGCCCCGACTTCACCGTCGCCTGCTTCGCCTCGGCGGTCGTCGCCCCGGACGCTCGCGAGGCCCACCGGGCGATGGCTCCGCTTGTCGTCGAGGCCCTCGAGACGGCCGAGGGCACGGGGCTGCGCCAGCTGCCCTTCCACGACGACCTCGCCGAGCTGGCCCGCACCCGAGGCCCGGACGGCGTCGTCGGTATGCCGCGAGACTGGTGGGTGCGGATCGGCCCCATCGGCACCCGCGACGACGCCGCCGAGCATCTGGCGCTCATGGCCGAGGCGGGCGCGTCGTCCGTGGCGCTCTTCCCGGGACCCGACCTCGACCTGGCGCTGCGGCAGGTCGACGACGTCGTGGCGCTGGCTGCTCGCTGACGGCGGTCAGTCCGACACCAGCGCCAGCCGGGCCAGCTCGCGGGCAAGGTTCGCCCGGGCCGGCCCGCCCCAGTGCTGCTGGCCGTAGGCGGTGAGGTAGAGGCCGGTCGTCCCCACCAGCCCGCGGAGGATCGTCGCGCGGGCGGGGCCGAAGACCGCGTCCGGCACCGACGCATACTCCTCGCGCACCTGTCCGCAGTAGTCGTCGAACCGCTCCTCGTCGGCGGCGAGGATCCACAGGTCGGCGTCGTGGAACGCCCGTTGCAGCGCGTCACCCTCGGCGCCCAGGTGGTCGGCCGTCATCTCGACGAGGTCGACGACGGTGCGCACGACCGTCGGGTCGAGGCCGAGCCCGGCAAGCACCTCACTCGCGAGCCCGGCGCTGGCCGCCTCGTTGGCTCCCGGCGCGGCCGCGGGGTCGTAGACGGCGTCGTGCAGGCAGGCGGCGACGCGGCCGACGGTGGCGTCCTCGTGGCTCAGCTCTCCGGCATCGGTGAGGTCGTCCAACGCCCAGAACATCTCCACGAGGTGCCGGGTCCCGTGGTAGCGCCGGTGCGGCTGCGTCCACCGGGCCAGGAGGTCGGCGCCCACCGCAGCCACGGCGTCCGGGTCGGCGCCGGGCGCCAGCTCCGCGATGTCCTGGGTCCACCACGTGATGAGCGCCGGCACCGCAGCAGTGTGTCAAACGGTCCCGACGGGCTGGTCCAAGCCACGTATGTCCGCGCTTTCCGTGGACATTTCAGACTCGGTCCACCCGCATGGTCCCGGACCGGAGGGACCTAGGCGCTCGTCAGCCGAGCTCGGCCGGGAGGTCCTGCGAGTGCACGACGGTCAGGGCCGAGACCGCCCGGGTGAGGACGACGTAGAGGCGCCTCAAACCGGTGCGGGCGTCGGGCTCGTCGGCGGCGATGGCGGCCGGTTCCACGACGACCACCCGGTCGAACTCGAGGCCCTTCGCGACGGTGGCCGGGATGAGGTCGACCTGGTGGTCGACGTCGCCGTGGTCGGCACCGAGCACGCCGTGGCCGAGCCCCGCCACGTCGAGCGCCGCGTCGATCCGCGGCACCAGGGCGGCGGGGGCGATGACCCCCACCGAGCCGGCTTCGGTCGCCAGCTCGGCTACCATCTGCGCCACCCGGGCGACGACGTCATCGGGCGCGACCCGCACGAGGTCGAGCCGGCCGGGGTTGTCGCGCACCGACACCGGGGCACCGAGACCCGGCGCCATCGTCGGGAGCAGCCGGGCCGCGTAGTCGATCACCGACGCCGGCACCCGGAACCCTCGGTCGAGCACCTCGATGTGGCCGTCCGGCTTTCCCAGGTGCTCGAGCGAGGTGACCCAGGAGTCCGTGGCCCACGGTGTGGTGCCCTGGGCAATGTCCCCGAGCACCGTCGCCGACCCGGTCGAGCACCGCCGACCCACGGCTCGCAGCTGCATGGGGGAGAGGTCCTGAGCCTCGTCGAGCACGACGTGACCAAGGCTCGGGGTGCGGTCCAGCAGGTCGGCCACCTCGTCGAGCAGGACCACGTCGGCGGCCGACCATCGCGCCGAACCCTTGCTGCGAGCAGGCTTCTCCCACAACAACATCTGCTGCTCCTCGTGGCTGAGCAGACCGTCGGCGCTCGCGGCCAGCTCCTCTGACGACGACAACAGCCGGTAGAGCACCTGTCGCGGGTCGAGCTTCGGCCACACCGTCGCCGTATAGGCTCGCACGGCCGTGGACCGCGCCACCGTGTCCTGCACGCGGTCGTCGGGAGAGTCGCCGCTGCGCTCCATCGCGAGGAGCACGTGGTGGGCCAGTCGCTGCGGCAGCACCTGCCGGGCCGCCTCGTAGCGGATGGTGCGCGCCCTCAGCTCGGCCAGCACCTCGTCGACGTCGTACGCCGGGACGCGCCACTTGTATGCGCCCCGCGGCACGACGAGGGCCTCCGGCGCGCTCTGCACCTGCGACCACACGGCTCGGCGCAGCACCTCCGCCAGGCGGATGTCACCCTTCAGCACCGCCACCGGCGTGGGATCGAGAGCGCGCACCGCGACCCCTCCGGCCACGAGCTCCTCCGCGGTCGTATGCCGCACCTCCACCTCGCCGAGCGCGGGCAGGACCGCGCCGATGTGGTCGAGGAAGGCCCGGTTGGGGCCGACGACGAGGACGCCCGAGCGGGCGAGCCGGTCGCGGAAGGCGTACAGCAGCCACGCCGCGCGGTGCAGGCCCACCGCGGTCTTGCCGGTGCCCGGCGCGCCCTGGACGCATACCGTCGTCGCCGCGTCGGCCCGGACGATCTCGTCCTGCTCCGGCTGGATCGTGGCCACGATGTCGCGCATCGGGCCGACGCGAGGGCGCTCGATCTCGTCGGCGAGGATCCGGCTCCGGCCGCCGGGAGGGAGGTCGGTCGGCTCAGGAGCGGAGAGGTGCTCATCCTCGTAGGCGGTCAGCCGGCCGCGGTCGAGCCCGAACCGGCGACGCAGCCGTACCCCCATCGGGTTGGCCGGCGAGGCCCGGTAGAACGCTCCGGACAGGTCGGCGCGCCAGTCGATGACGACCGGGTCGCCGCGCTCGTCGTTGACGTGGCGGCGACCGACGTACCAACGCTCCGTGGGACCGGCGCTCCGGGTGACATCCGGAGGTCCGGCGCCCCCGACGTGGTGCTCAGGGTGCTCGAGGTCGAGGCGGCCGAAGAACAAGGCGGTGGTGGGGTCGTCGACGAGCTGGGCCGCCCGGCGGTGCAGGGTCGCGGCGAGGAACTCGGCCGACACCCGGTCGCCACCGGACGCCGGCATCCCGAGGGTGTGCTCGCGCATACGGGCGAGCTCGCGGCGGGCGTGGGCGAGGTACGCCTGCTCGCGCGCCAGCTCGCCCTGAGGATGGTCGGGCATGACGAAGGGCCTTCCACAGGGGGCGCTGCTCGAAAGGAGCGCGTCAATCTACCTGTGAAAGGCCCTTCGGAGGTAACCGGTCAGCGCGAACCAGGAAGGCGCGCCGGCTCCCTCCCCCTAGCCGGGACGGGCGGCCAGGGTGACCTTGAGATCCTGCCTCTGCGAGCCGCGGATCACCGTGAGGGTCACGACGTCACCGACCTTGTGCTCGTGGATGTTGGCGACGAGCGACTCGGAGGAGTCGACCGCCTTCCCGTCGATGGCGATGACGGCGTCGTTGGCCTGCAACCCGGCGGCCGCGGCCGGGGAGCCGGCCGACACCGCCTTGGCGAGCGCCGCCTGCCGCTTCGAGCTGCCGTCGGTCACCGTGGTGTCGGCGGCGCTCACGCCGATGTAGGCGTGCTGAGCCGTGCCCGTGGCGATGAGCTGGTCGGCAATCGACTTGGCCTCGTTGACCGGGATGGCGAAGCCGATGCCGATGCTGCCGCTCTGGCCGCCGGAGGACGACCCGAGCGAGGCGATCGAGCTGTTGACGCCGATCAGCTTGCCGTCGGCCGTGACCAGCGCACCGCCGGAGTTGCCAGGGTTGATCGCCGCCGACGTCTGGATCGCGTTGGTGACGACCGCGTCCGCTGCGGTCTGCGTGTTCTGGCTCTGCTGGCTCTCGGCGGCCGACGTGGTCACCGGCCGGTTGAGGGCACTGACGATGCCGGTGGTCACCGTGCCGGAGAGGCCCAGCGGGTTGCCGATCGCCATGACGGGCTGACCGACGGTGAGGGCCGACGAGTCTCCGAAGAAGATCGGCGCGAGGTCGCTCGGCGGGCTCTTGATCTGCAGGACGGCCAGGTCGGTCGACGGGTCGGTGCCGACGACCGTCGCGTCGTAGGTGCGCCCGTCGTTGAGGGTCACGCTGATCGTGGCCCCGGTGCCCGCGCCGGTGGCGACGTGGTTGTTGGTGAGGACGTGGCCGCTGCCGTCGATGACGACACCGGAACCCTGTCCCTCGGCCGAACGGCTCGTGACGGTGATCGAGACGACGCTCGGGGCGACCGCCTTGGCCGTCGCGGTCCAGTCCGGGGCGGTGGCACTGCCCTGGATGACCTGCGGCGCAGCCGAGCCTGAGCTCTGGGTGCCGGCGCCGGCGCCGGCCGAGCCGGACGCGCTCGACGCGGCAACGGAGGCCGCCGGGGCCGGGGTGGCGTAGCGGGTCGCGGCGTACGTGCCGCCGCTCGCGAGGGCCGCAGCGAGGATGGCGACGGCGGTGAGCTGGCCGACGCCACGGTTGGGCTTCGACCGGGGCGCCGGGGCCGGGGTGACCGGCGGGTAGCCGCCGTCGTAGCCGCCGGATCCTGCGGCGGGCGTGCCGTACCAGCCGCTCCCCGCCCCCTCGCCGGCCGGCCGCTGGGTGGTCGGGTCGGTCGCGCCGAACCCGTAGCCCCCACGGGAGTAGGCGGGGCCGGGTTCCGCCGTGGTCGCCCCGCGCTGCTCGGACTCGCCGTACCACTGCGGGACGGAGGTGGTGCCCCCGTCGTCGGGCCGCTCGCGGGTCGGGTCCGGGTGTGTCTCTTGCTGCGTCATGCCTTCTGCCTCTTCCCCTGTGCTGGATGCCTTGTCCATCACTACACCGGTGGCTCGTCAACGTGGGCTGAGGTCATCCTGTGGGCGCGCTGTGGGAGTTGGACCACGAAGGTCGCACCGCCCCCCGGAGTCGGGGCGACGCCGACCTTGCCGTGATGAGCGGTGACGATCGCGGCCACGATGGCCAGGCCGAGACCGCTCCCGCCCGCCCCTCGTCGGCTGCGGGCGGGATCCTCCCGGTAGAACCGCTCGAAGACGCGGCGGGCCTTGGCGGGGTCGATTCCGTCGCCGTGGTCGCGCACCTCGAGGGCGGTGCTGCCGTCGGGGCTGCGGCCCACGGCGATCTCGATCGGGCTGCCGGCGGGGGTGTGGTGCAGGGCGTTGGAGACGAGGTTAGTGACGACCTGACGTAGTCGGTGCTCGTCACCCGACACGTGCACCGGGCCCAGCCGGCCGTTCAGGCCGACGAGCCGGATGTGCCGATCGGGCTGGAGCACCCGGGCGTCCTGCACGGCGTCCCCGGCGAGCACCGCCAGGTCGACGTCGTCGATGGCGAGCGGGCGTTCGCCCTCCAGCCGAGCGAGCACGAGCAGGTCCTCGACGAGGCCGGACATGCGCGACGCCTCGCTCTCGATGCGGCCGAAGGCATTGGTGACGTCGTCCGGCTTGCTGACGGCGCCCTGGCGGTAGAGCTCCGCGTAGCCCCGGACCGTGGCGAGCGGGGTGCGCAGCTCGTGCGACGCGTCGGCGACGAACTGGCGCATCCGTTGCTCACTCGCCTCCCGCACGGCGAACGACTGCTCGATCTGCGCGAGCATCGCGTTGAGCGACCGCGAGAGCGACGCGACCTCGTCGCGGGTGTCAGGTTCAGGCACCCGTTGGGTCAGGTCGCCGGCGGCGATGGCGGCTGCCGTGTCCTCGATCGAGGTGAGCGGCCCGAAGGCCCGGCGCACGGCGTACCAGCCGAGGGCCATCGCGGCCCCGAGGATGACCAGCCCGATGAGGGCCGCGTAGGCGAGAACGCTGCTGAGGGTGTCCTCCATCGCGCGTAAGGGCACGGCGACGACGTAGATAGCGTCGCCGTTCTGGTTGAGGCCGGCGATGGCCCGCCACTTCAGGTCGGCGTCGTCGGCGGCCTGCGACGCGACCGTGAACGGCTTCTCGGAGATGACCCGGGGGTCGGCGCTGGTAAGGACGGGGATCTGCGGCGCGGCGTCGGGCTCGGTGGCCGCCTCGGCCACCTCGATCGCTCCGGTGCCGTCGGGGCGTGAGAAGCGCACCGTGAAGTTGGGCTGGATGGTCTGGGTCCCGCCGCTGCGGTAGGCGACGGCCGCGGCGATCTGAGCGTAGGTGTGCAGCTCCTCGTCGGTGCGGTCGAGCAGGTAGGACCGCATCAGGACGGTGACGATGACGCTCGACACGGCGAGCGCGAGCGCCAGGAGGAGGGCGACCACGGTGAGCAGGCGCACCCGCAGCGGCATACCCCCCACTCGCGCGCGGATCGCGCGGAGCAGGCGACCGGGGTCTCGCCTGGAGGTCTCGGCGACGGCCGCCCGGCTCGGCGTGGGGGCGGGGGTCAACCGAACGCTCACGCGACCGGCGTGCCCGGGGGTAGCCGCAGCACGTAGCCGACGCCGCGCTTGGTGTGGATGAGGGACGGCTCCTCGGTGTCGATCTTGCGACGCAGGTAGGAGATATAGGACTCGACGATGCCGGACTCGCCCCGGAAGTCGTAGTCCCAGACGTGGTCGAGGATCTGCGCCTTGGACAGCACCCGGTTGGGGTTGAGCATGAGGTAGCGCAGCAGCTTGAACTCGGTGGGAGACACCTCAATGACCCGGCCGGCGCGGCGCACCTCGTGGGAGTCGTCGTCGAGCTCCAGGTCGTGGAACGTCAGCGTGGCGGTGCTGGGCTCGTCACCCCGGGTCCGGCGCAGGACGGCCCGGATCCGCGCCACGACCTCCTCGAGGCTGAAGGGTTTGGTGACGTAGTCGTCGCCGCCCACCGTGAGGCCTTTGATCTTGTCGTCGACCGAGTCGCGGGCGGTGACGAAGACGATCGGCAGCTGTCGACCGGACTCGCGCAGCCGTCGGGTGACCTCGAACCCGTCCATGTCGGGGAGCATCACGTCGAGGACGACGAGGTCGGGGTTGTGCTCGGACGCGCTCGTGATCGCCGACCGCCCGTCGCTGGCCACGGACACGGTGAAGCCGGCGAACCTCAGGGAGGTCGCCAGTAGCTCACGGATGTTGGGCTCGTCCTCGACGACGAGCAGGGCGGCCTCGGTCGGGGCCTCGGTCTGGGTGCTCACAATGTCGAGTCTCCGCCGCGTTCCTGGGTGTTTGCTGTGAGTCAGCCGAACGCGGACGAGCCGGGTTGCGGCGCCTCAGACGGTGAGATCGTCGGCGTCGACGATCCGGTAGGCGTAGCCCTGCTCGGCGAGGAAGCGCTGCCGGTGGGCGGCGAACTCGGCGTCGACGGTGTCGCGAGAGACCACGGTGTAGAAGTGCGCGGTGCGGCCGTCACCCTTCGGCCGCAGCACCCGGCCGAGGCGCTGGGCCTCCTCCTGGCGCGACCCGAACGTGCCCGACACCTGGATGGCCACGGACGCCTCGGGCAGGTCGATCGAGAAGTTCGCCACCTTGCTGACGACGAGCAGCTGCACCTCGCCGTCGCGGAACTGCTGGTAGAGCTTCTGCCGCACCGCAACCGTCGTCGCGCCGGTGATGATGGGGGCGTCCAGCCGCTCAGCGAGGAGGTCCAGCTGGTCGAGGTACTGGCCGATGACGAGGGTCGGCTCACCCCGGTGCTTCTCGACGAGCTGCTGGACCACCGGGTCCTTGGCGTCGCTGCACGACGCGAGCCGGTAGCGCTCGTCGGGCTCGGACATGGCGTACGCCATCCGCTGGCCGTCGGGGAGGGTGACCCGCACCTCGACGCAGTCGGCCGGCGCGATGTAGCCCTGCGCCTCGATGTCCTTCCACGGCGCGTCGTAGCGCTTGGGTCCGATGAGGGAGAACACGTCGCCCTCGCGGCCGTCCTCGCGCACCAGGGTCGCGGTCAGACCGAGCCGGCGGCGGGCCTGCAGGTCGGCAGTCATCCGGAAGATCGGCGCGGGCAGCAGGTGCACCTCGTCGTAGACGATGAGCCCCCAGTCGCGGGCGTCGAGCAGGTCGAGGTGCGTGTAGACGCCCTTCCGCCGGGTCGTCAGCACCTGGTAGGTCGCGATGGTGACCGGCCGGATCTCCTTGCGGGCGCCGGAGTACTCGCCGATCTCCTCCTCGGTCAGGGACGTGCGACGCAGCAGCTCGTCCTTCCACTGCCGCGCCGACACCGTGTTGGTGACGAGGATCAGGGTCGTGGCGCTCGCGGCGGCCATCGCCCCGGCACCGACCAGGGTCTTGCCCGCGCCGCAGGGCAGGACGACGACGCCCGACCCCCCGTCCCAGAACCCGGCGACCGCCTGCTGCTGGTAGGGCCGCAACGACCAGGTATGCGTGTCGAGCGCGATCGGGTGCGCCTCGCCGTCGACGTAGCCGGCGAGATCCTCGGCCGGCCAGCCGACCTTGAGCAGCTCCTGCTTGAGGTGGCCGCGCTCGGAGGGGTGCACGGCGACGGTCAGGTCGTCGAGCCGGGCGCCCAACAGCGGCTGGATCCGCTTGTGCCGCAGGATCTCCTCGAGCACCGGGCGGTCGTTGGTGCGCAGCGTCAGGCCGTGGGTCGGGTCCTTTTCGAGGGTCAGCCGGCCGTAGCGGGCCATCGTGTCGGCGATGTCGATGAGCAGGGCCTGGGGCACGGCATACCGGCTGTGGGTGAGCAGCGCGTTGACCACCGACTCGGCGTCGTGGCCGGCGGCGCGGGCGTTCCACAGGCCGAGCGGGGTGACCCGATAGGTGTGGACGTGCTCGGGCGCGCGCTCGAGCTCCGCGAACGGGGCGATGGCGCGCCGCGCCTCCTCCGCGCCGGGGTGGTCGACCTCGAGGAGGAGGGTCTTGTCGCTCTGGACGATGAGGGGGCCGTCGGTCATGGTCTGTGGTCCAACGGCCCGCGGAGGGGGCTTGTTCCGGCCGTCGTCACTGGTTGCTGAGCGCCCACACGTAGAACCAGATCAGCAGCGGCACCCCGAGGGCGAAGTTGGCCGCGTAGACGATCCACCCGGTGGTGCTCAGCTTGGTGGCCGAGGCCGGGTCGGTGGCGCTGCGTCGCCAGGCGATGACGGCCACGATCGCGCTGGGGATGCCAATGATGCCGGTCGCAATGAGCGAGATCGCGCTGAGGATGAGCAGGATGAAGGTCCCGACCGGGAAGCGGGAGGTCGACGTGGGGGCATACCCCGCATAACCCGCGTAGCCCGCATAGGCCGGTTGACCCGGCTGTTGTCCGCTGGGGTAGTCGGGCTGGTAGGCCGGGGCGTACGCCTGGGTCTGCTGTGCCTGCTGGGGGGCGGGCGGGTAGGCCGGGTAGGCCGGGGCGTACGCCTGGGTCTGCTGTGCCTGCTGGGGGGCGTAGGCGGGGGCGGGCGGGTAGGCCGGCCGGCCCTGCTGAGTCGGTGGGAGGCCGTAGGGCTGGCCGGGCGGCGGGGGGTATGCCGCAGGGGCGCCGGAGGGGGGCGGAAACTCGGGGGCACCGGCGGGGGGCCCGGGTTGGGTCGGCGCACCGGAGGGACCGGAGGGACCGGAGGGACCGGAGGGACCGGCGGGACCGGGCTGGGACCACTGACCCGCACCGGGGGGCGGGCCGAAGCCACCCTCGGTGGAGTGCTGGCCGTCGCTCATCGGGTCACGGTACCTCCCAGGACCGACCGCCAGGAGGCCGGAAGAACGGTAGGGAGCGCACCGGGAGGCCTGGCGGAACACGAGGAGCGCCGCGCACGGTTTTCCGAGCGCCACACTCCTCATGCTGTGGCCGGCCCCTTATTCCGTGCGCTGCACTCCTATTAGGCGGGAAAGGCGGCTGCGGGAGGGGTCCGGAGCCGGCCCTGTCAGACTGCCCCTCTGCGGAACACGCACCCGCCAGGAGGCAGCACACATGAGAACACCACAGGTCGAGGCAGCGGCGGGGTTGCCGAGCCGGGTGACGATCTACGAGGTCGGCCCGCGTGACGGCCTCCAGAACGAGAGCGGCCTCGTGCCGACCGCCACCAAGGCGGAGCTCGTGCGCCGGCTCGTCGCGGCCGGCCTGTCGACGGTGGAAACCACCTCGTTCGTGCCGGCGTCGTGGGTTCCGCAGCTGGGCGACGCCGCCGAGCTGCTCGACCTGCTCGGCGACACCGGACGTGGGCGCAACCGCCCGGTGCTCGTCCCCAACGAGAGGGGCCTCGACCGGGCGCTGGCCGCCGGCGTCGAGGCGGTCGCGGTGTTCGGCAGCGCCACCGAGACCTTCGCGCAGCGCAATCTCGGCCGTAGCGTCGACAAGTCGGTCGAGATGTTCCGGCCCGTGGTGGCTCGGGCCCGCGAGGCCGGCCTCTGGGTGCGCGGCTACGTCTCGATGTGCTTCGGCGACCCGTGGGAGGGTGACGTGCCGATCGCCCAGGTGGTCGACGTCGCGGAGCGCCTCATGGACCTCGGGCTCGACCAGCTGTGCCTCGGCGACACCATCGGCACCGGCACGCCCGGCCATGTGCATCGGCTGCTGGACGCACTGCACGACAAGGGAATCGGCGTCGACGTCCTCGGCGTGCACTTCCACGACACCTACGGCCAGGCGCTGTCCAACGCCCTGGCCGCCCTCGCCGACGGGGTGACCACCGTGGACTCGTCGGCGGGTGGGCTCGGCGGCTGCCCTTACGCCAAGAGCGCCACCGGGAACCTCGCCACCGAAGACCTGGTCTGGGCGCTGCACGGGGCGGGGGTCGAGACCGGGGTCGACCTCAAGGCGCTCGTCGCGACCAGCGTCTGGCTGGCCGCTCAGCTCGGGCGGCCCTCACCCTCCCGGGTCGTCACGGCGCTCGCCGCGTCCTGAGCCGCGCCGCCCGAGCCGCCCGCTCCGGCGACGCCGGTGATGCGGTGCACCGAGAAACCCCGCTCACTGCCCGAGTCGGCCACCCGCCCCCAGGCGCGGCCCGCCTCGACCCGGGTCGGATAGAACAGGTAGCGGTCGGTGCGACCGGTCATGTCGGCGTAGCCGATCCACACGCCGTAGCGCTCGGCCGCCGCGTCGCGGAGTGCGGCCAGAGTCACCGTGGGGTCGGTCGCGGTGACGCTGGGTCGCACGTCCTCACCGGTCACGGACCGCGCCGTCTGCTCGGCGGCTCGCAGTCCCCGCACCAGGCTCGCGGCATACGTGGAGTCCACCGGCACCGACCTCGGCGGGGTGCTGCGACGTCGCTGGGCCGCCCGGCGACGAGTGGCGACCGAGACGACGACCGAGCCGTCGGGGCGCTCCTGCACGGGTGTGTAGCCCGCGTCGCGCATCAGCTCGAGCAGGCTCTCCGGGTCGGCGGTGGAGATGAGCACCGTCGGGGCGATCCGGCGCAGCTGCAACGACGCCAGCGAGCGCTCGGCGAGGAGGGCCTCGAGCACCGACTCGTCGTCGCTGCGCACGTAGCCCGTCGCGCGCCCGACCTTGGTCTGGCCGTGCCGCCGGGCGACGTCGCGAACCAGGTACTCCAAGGGCTGCGGCATCCCCGTGCGACTGGCCGCGCGCAGGGCGTCGAGCACCTCGTCGGCCGTCCAGCCCGCGTCGAGGGCCCGCCGCACCGACCCAGGGGTGAACCGGTGCACGGTGGCCCCGCCGCGCGACTCGACGTCGGCGACGAGCCGCATCAGCTGCGCCAGCTCACCGTGCAGGGGTCCCGGAGCGATGGCGGTCAGGTCGGCCTGGACGAGGATGTGGTCGACCGGTGACGGCAGCTGCTCGGCCATCCGCTCGGCCAGCGCGTCGCCGTCGGCACCGGAGGCGAGCTCGCGGCCCGCGCTGGAGAGGGCGCCGCGACCGGTGACGCCGAGCCACTCGGCCTCGCGCAGCACGGCGGTCACGGCGTCGCCGAGGCGGGTCGGGTTGCGCAGCGGGCGGCGCCACCGCAGTCGGTCGAGGATGGACGCCTCGGTCGTGGCGACACCCTCGGGGAGGACGGCCAGCTCGCTCAGCACATCGGCGCGCATCGAGCGGATCGGCGGCCAGTGCACGTCGGCGCCGAGGGCGTTGGCCGGGGTCGACCCGCCCGCGACCCGCTCGCCGACGAGCTGCGACGCGCGGGTCGAGGTGAGCCAGCCCGCGGCGAGCCGCGCCCAGCGCACGCCAGGGGCCTCGGTGAGCCACTCGTCGGCCAGCGGGGTCGGTGCCCAGACGGGCACGATCTCCCCGTCGTCGGCCACGAGCCCGGCCGTATGCGTGAGCTCGACGAGCCATCCGGCCCGGGCGGCGTCGACGTCGAGGGCCTGGCTGAGCCGGCGTAGGTCGCGGACCGCCAGACCACCGGTGCGGAGCACCCGGGGCGGGGCCGGGCCCCACAGCTGGATGATCTCCTCCACGAGGTCGAGCAGGTCGCTGACCGCACCCCCTGAGGCGTTGTCGACGAGGGTGGCCCCGACCTCGACGGCTACCGGCTCCGGTGGGTCGAGGCGGACGACCTCGTGCAGCCGTCCACCGCGCAGCTGCAGGGCGATCTCGCGGGGGAGCACGACCCGGCTCTCACTCCCGTTGCCGCGCTGATGGTCGACCCTGGGGGTCACCGCGTTGAGCAGGCGGTGCTCGAGCAGCCACCGCACCCCGTCGGAACCCGGGGCGTCCCGGTTGACGACACCGGTCGGGGGTCCCCAGGCCAGCCGCTCGAGCACCGTTCGGGCGGCGGCGGGCGCCTCCGCCAGCAGAGCCGCCGTCCGTCGACCCTCGAGGGGCGACGCACCGAGCTCGGTGAACGACGGGCCGAGGCCCGCCACCTGGCCGAGGACCTCGGGCACCGTCCGGACCGCGTAGAAGCCCTCGGCGGCGCGCCATACAAGGGCGCGGTCCCACAGCCGGTCGACGTGGGCGGAGGTGTCCACCCTGCCCATGAGAGTGGCGACGGCGTCGCGGTGCGCGGCGTCGCCGGCGACCACGATCGCCTCCAGCACCTGGAGATGCCCGAGGTCGAGCGCCTCGATGCACCGCTGCACGCTGGCGCGGGTCGCGGCCCGGGCCGCGAGCGAGGTGAGGTCGGACGGGGCGGGGCGGGCCAGATCGGGCCGCAGCAGGACGAGGGCGGCGAGCTGCTCGTCGGTGCGGCCCCGGATGTCGTCCGCCAGGCTCCGTGCGCCCGTGGTGGTCGCTGGGGCGAAGGACATGGTGGCAACGGTAATCGTCGCGACGACGGACGCCTGATCCGGCTGGCCGCCGCTCGATGGGGAGTGCCCGCGGCGGGTGCACGCCACGGCGACTCCCGAACCGGACCCCCCGAGATCGTCCACACGGCATAGGTTGAGCGCGTGACGACCGAGGTCAGCGAGCGCCCTCGACCGACCGGGGAGCAGTGGACGGTGCGCCGCGGCGCGGACGAGCTGATCGTCGTCGAGGTCGGTGGCGGCATCCGCAGCTACACCCGGGGCGGCGTCGACGTCGTCGCCGGCTACCCGGCCGACGCGATGTCGGTCGCCGGCCGCGGGCAGCTGCTCATCCCCTGGCCCAACCGGCTGCGCGACGGCCGCTACACCTTCGGGGGCACCGAGCGTCAGCTGGCGCTGAGCGAGCCGGCGAAGCACAACGCCAGCCACGGGCTGGTGCGCTGGGCCACCTGGGACCTGCTCGACCAGACCTCGTCGTCGGTCACCGTCGGCTACCGGCTCCACCCGCAGCCGGGGTGGTCGTGGGTGCTGGAGCTGACGGCGTTGTACGCCCTCGGGGACGACGGTCTCACTGTGACGACCACGGCCCGCAACGTCGGCGACGGCGACGCGCCGTACGGCTACGGCGCCCACCCGTACCTGTCGATCGGGGACACCCCGGTCGCCGACGTGGTGCTCCACGTGCAGGCGGCTGACTACCTCGAGGTCGACCCCGACCGGCACCTGCCGGTGGCGACCCACCCGGTGGCGGGCACGGCATACGACTTCGGCGCGCCCCGGGCGATCGGCGACCTGGCCCTCGACACCGCATACACCGGGCTCGCGCGCGGCGGCGACGGGCGGTGGGCGGTGACCGTGAGCGGTCTCCAGACCGGTGCCGTCACGCTGTGGGCCGACGAGGCGTACGCGTGGACGCAGGTGTTCACGGGGCGGGCCCACCCCGAGACCGAGGGCTCGACCGGCATCGCGGTCGAGCCCATGACCTGCCCGCCGGACGCCTTCAACTCCGGCACCGACCTCGTCGTCCTCAAGCCGGAGCAGTCGCATACCGGCTCCTGGGGCATCCGCCCGGCCTGACCCAGTGTCGACCCCGGTGCCGACCCCGGTGCCGACCCCGGTGCTCGTGGGGAATTCGGGTTGGCCGACCCCGTAGGCTGGGGCGTTGCCGTGCGCGCATGCACCGGCAGATCGGCGTGACAGCACAAGGGAGGGCCCGTGCCTACCGGCAAGGTCAAGTGGTACGACACCGAGAAGGGCTTCGGCTTCCTCTCCGACGACGACGGTGGCGACGTGTTCCTGCACGCCAACGCGCTGCCTGAGGGCGTCACGACCCTCAAGGGCGGTGCGCGCGTCGAGTTCGGCATCGTCGAGGGCCGCCGGGGAGCGCAGGCGCTGTCGGTGCGCGTCCTCGACCCCGCGCCGTCGATCGTCGCGACGAAGCGCGCGGCGAACCGCAAGCCCGCCGACGAGATGGTCGTCGTCGTCGAGGACCTCATGAAGGTGCTCGACGGGGTCTCCGCGACGTTGCGACGCGGCCACTACCCCGACAAGGGCCAGACCACCAACATCGCGCGCGTGCTGCGCCGCGTCGCCGAGGACCTCGAGGGCTGATGGCCGACCTCAAGACCGACACCACCCTCCGCGCGGCTGCCGACCAGGCCCGCGCCGCGCTCGACGGCATCGCCGAGCCCGGCACCGTCGGCGACCACCTCGAGATGGTCATGGACGGCGAGCGCGTCGCCACGCACTACTTCACCTGCCTCGCCACCGGCTACCTCGGGTGGCGCTGGTCGGTGAGCGTGGCGCGCGCCGCACGCCAGAAGGAGGCGACGGTCTGTGAGACCCAGCTCGTCCCCGGCGCCGGCTCGGTGCTGTCTCCCGCCTGGCTCCCGTATGCCGAGCGGCTGGCTCCCGGAGACCTCAGCGCGGGCGACGTCCTGCCCTACAAGGCCGACGACCCGCTGCTCGAGCTCGGCTTCGAGGCCACCGGTGAGCAGGACGTCGACCAGATGGCGCTCTTCGAGCTCGGGCTGGGCCGACACCGCGTGCTGTCCAGCGAGGGCCGCGAAGAGGCGGCGCAACGCTGGTACGACGGCGCCCACGGTCCCACGGCCGAGGTGGCCCAGCAGGCGGCGGACCACTGCACGACGTGCGGCTACTTCGTGCCCATGTCCGGGGCCTTGAAGGCGGTGTTCGGAGTCTGCGCCAACGCCTGGTCGCCCTCCGACGGCGCCGTCGTCAGCCTCGACCACGGCTGCGGAGCGCACAGCGAGACGCAGGCTCGGCCGGAGGATGCCGCCCGGCACGGCCAGCCCATCGTCGACGAGCTGGCGGTCGACCTCCTGGTCTGAGGGGTAGCCGGATCTGAGGGGGTCCTGAGGGTCGCACCCTCAGGCCTCGGACGCGTTGCCGCGCCCGCGACGAACGTACGCATACCCAGCGAGTCCCAGCCCCAGGCCGGCCACGGCGCCCCACGGCCACCAGGACCGGGTGCCCTCGTGGAGGGCGGGCACGAGCAGGATCACCGCCAGGGCCACCAGCCACAGCCCGAGCCCCACCTCGATGATCCGCGGCATCGGGAGGGGCAGGGGCTGCAGCGCAGGCCGGGCCACGGTCGGCTGCTGCTCGCTCATCACCTCAGCGTAGGCACACTCCGGCGACTCGACCTCACACCGAATCGTGGCGGCATGACCGTCGGCGCCATGGCGAGAACCTCCACAGCACCCCGTCGCCCCAGCGACCCGCCGCCCGGCTTCACGCTGGACCGGTTCTTCACCATCAGCGCGCGGGGGTCGACGCTGGCCCGGGAGCTGCGCGGCGGTCCCCTCACCATCGTGCTCATGCCCTTCACCTACTCCATCCCCGCGGGGATCGGCGCCGGGTTCGTGACCTACGTCTTGGTCAAGCTCGTCCGCGGCCACTCGCGGGTGATCCACCCGCTGCTCTGGCTGATCGCGGCGCTGTTCGTCGTCGACCCCCTGAAGGCGTTGCTGCACATCAGCTGAGGCCCGAGCTGCGCGTTCGTTGGGGGCGGATGCG
>JAABUT010000406.1_pt1 | contig 72200 bp, 55 predicted proteins | sample 5559281 | NCBI WGS metagenome assembly JAABUT01 (sample SAMN10711880, study PRJNA513359) | rock metagenome | isolation source: Antarctica rocks | place: Antarctica: Victoria Land, Ricker Hills nord | collected 2016-01-04 | reverse complement strand
ACATAAGATGAGTGTACTGAATGCAGTAAAATGTAAACTGTTAGCAAGAGTGGTTTCTGTTGTTAATAACGATAAAGAATATGTGAAAAAAGCAGCTTAAAAAGTTTTGTTTTTATCATAGAAATCAACGGCGGCGCTGCCAGGAACACTAACAAGGGCAAAAATGGTGAAGACAGAGAAGCTACATTGATAGGGCTTAAGCTGGGATATAAAGCTTATTATCAAAAAAATGTGCTCACACTTACCTGCCGCCCGCCCCTAACATTAAAGGCGCTTATCAAACAACGAGTAAGGTGGAACCTAGGCTATATTGAAACGATTGATAAGGAGTATAAATATTATTGGGAACAAATTAAGGCGATGAGCCCAATTGGTGTGGTATCCGTACTGGATATTCTGCTGGTACTATTGAATATTTCCCTGCCGCTAGTATTTGTGTTTACGGAATTTTCAAGTATTAATGCATTGCTTGTGTTGCTGGCTGGGATGTATCTAATAGGTATTATTAGTTGTACTTATGTAATTATGAAGTCACCTAAAGAATTTATTGAGATCAGGAAGAATCTGGTATTTTCTGTTTTAATATATCCAATGTTTAAAGTATGGATAGGATATTTTCCCTGGGTAAGAGCAATTCAGGTTTTCATAAAGAAAAACAAATCCAGATATTTCAGCATAGTGAAAGAAAGGCTTTATATTCCAACACTTCATAGATAATTGACTTATAAAGAGAAAATTTTTTTTAAACATAATAATTATTTCGTACGAAATAATTCCTACCTTTATGTTATGGAAAGACATACAAACGAAAAAGGGCAGCCACTTAAGCCTACAAATGGAGAATTAGAGATCCTACAGGTGCTGTGGCAGTATGGACCATCTACAGTTCGGTTTGTGAACGATAAGCTGAATGAAGAGAAGCGCGAGGTAAATTACACATCTACATTAAAGCTAATGCAGATAATGGTGGATAAGGAAATTCTGGAACGAGATGAAACAAATATGAAGCATATATATACCGCGAAGCTGGACGAGAAGAAAACCAAGGGCTACTTGTTGGACCAATTTGTAGATAAGATGTTTAATGGCTCTGCGGGCAACCTAATGATGCAATTGCTTGCAAACAAAAAGACCTCAAAAGAAGAACTGTATATGGTGAAGGACCTGCTAAGCAAACTGGAGGGATTTAAATAATTAAAAACATTCCCAAAAAAATGATTTTATGCAAATAATAACCGGAGTACAAACAGAAGCATTATTAAAGGCTCTTTGCTGGACCTTTATACACTCTTTGTGGCAAGGGCTTGGATATGCGCTGCTGGCTGGGGTACTTTTACTATGTACAAAACGGTCTACCCCGGTATTACGATATAATTTGTTGTTACTTACTCTCTTGTTGTTTGTAATAACAACGGGCATCACCTTCTATTTAAAACTGCATAGTATATCAGGACAAGCCGGTTTGGTGCCGATGTTATCAGACCATTATACACCCACTACTCTTGCAGGTAAATTCACCTGGCAACAGTTTGCTATCTATTGCGATACCAATGCGCCATTACTGGTGCTACTATGGTTCATTGTGTTCATAGCTAAGTTTATAAAAATGATAGGCGGGTTATTACACATAAAATACATCAGAAACTACAGGGTGTCTTATCCCGGAATAGAATGGCAGGAGAAGATAGCTGAGATGGCTACAGTATTACGCATCAGCGCTCCTGTAAAACTCCTGGAATCAGCGCTCATCAAAGTACCGATAGTGGTGGGATGGCTGAAACCTGTGATCATGATACCTGCCGGTTTGCTGACCCAGCTTCCGGAGGATCAGATGGAAGCTATTCTGCTGCATGAGTTGGCACATATACGCCGCAAAGATTATTTCGTTAACCTCCTGCAGAGCTTTGTGGAAATTTTCTTCTTTTTTAATCCTGCAGTATGCTGGCTCTCCGCCTTGTTAAGAGAGGAAAGGGAACATTGCTGCGATGATCAGGCCGTTACCGGCATCAATAATAAATCAACCTATATCAAAGCCCTGGTGGCCTTTCAGGAATATTGCCTTGGAGATGCCGCTTCTTCCGCTCTGGCTTTTGCCGGTAGTAAGCATCAACTGCTGGAACGCGTAAAGAGAATAGTCTTTAATAAAAATAAAAATCTCAACATTATGGAAAAGGTATTTCTTACAACAAGCATATTTGTTCTTCTCGGCATCGCTTTGGTTCCAGCGGCTAAAACACAGATAAAAAAATACTATGTGTCGGAACAAAGAAGGGCTATCGACACGATAAATGGCGTTATTCAACCAGTTAAAGAAACAGTACTACCTGTGAAAGCGGATAATAGTCTACAACATATTATCAGATCACCTGCTGGAGGAGCCGGGCAGGATACACAGTCTGGCCAACGTTATGCTGCACAACAACAGGAAAGAGAAAAAGTGCAACAAAGAGGAGACAGTATCCAGTTACGCGGTATGTTGGCTCTAGCGGCTAAAACACAGATAAAAAAATACTATGTGGCGGAACAAAGAAGGGCTATCGACACGATAAATGGCGTTATTCAACCAGTTAAAGAAACAGTACTACCTGTGAAACCGGATAATAGTCTACAACATATTATCAGCTCACCTGCTGGAGCAGCCGGGCAGGATACACAGTCCGGCCAACGCTATACTGCACAACAACAGGAAAGAGAAAAAGCGCAACAGAGACGAGACAGTATCCAGTTACGCTTTATGCAGGACCAGGAGCTACGTGATCACCACGATAGTCTGGGTAGAATAGCACAGGCTGACATGGAGAGGGCGCTGGCTCGGCGAGCCAAAAAGGATGATGAAATGTCAAAAGCCATCATAGCAAGAGAGGCAGCACTGGCTGAGGCAAATGGACCTGCCAAAAAGAATAATGTGGCCAGAAATGTGCCAGCTATCAAACCTATTACCCCTGTTGAGCCCATTTCTGCGATTGACCCGTCTACGCCAAACCCAAAACTTAATCCATAGGTTACATCACCCAATTCTAATACTGTCCTGCAACAGTGCAGCAAATATTTCTCATTAAAACTATGAGAATAGCTATTGTTTTGCCCTGTTTCATTCAAAAATTTTTGAAAATGAAATCTTTGTTGTCTTTTATAACTTTTGTTTTTTTAACGCAAACGTTACTGGCCCAGGATATAAGTTATAAGATCAGTGGTGTGATAAAAGACCCGGAGAAAAACTCTGTAATGGGAGCTACAATACTCCTTACGGTTGCGGGAGATACTATTGTACAGAAAGCAGCGATTTCAGACGGAAATGGCAAGTTTAGTTTGCAGGTAGTAAAACCAGGCAGCTATCAGTTCTTAGTTACCATGGTAGGGTATGAAAGGTTTTTAAGTCAGCCTGTTACCCTGGATACGCTACATACTAATATCAGATTGCCTAACATTCAACTCAGACGTGCTGATGCCAAAGTATTAAAAGGTGTTGTAGTTACTGCCCGAAAGCCTCTTATAGAACAACAGCTTGATAAGCTGGTGGTGAATGTGGACGTCATGCTCTCAAGTGCAAGTTCAAACGCCCTTGAACTATTGGCCAGAGCGCCTGGCGTAATGGTCGCTGGAAACGGATCTATCAGTTTTAACGGTAAGGATGGCGTACTGGTATTAATAAATGGCCGTCCCACCTACCTATCAGGTAATGATCTTACCAACTATCTGAAATCTTTACCTGGTGGTACAATTGAAAAAATCGAGTTAATGTCTAACCCTCCGGCAAAATATGAGGCGTCCGGCAATGCCGGAGTGATCAATATTCGCATCAAGAAAAACACGATCAAAGGATTTAATGGTAACCTAAGTTTAAGTTATACGCAGGCTGCCTATTGGAGAAGCAATGATGCGGTGAACTTTAGTTATCGTAACTACAAAGTAAACCTATTCGGTAATCTCAGCTATTCAGGCAATAGAGATTATGTCAGGACTGATATATCTAGGCGATATCTGAATCCAGATAAGTCCCTGTCATCTGGAGTACAAATGAATATTTTTAACAAAAACGTAAGCGATGGCGTGAACTTCAGAGCAGGCATGGACTACTTTGCAACCTCCAAAACCATAGTAGGTTTCGTTGTAAACGCTCTTACACGCCCCAGTTCTGAAAAGAAATATACCAATAGCATTCTTTACGATAATACAGAAACGGTGGACTCAACCGTGTACGGTTTCCTGGATGGAAAATATACTTGGAAGAATGTAGGAATCAACCTGAACCTGCAGCACCGCTTCGACAGCAGCGGAAGAGAACTCACCGCCGATGTGGATTACATCAAGTATCATAACAGTGGAACACAGGCTTTTGATAACACGATATATCTTCCCGGCAATGTCTTCAAAAGCAATGATAAACTACTGGGAAATTTACCCGGAGATGTGGATATCTACAGCATTAAAGCAGATTATGTACACCCCTTAAAAAATAAGGTCAGGGTTGACTTTGGTGCCAAAGCAAGTTATGTGAAGGCTGATAATGCCGCCAATTACTTCAATATCTACAATGGAAATGAAATACCTGATTACGACAAAACAAACAGATTTCTGTATGATGAAAACATAAACGCCGCTTATATTAATTTCCGAAAGGAGTATAATAGGTGGGGAATCCAATTGGGATTCAGGGCTGAAAATACAATCGCTAAAGGTCATCAGTTGGGTAATGCGACCCATGAGGATTCGTCTTTCACAAGGAACTACACCGACATTTTTCCTACAAGCTATTTTTCTTATAAATTGGATTCTATTGGCAATAACAGTCTGAGCCTGTCATATGGCCGCCGAATCGAAAGGCCTGCCTACAATGACCTGAATCCATTTCTCTTTTTCAGGGACAAATTCTCTTACCGTGTAGGTAATCCATTCCTGAAACCGCAGTATTCTCATAATGTTGAATTAGGCTACAAGTATAAAAGTATCTTCGGGGTAACTTTTATGTATGCTGCCACTACCGGCGAAATACGCGAAACGGTTGAACAGAACGGAAATGTTTTCATAAGTCGGACTTCAAACGTAGGAAAAAACTACGCAACAGGTATCAGGGTAAATGCTTCCTATGATATTACTAGACAGTGGAGATGTACGTTCTATGGTCAGGATATTTACCGTAGTTATAAGGCGAATCTTTATAACGCAGAATATTTGAACACTTCCATGAATACATGGGGTGCCTCTCTTTATAACGAGCTTAGATTTACACATGGCTGGAGTGCTGAATTGTATGGTATGTATATCGGGGATAACCTACTGGGACAGTTTACCAGAGAGCCTCTTTGGCAAATTGATGCCGGCATACAGAAAAGGGTGATAAAAGATAAAGGTTCGTTGAGGCTAAGTGCAACCGATATGTGAGATGCACCAATAAATACGGACAGTTGAGTTGCGTAAATTAGCAATTCAAATGAAAGAAAAAATCAGTAGCGGCAAGCGCCGCAAGTATGATGCTTCCTTCCGGGAAGAAGTAGTAAAGATGGTGCTCAGTGGGCGCCCTGTTACCGAAGTAGCCCAAAGCCTTGGGATCGGTGAGAATCTCATTTACCGCTGGAAAAGCCGTTACAACTCCAACCAGGGGGCCACTAGTGTAAAGGTGGGTAATGTGGTTTCTATAACGGGGGATCAACAGACCTTGCTCAGGCGCATTGGGGAGTTGGAGGCGGAGCGGGATATTTTAAAAAAAGCTTTGGCCATTTTCAGCCGTCAGACCTAAAACAACTTTACTGCTTCATTGAGGTCAATGCGGCTCTGCATCCGGTGCAGGTGTTATGCCGGGTGCTGCAGGTTAGCCGGAGTGCCTACTACCAGTGGATGACTCAAAAAAAGGTAGCGCCGGCTGATGAAAAGAAAAAAGAAAGGGGAGCACTTATTATCAGCATCTTTTCTGAGCATAGAAGGCGCTATGGTGTTCGCAGGATTATAGCAGAACTAAAGGCAAGAGGGAGCGCGGCAAGCGTTTATACAGTGCGTAAAGTCCTCCATGATAATGGGTTAAAAGCTATTCAGCCCCGCAGCTTTGTTCCCAGAACTACCGACAGCCGCCATCCTTATGCCATCAGTCCTAATCTGCTTTTAGACCGGGCTTTTGCAAGGCAACCCAATGAAGTCTGGGTGGGCGATATTACTTATATTCCTTTGGCAGGCGGTGGGTTTTTATACCTGGCAGTATGGATGGATTTGTTTTCAAGAAGGATAACCGGCTGGCAATTAGAAGATCATATGAGGGAAGAGTTAGTAGTAGATGCTTTACAAAAAGCGTTGAAAACCAGAACAGTAAAAGAAGGCTTGATACTTCACTCTGACCGGGGCGGCCAGTATGCGGGCACTAAGTTCAGAGCCATCATTACGGCCAGGAAGTTGTTGCAAAGTATGAGCAGGGCGGACAATGCCTATGACAATGCTTTTATGGAGTCTTGCTTCAGCCGCTTTAAAACCGAATTGTTGGAAGGTGGTGCCTTTGATAACAGGCAGGATGCACAAACAGAGATCTTTGAATTTATAGAAATGTATTATAACACCAAAAGAAGACATTCATCACTTAATTATTTAAGTCCGGTCAATTACGAAAACAACTATTATTTTTACAAAACCTAAGCAACTTTACTGTCCGTCAAATTCAACACACCTCAATGTTCCATAAATTAAGAGTGCACGGCGAAATCACAAACATTAAGCAAGCCCAGGTACATTACAGTAATATTAGTGATACCCGTTCTATTGCAATTTCATTTACCTACAAATTTGGTAAAGAAACCAGTTCCACAAAGCGTAATCGCCAGACAGGCGCGGCAGAATCCGAACAGCAAAGGGTAGGCGGCAATAGGTAGTTATTGCATTAGAATGTTTATTTAACCCTAGCGCTTGTATCTTTTGATACAAACCCCCATAGCTCTCCGCAGTGTTCCGCAGGACAACTACGGAGACAAATGAAAACCGGACTGCGTCCGGTATTTGAAAGTCTACTGCTGAATTCTATTCAACTGCTGCTAATTTTTAAACCGTTCTCTTCCAATTCCAGATGCAATCTTGCCTGCTATTTACATCTGTAGTCGAAGGCATACGGATAGCAGGGAAATAAAAGCTTAGTAAAGAATATCTGCCCAATCTGTCGAAACAAGCACTACAAGTACAAGGGAGTGACACAACGATGTTGATAGTAGCACTTCAGCTAAGTACAAAAAAAGTAATTACTTTCTCCAGCCGTATTAATTCAGGCTGCTCCTGTATTCATTCTATGAATGCCCTACTTGGTGCTTAAAAAAGCAGGTGAAATGTGCCAGATATTTGAAACAGATTTCAAATCCCACTTCGCTACGGATTTACTTCTGTCATGTATTTTTTATTAAGTGCTTTCAACGAGGTAAGCTATCAGTAGCGCGCTGACTAAAAAAGATAAATGCGGTAAGCACTGTAATAAGCAAGGACGAAGGTGTGTAATCTCCTTCCTTTAATTGCTTAGCCGTTTGCCGGTAACGCAAATAAGAAAAGTACCCTCCTTTGATCGCATTGAAGTCGATTGAGCAAATGCACTTCCTAAAACAAAAACTACCTTTTTCATACCTAATAATTTTATTAATGGAGTGAATGGAGGATAAGATTAACTCTTATCCTCCATTTTAATTTAGGCTGCCATCTTCCGACATTCTTTTGCGCACTGCTTACAAGCATCTGCACATTCCTGGCAATGACTGCTATGTGTATGCTTAGCACATTCATTACCACATGCCTCGCAAATGTCTGCACACAGTTTACAGAGTTCATTTGCTTTACTGCTGCCTAAACTCATTAACTGTGCTGCTGCATAACAAATAGCTGCACACTCCATGTCTAACTGAATACATCCTGCCATCATCTTTACATCTTCTTCCTGTGTGCATGATGAAGCACAATGGTTACATATAGCTGCACATTTTAAACAGGCCTCTATACAAATTTTGTAAGTGTGATACCCTGTCATAATTGTGATTTTTTGATTGTTATGAAAATTGATTCTCTTTTATTTAAAATAATTACTAATAAACGAAACTTATACCTGCACCCCAGCCATAATCGCTATCATAGTTTCCTGACAATGCAAAATTTCTGGCTACTACATATTTTAAACCAACCTGGTACTCTTTATCGGTATTCCATAAAAAGCTAAATCTTGTTCTCTTAGTTATCGCTAAATCCTGCCTTTGTAATTGAAACCGGAAATGACCGGTATGATCAATTCTTCCTTCGGCAGTTATAAATAATGGAAGAAAATAAGTAAAACCTGCAGTAGCTACATTTTCATTTCGAATTACGTTCTTTCCGTCTTTTACAATATCTGTTTTTTTACTACGATTGTCAGCACCAATAAAAGCAGTAAAGAATTGGCGCTTATCCAAAAATCTTCTCAGCATGGTTTCACTTTCAAATGTGCCTTTATAATTCCAGTTAAATTCTTCATTCAATTCCCATTTAGTGCCGGCTACAGTAAAATTGGTAAAATTGCCTTGTGATTGAAAAGAAGAAGCTCCCCAAAAAAACACATGGCGGCCGTGTTCCTTTAAAAAGTCTTTGTAGTCTTTCGGACTTTCTCTTTGCACTTCAGGCAATGTATTGTCATAATGAAATACTCTTGCCATACCGGAAAGCATATGATATAAAGTATGACAATGAAAGAACCAATCTTTTTCTTCATTGGCTGCATAATCAATGGTATCAGTAGCCATCGGCAATAAATTAAACGTATGCTTTAAGGGCGCTTCGTTCATAGTACTGCTATTGCTTAACCTAAAAAAGTGACCATGCAAATGCAATGGATGCTCCATCATAGTATTGTTATGAAAAATTACTCTTACATGCTCGCCTTTTTTAATTAAAATTTTATCAGCATCTATTTACCAAATTCAATTAATCATAATTTGCCTTCAAGAATTGCTAAAACTAACTCTTTATAATTCCTGCCAATAGGTATATCCTTATTATTGATCTCAATTTCAACACCTGAAAAGGCACTTATTTTATCTTTTGCGACAATGAAAGACCGGTGAACTCTTAAAAAATTATTTTTTGAAAGCATTGCTTCAACTTCATTTAACTGAAACCTGGTAAGAACCATTTTTTCTTTTGTATATATTTTAATATATTCTCTGAAACTTTCTATATAAAGTATTTCTTCAATAAATATTTTTACCTTCTTATTTCCCACATTAAAAAAAAGATATTCTTTATCTCCTGCCGGCATAGCTGGTATTGCAGGCATAACTATCTTTTGCGGTTCAATCAGCTTATTCACAGCTTTTAAGAACCTGGTAAACCGTATAGGCTTGAGCAAATAATCAATTACATTTAATTCGTAGCCCTGAAGCGCATACTCCTGGTAGGCAGATGTTACGATGACATGTGGTGGGTTTTTTAAAGACTCAAGAAAATCGAGCCCTTTTAGTTTGGGCAGATGAATGTCTAAAAAAATTAATTCAATTCTTGTATTCCTTAATAGCTCCATTGCGTACACTGCATCTGTACAGATACCTGCAAGTTCCAGGAAAGGGACTTGTTCTATATAAGCAGTCAGTACTTCCGCTGCAAGGGGCTCATCTTCTACAACTATGCAGTTATATTTCAACATGGCTGTTCAGGTCTAATTCGAGATGTGTTTTAAAAGTAGAACCGTCACTGCTAATATTGAGGTCAAAATTCTTATAAGTAATTTCCAGTTGCCTTCTGACATTATACAATCCAATGTTATTTTTAGAATTTATATTGTTAGATTGTTCCATTGAGTTCTCCACTGCAAAATTAAGCACGCCCTGTTTTACCATTAAATCAATATGTATAAAAGACTCAAACCTCGTTTCACTTATGCCATGCTTAAATGCATTTTCTACAAAAGGAAGTAAAATAAGAGGCGTAATTTGATAATCGTCATCATCTGTTTTTTTATCGAAGCTCACTGAAAGCCTTTGATTGTAACGAATCATTTCCAGCTCAAGATAACCTTCCAATAATTTAATTTCATCTTTCAAAGTATTAAAGTTTCCATCTGAATTATACAAAATAAATCGAAGTAATTCAGATAGTCGCATAACGACATCTGCAGTTTTAGCCGACTTTTTTATGGCAAGGGCATAAATATTATTGAGCGTATTCAGGAAGAAATGAGGGCTTGTCTGATTTCTTAAAAATTTCAGCTCTGCTCCAAGCTTTTCTTTAATGAGGGTCTTTTCGCGTTCTTTTGCACTAATTTGAATGCGAACAAATTTTAAAATCAACGCCAACCCTGCAATGAAACCAATATCAATAATGGCTATGATCACCGATTGAACATCCAACAAATACTTTTGTGTCAGCAGTCCGCGATAAACAATTGGAAATACATAATAAAACGAACCCGCTCTGTAAAGTAAAATTGAAATGGAATAAACGAATAAAATTTTGATAATAATACGATATAATTGAACATCACCTCTCACGATCTCCTTTGCCGATACCAGCAGTACAAAATAAGAAAGTAAAAGCTTGGGAACGAGTGTTACCAGTACGGCCTGCAACGACATCCACCACAATTTGTGATGTAATACATTACCCATTGCAGACTCTATCCACGAAATGCCAAGCAAAAGATCCTGCAGGAGATACAAAGACCAAAAAGAAATATGTAACAGAAAGCGTTTCATCATTTTTCGCTTTATTTCTTACTTGTAAAACAGCATAAAATTGATCTAAAAATCCAAATAAAAAAGGGTAATGTTTACTAATTGCTACAGTCTGCAGAATTTTACGTACGAATGGCGTTGTAGTGATGCTAAATGCTTCTGTAGCTCTTATTCTGCTTTATGTTAGTATATGTGCTTCACGTATCGCATTAGGATTTTAAAAAAGTACATGTAATATAATTTTGATGAACGATAAACTCTAAAGCTAACGTTTTCAGTATAATGATGTTTAAGTTAAATAAAAAGTTTCATGTAACACTAATAAGAAAGCGGCTTGGTCATGAACAAGAACCCTGAAATTTTTATGGAGGAAACAATACCAAAGATCGGGCTTTATTTATTTGCTATACCGTGGATAGTTATAGGCATACAACATTACATATATGCAGATTTTGTTGCGAGCCTTGTTCCTTCTTTTATAGGTGAAAAAATCTTCTGGGTATACTTAACAGGAACAGGGATGATTGCAGCCGGGATAAGCTTTATTGCTAACATTAAAGTGCCTTTGTCTGCAATGCTGCTTGCTATTATGCTAATGATATTTATCCTTCTTATACATATTCCGATATTGGTCGGTCATCCGTTAGCAATTAATTGGACAAGAGCAATTCAGGATACGGCTTTGACAGGTGTTGCGTTAATGCTTACAGGCAGTGTAAAATTAATAAATACCGGCAGGTTGCTTTACGCTGTTTGTTTAGCTCTTTTAGGTTTTCAACACTTTGGGCATGTGTCCTTTATTACTGCGAAGGTTCCTTCTTATTTTCCACTGATTAATCTTTGTGATTATTGTATTGGAACATTGATGATTTGCGCTGCTATTGGTATAATAATAAAGCAAAGACTATTGCTTGCGGGCGCATTATCAGGAATTCTTATCGGTCTTTTCGCGCTTTTGAATAATGTCCCGTTATTGATTGAAAATGTGCACAACGGTCAGCAATGGACCGGGTTGATGCTTGACATTGCCTTAACGGCAGGCGCTTTTATAACGTTAAAAAAAGTGCCGGCAATGCATAATGATATTTGCATAGTTCTATAATTATCGATGTGGGGTTTTAATTAGATGTAAAGCTTTTGATTTAAACAGGTGTAAGTGATAAAACAACAGAAATATATAAAATTGATTACCTGCTGCCTGATCCTTTTATCAGTTCTTTCATTTACTAACTGCAGCATCTTTACTAAGGTTGCCAAAAATACCGATAGGGCTTCATCTGCAGATTTATTAACCGTTGTTCCTTTTACAACACTTTCCAGCGGTATAATAGTTTTGCGGGCAAGGCTAAATGACATTGCCGATACACTTAATTTTTTATTAGACACGGGCAGCGGAGGCGTATCTTTAGATTCATCAACTGTAAGCTATTATCATCTTCATGTGTCTCCTTCGGAAAGAATAATTAGAGGCATAGGCAGCATAAGGAGAGTTAATTATGTTTTTGATCAAACGCTGAATTTGCCAAATTTGAAGGTAAAAAATTTGAACTTTCATATTAATGATTATGAACTTTTAAGCAGTGTGTATGGTGTAAGGATAAACGGAGTTATCGGTTTCAGCTTTCTTAACCGGTATATTGTAAAGGTAGACTATGATAATAATTTACTGAAAATCCTGAGTCCGGGGAAAATGAAATACCCGAAAAATGGTCAGCTTTTTCAGATTTTAAAACCCGTAATTAATGGAATTCCTGTTTTCGATGCTTTTGTTTCTGACAGCGGCAATCATACTAACCATTTTTACTTCGATACAGGTGCAGGATTATGTTTTCTTATGTCAGAAGATTACGTAAGAGACAGCAGCATTCTGCAAAAAGGTAATAAAACCATTATGACTCAGGCTGAGGGTCTCGGTGGCAAGACATCAATGAAACTAAGTATAGTCAGGGAGATTAAAATTGGAGATTATACCTTTAAAAAAGTGCCTGCTCACATTTATAAGGATGAATACAATGTGACCGCATATCCATTGCTGGGCGGTTTAATAGGTAATGACCTTCTCCGCCGTTTTAATCTCATTATCAATTATGCTGAAAGAGAAATATATTTAAAGCCTAACACTCACTTTAGAGACCCTTTTGATTATTCTTACACAGGCCTTGGCATTTACCTTTCAGATGGACAAATTACAATTGAAGATGTTCTTAAAGACTCTCCCGGAGAGAAAGCAGGTTTGATGCCCGGTGATGTAATCCTTTGTATAGACAATTATATTGGTGCAAATATTCAATTGTACAAAAATCTTCTTCAGGACGTAGGCGCTAAATTAAAGATAGTAGTTATGAGAAACCAGAAACCGATAGTTACCCACATGAAAGTAATGAGCATTTTATAAAAGGCAGTAATTACTAAAGCAACTTGTTTTGATAAACAATATGCTTCAGAGCAATTTTAATAACTGATTATATTTTTTTATAAAAAATAATAAGTAAGTAAAATCAATTATAAAATATCTATGGTCTTATGTAATAATTATAAATGGTTTGGAATTTTGAGGCTAAATGGACTTAATTGAAATACTAATAACTATTTAGTTTTGAATAAGAGTCAGCGCTCATTTAAGTACTTGATTCCTGGTTTATGTTACTACGTCGTTTCAGCTATTTGATTTAATATAATCATTAACCAACATAAGGGTTTGTTCCTTTTTGTACGAGGGTTAGCGATAGTTATAAAATTTAGGCAAGTCCATTTCCTTTTATTAATGAAGCATTATTAGAGTATAGTTAATTATTTGGTCGACATTTTTATTCATTCATTCTTCTTCGCTATAAAATTTAAATGCACATGAAAAAATTTTTATTATTATGTACTGTGCTTATGCTTGCAGCAACGTTTGCAATGGCACAAACAAGAACCATTACGGGAAAAGTTACTGATGAGTCAGGTGCACCTGTTAGTGGCGCTTCCATCAACATTAAAGGAAGATCAACCGGTACATCAGCAGACGAAAACGGTAACTTTAGAGTTAATGCCAAAACAGGAGATGTATTAGTTATTTCATTTGTAGGGATTCCTTCCAAAGAAGTAAAAGTTACTAAGGCTTCGAATTTATCAGTTACATTAACAAGGCAAAGCCAAAACCTTTCAGAGGTTGTTGTAACCACTGCATTAGGTGTAAAAAGGCAGGCAAAAGAGCTTGGCTACGCAGCAACTACTATTGGTAACCGGGAACTTACACAAGGTAAATCCGTAAATGTACAACAGGCATTAAATGGCAAAATTTCCGGTCTCAATATCTCAACTGTTAATAGTGGCGTATTTGAAAATGCCAAAATTAATATTCGTGGCATAAGATCTCTTACCGGTAATAACCAACCTATGTTGGTTGTTGATGGTGCGCCTACTCCTTTAAGTTATCTTTCTTCTATCCCTCCTGATGATGTACAAGACTTAACTGTTTTAAAAAGTGCCGCATCTGCTGCCCTGTATGGCCCCGATGCGGTAAATGGCGTTATCTTAATTACTACAAAAAGAGGTGGTAAAAATCCTACTATTACGTTGAGTTCATCCCTTGAAGCAACCAAAGTTTCTTTCTTTCCAAAACTTCAACATCAGTTTGGTGCGTCAGGTGGAGAGGGTGCACCATACGTGGACCAATATGGTAATTTTTTAAATGTACCATACGAAAACCAGATTTTTGGACCTGCTTTTGACGGAACTGCAAAACAAATAGGAAGGGTTTTAGAAGATGGAACTTTTCAAAGTGGTCCATATTCTAATTTACACAAAGACGATAAGGTTAATTTTTGGAATTCGGGATTAACGCTTCAGAATTCACTTTCCATAGCTGGCCAGGATTTTTATGTGGCAGTTCAGGATGCTGCCATTCAGGGCCTTGTTCCCAAAGATAAAAACAGAAGAACAAGTTTTAGATTTAACGGCTCTAAGAAATATGGCAAGTTTTCTGTTAACTATGGTATAAACTATGCCTTAAATAATTTCAATGTTGTAAATGAGTCAGGTTTAGCCAACAGGTTTGCTTCAGCTTATAACGGAAGTATTTTTTTCCTGATAATGCAAACTCCTGATAATGTTCCTTTACTGCAGTATAAAGATTGGCGCAACAATAAATTCGCTCAATATTCTAATTACTTCAACGATTATGCAATCAATCCTTACTGGGCTATTGATAATATCAGGCAAACGGGAAGGGAAGATGATATATTGGGTAATCTGAACGTAAACTACCAGGTTTTTCGCTGGTTAAGAGCTACTGCCCAGGTAAGCTCTAACCTTGCTTTTAGAAACTCTCAACTTGCAACTGCACCAGTGTTTGTAACCGATTGGGCCAGAACGCATAGAAGCAGCACTACTTATCAAAACCTTCCCGGAAGTGTATTTAATGACGAAGGCTACAATTCAAGAGTTAACTTAGATTATTTTTTAAATGGTGAACAAGCAGTAGGAAAAGATTTTACTGTTAAATATCTTGCAGGCGGTACAATCCGTCAAAACAGATCTAAAGATGTAGCTGTTGGCGGAAATAACTTAGTGGTACCTTACCTGTACAATGTAGCAGTGCGCAGCGGCGATGCTTTTGTTCCGCTTTATACCGGCAGCAATTCTTTTGGTAATAACGGATTTAACTATGATATCACAAGCAGTTTACTTTCTGCTTACGGAACCTTAGGATTTGATTATAAAGGTTGGGCAAGTATAGAATTTACCGGAAGGAATGATTGGGATAGCAGGCTTTTGCCTCAAAATCGTTCTTTCTTCTATCCTGCAGTAAACGCGGCAGTGGTACTTAGCGATGCGATACCCTCTTTAAAAAGTAATTTGATTACTTATCTTAAAGTACGATCCGCTGCTTCCAAATCGGGTAATGTAAATTTAGGAGCGTATTCTTTACAGGCAACCTACTCTCAACCAACCGGGTTTCCTTATGGTAATACTGCAGGATATACTGCTAATCAAACCATACCCAATCCTAATTTAAAACCCGAGTTCGTAACTACCTATGAAGCAGGTTTCGAACTTGGCTTACTTAAAAACAGGCTGAACCTTGAGGCTACTTATTTCTATCAGAATAATACCGATCAGATCCTCTCTGTCTCGCAATCTGCTACAACCGGCTATACATTAGGTTTAGCGAATGCTGCAAGTTTTAAAAATTATGGAGTTGAAATGGACTTAGGCATTACTCCTTTAATAAATGTTGGTAAAGGAAGGATTAATTTTAGAGTAAATGCTACCTATAATAATAACCAGGTTACAAGCACTTTAAATAATATTCCGGTATCAGTTGGCGGTAACAGTGAATTTGTGCAAAACTCTACCAGCAGTCCGACTGTAAATAATATTGCACAAGTAGGACATCCTGCATATCAATTTCAATTGTCAGATTACGTCAGAGATCCACAGGGAAGGGTGATAGTAGATAAAGCTACAGGCCTTCCTGCCGAGTCTCCTAATTTGGTTACCATGGGCAGAACTTTGCCTCTTTGGGTGGTAGGCGCTACTCCTTCTTATACCCTTGGGAATTTCTCTGTTGCTATGACCTGGGATTATAAAGGTGGTCATGATTTTTATGCAGGTATGGGCACTGATGAAGATTTTTCAGGGATTTCGGCTCGTAGTGCAGAATATGGTCGCAAAAGATTTGTGTTCCCTAATTCTGTTTATCTTGACGGCGGTAAATATGTTCCAAATACCAACATTCAGGTACAGGATGGAAATATTGGTTTCTGGACCAGTGCCTCAGCTAATGCTGCTATTGCCACCAACTATCTCAGCAGTGCCGCTGCATGGCGGCTAAGGGAGTTGAATATATCGTATAATCTTCCATTAAAATGGTTCGGCAACCAGAATGTGATAAAGAGGGTTACAGTTACTGCAGTTGGTAAAAATCTTTTGCTCTTAGTTCCAAAATCTAATCAATGGGGAGATCCTGAGTTTAATTATTCAACTACAGGAAATACGTTCGGTCTTAGCAGTTCTTTCCAGTCCCCGGCCTCAAGATTATTCGGAGGAGCTGTTACAGTACAATTTTAAAAAATTATAAAAGTAATTACAATGAGATATTTGAATTTTAGATCATCAACAGCAATATTGTTATTGGTTACAGCATCCCTTTATCTATCGGGTTGTAAAAAAGATTTTTTAGATGTTAATTCAGATCCTAACCGGGTTACAGGACAAAATATTACACCGGAATTAATATTCCCCCAGGCAGCAAATGCAGCAGGAGCAATGCAGGCAAGTCCGGATTACACATTTGTTCAACACTGGATGGGATATTTTAGTAATCCCGGTGATTATTTACTTGAAAAGACTGAAGTCACTTATAATATAAATTCAAGTTTTAGTAACCCGCTTTGGGTAGACATGTACAATGTACTTTTTGATTTAAACCAGGTGAAAGTTAAGGCTTTCGCGAAAGGGGATAGTGTTTTAACAGGTGCTTCTATGATACTATCCGCGCGACTATTCCAGGATTTGGTCGATACGTATGGAGATGTTCCCTATTCCCAGGCATTTAATAATGACAAATATATTCAGCCTAAATATGATAAAGCAAGTGATATTTATTTGTCTCTGCAAAAAAGTTTAGACACTGCTATATCATTTATGGGAACAAAAGCATTAGGAACTTTTGAAACAGTTGATATAGTTAATAAGGGAGATCAAACGAAATGGATAAAATTTGCCAATACCCTTAAACTTAGATTATTAATCCGCCAATCAGAAATTCCCGGATTTTCCCCTGCCTCTGAAACTGCAAAAATAATAGCTAACGGTGGTGTGCTGCACCAGGGCGAAACCATAAGCGTAAATCCTGGTTATTCAAATGAAGCAAATAAACAATCTCCTTTTTATGGCAATTATGGCCTAAGTCCCACAGGCACTGATGCGAGTGCTACAGTCAGGGCAAATGCTTACATTGTAAATATATTAAAAAGCGCTAATGACCCGAGGCTTAACAGTTTTTTTCTGCTTCCTACCGGGGGAGGCTCTACTCCTGTAGGAGCAGTGTATGGAGCCTCGTCAAATCCTATTGGAACAGCAACATCAAAGCCTGGTCCCGGGTTAGCAGGAAGCGCAACTCAGGATCAATGGATATTTACATCATTTGAAAGCATGTTTTTAGAGGCAGAGGCAATAGCAAGGGGATGGCTTCCCGGTTCTGCTCAAGCAGCTTATCAAAGTGCTGTAACAGAATCTTTTGTTTGGTTAGGTGTTCCGGATGCTGATACTGCTGCCATTTCCTACATGGCAGATAATTCAGTTGCTAATTGGGAAAATGCAAGAAGCTCGATTGAATCGCAAGTGAGATTTATTGCTTATCAAAAGTATATTGCTCTTTGCGGTACCGATGCGCTGGAAGCATGGTGTGACCAAAGAAGGTTAGGCGTTCCTCCTGACAATGGTTTAATTTCCGCTGATCCCGGAAAAGTTTCAAATAAGCTTCCTATCCGATTGTTGTACCCTGAAAGTGAATACACTACCAATAGCGCAAACGTGAAGACACAAGGAACAATTAATCAATTTACTTCAAAAATCTTTTGGCAGCCATAATAAATATTTAAATTAAAAGATTATAAAATGATACGTAATATAAGATCAATAGCAGTTGCCCTGTCCGGAATATTTGCTGTTAGTTTAGCAGGTTGCTTAAAAGATAAAGACTTTGATAATGGTTTGATCCAATCTGTTCATTCAAAAGGAGATCAAAAAATTGTTGAAATCAGTTTGACTCCCACATCGACAAGCAATTTTTATTTTCTTTCTATAGATGCGTCAGGTACTGACACCACAATTAACCTGATCCCTGTTACATTATCATCAGCTTCGCCGGCAACCGAAGATGTGCATGTTACTTTAAAAATAGACTCTGCTGTTGTCAATAGCTATAACGAAGCAAATGGCACAAGCTATACGCTTCCTCCATCATCTGCTTATTCAATTATAAATAATGTGGTCATCATTCCTAAGGGATCGAATACAGGTTTTTTGCAGGTAAAATTTAAAAGTGCAGATTTTAGTCAGGGTGCTTTGGCTTTTGGTTTTTCTATATCCAGTGCTGATGCCGGGGCAATAGTGAGTGGCAACTTAAACACAGGCACAGTAGCAATTGGCGTTAAAAACAAATACGATGGAGTGTATGTAGTAACCGGAACTTTAACAGATGCAGCAAATCCGTCCATTACCGGTCCGTATCCATGGAATGTATCATTGATTACCAGTGGTCCATCCCAGGTACAGGTAGAAGATGATGATTATTCAGGAGGTATATTTCATGAGATTCTCAGTGGCGGTTCAGCTTCTTATTATGGTTCTTTTGGTGTAGTTATCAATTTCAACCCTGATAATACAGTTGCCAGTGTTGTTAATTTATATGGTCAGCCTGCTGGTAATACACGTTCTGCTACTTTAGATCCATCAGGTGTAAACAAGTGGGACCCTTCTACAAAAACATTGAAAGTTAAATACTGGATGGATCAGCCAAGTGTAATCGCTGGTCACCGTACTAGTTTTGATGAAACCTTTACTTACCAACGAAGCAGATGATGTATTATTAAGAGACCAGGTGAAATAGAGTTTATCATTTTTTAGTTTTAATTTTGCCCCGGCTTGTCGGTAGGTTTCAGTCAAACCACTCATAAACATTAAACCGGAATCAAAAAACATGGTGGAATTTAAGCCTTATATATTTATAAGGTGAAGGGTTGAAATAATAAAAGAAGTAAAGAAGTACCCAATTTTTCATTTTATAAATTTCATTTTTAAAATTTTATTTTAAAAATCAGGAGATGAGCTAAAATGAGAAAAAATTAAATAAACTTTAAAAAAAGGGTCAACCAGAGGGTCAACCAATAGAAATAAAAAAGCCTTATTCTATTGAACCAATAAAATAAGGCTTTATACAAGTACCCGGGATGGGAGTTGAACCCACACTCCCGTTGCGGGGAACAGGATTTTAAGTCCTGCGTGTCTACCAGTTCCACCACCCGGGTTTACCAAAAAAAACCCGCCACAATTACTATTGCGGCGGGACTTTCCTGAGCGGAAGACCGGGCTCGAACCGGCCACCCCGACCTTGGCAAGGTCGTGCTCTACCAAATGAGCTACTTCCGCAATTATTGTAAGAACTAACCTTTTTTTATCCCTTTTCAAAACTTCGTTGCCTGGTTTAATTTACGGCCTCAGTAGATTGGGGGTGCAAAAATAGCAATCACTAAGTTACTACCAAATTTTTCTTTTACAACTTTTTTATTTATACTTCGGAGTGTACAAAGTATTGTCAGGAATCTCTACATCGGGCTTACCTGCGTATCGCTTATTATACAATTTGTAGCATCCACCCAGAATAAAGGCTAAAATGCAAAAAAGCTGTACATAAAATAAAAATTTTGAAGAATTAACCCAGTTATACCCAAAATCTTTCTCTTTATGTTCCTGTATTTCCTCTTGTATTTCGTCTGCCATATATTATAAATTGCGTTGCAAAAATAAGGGACAACAATTTAAAATAATTCTCTTTCTAAAACTATTTCGGTAAAGGTATCTGCTTTTTTAATTTTTGTAATTAAAACAAAGTTTATTGAATTAATTGCAGAAAAAGCTTTCAATAAATTCACCTTTTTTATTTGTTGTAACCAAACAATTGTTTGCATGGTATAGAGTTGTGTCCTCTACTCCTATATAAAGGAATACGTGCACGGGGCCACGCAAAAAGTTTTGCTCCGGGTAATAGGTCATTTTCCTCAATAAAATGTTGAGGTGGATAACCTCATATCTTCACATACTACCCACAAACCATCTATTTTAATTCAAATTTTCATGTGTCGGCCTGGTTAATGAAGCACCGGCTTCTACCTATTCTTCAAATCCTTACCTTTGCCGCTCAATTTTTCTTATTATATGAAGACTGATAATAATACGGTCATAGGTTTTGTGCTGATTGGAATTCTTTTTATAGGTTATTTCTGGTTTTCAAATCGTCAGCAACAGGCTTTTCATCAGGAAGAAGTACGTAAAGAAGATTCACTTGCAAGGGTAAAAGCATTAACGGTGCCAACTGCTGACCCTGCTGCAGTAAGATTAGATTCTTTAAAAAGAGATTCTCTCAACAGTGTTGCTGCCGCAGGCAACTTTCAAAATGCTGCTAACGGAAGTGAGCAATTGACTGTGGTAGATAACGGACTTATTAAAATCACATTTACGAACAAAGGCGCTCAGCCAAAAAGTGTAGAGCTGAAACAGTATAAGTCGTATGACAGTACTAATGTTGTGTTGGGAGGTTCTGCATTCGATAATATTTCATACACTATTAATACTTCGGCAAACCAATCTGCGCCAACCGGCACTTTATATTTCAATCCTGCCTCGGTTATTAAGCAGGCAGATGGAAAACAGGTAATCAGTTATAACCTTCAATCGGCGGACGGACAGAGCATAACTCACCAGTTTATTGTTAAGCCGGATGATTATATGGTAGACTGGAATATAATAATGAATGGAGCCAACAGGTTGCTCACAGGCAATTTGTTAAATTTTAACTGGCAGGTAGAGGCGCACAAACAACAAAGCGATATAAAATATGAAAGAACACAATCAAGGCTTTGTTATGTAGAAGATAACAGTTATAATTTCAAAAATGCGGCTGCCGGTGCGACGGAAACTTTCGAAAAACCTGTTAACTGGGTTTCTGTCAAGCAACAGTTTTTTAATTCCGCCCTTATTGCAAAAAACAATTTTAACTCAGGCGAAGTAACAGTTACTGCTCCTGATGATACAAGTTTAGTAGTAGAAAAGGCAATTGCCAATATGAAAATGCAGCTTCCTGCAACCGCCTCTGCTACTGTTCCTTTATCGCTTTATTATGGTCCCAACGACTTTAATATACTGAAGAAGTATAACCTCAAAATGGAAAACATCCGGGATCTGGGGTCAGGTATGTTTTCATTTGTAAAGTATATCAACCACTACATTATAATTCCTGTTTTTGATTTTTTTGCTGGTTTTATTAGTAATTATGGCTGGGTAATTGCCCTGCTTACTATTTTTATAAGATTAGTTACCTCCCCGCTCACTTATACCAGTTATCTGAGTGGAGCCAAAATGAAGGTTCTGCGCCCGGAGCTGGATACTTTGAAAAAGAAATTTGGTGACGACCAGCAGGGTTTTGCTATGCAGCAAATGAAATTGTTCAGAGAAGCGGGCGTGAATCCGTTGGGAGGCTGTATACCGGCTGTGCTGCAGATCCCAATTTTCTTTGCCTTGTATAGTTTCTTCAATTCTGAAATTTCGTTGCGGGGTCAGAGTTTTTTGTGGGCAAAAGATCTTTCGTCTTATGATGTTTTTGCCCGGCTTCCGTTTTCAGTTCCTTTTGGGTTTGGAGACCACATCAGCTTGTTTACAATCACTGCTGTTGCAACCAGTTTTCTCATTTCAATTTATAACATGAGCATGACACCTGACCAGGGAAATCCTGTGATGAAGTATATGCCTTATTTTTTTCCTTTTATACTATTATTTATTTTTAATAAACTGCCGTCGGCGCTTACCTGGTATTATACTGTCTCTAATCTTATCACTTTGATATTGCAGTTTGTAATCCAAAACTATATTATCAACCATGATAAAATTTTAATGAAAATAGAAGAGACCCGAAAAAAACCGAAAGTTAAATCGAAGTGGCAGCAGCGTTATGACCAGGTGATGGAGTCGCAAAAAAAAGTGCAGGATATTAAACAGCGTACGGAAAACAAAAGATAGTTGTACATTTCGTGAAAACAAATGGCTGCAATCAAAATAAATATTTTACCAGGATTTTTAAGTAATATGAAAAAGATTTTTTCAGCCATTGTTCTTATTTCTTCATGTTGTCACCGCGTTGCCGGGCAGGAAGCGAAAATAATATCAGATTGTACCGTTTACTTTACTGTGTCAGTAGAAGACGCCAAAGCTGATGCCAGGGTCATAAAATCGATGGCAGGTGCCACTAAAGTGTTGTACATAAAAGGATCGAAAAGCAGAAGTGATTTAATAACCCCGGGCTTTAGACAAACTACCCTTACTGATACCAAAAGCGATAGTACAATTATTTTAAGAGAACTTGGAAATGCAAAATATATTTCTTACCTCGACGATAGTAAGCGAAGTGCGCAAAATAAAAAATATGAGGGAATACGGTTTAATAATACCAATGATAAGAAAACAATTTCGGGATATGATTGCAATAAAGTAGTAGCAAGAGTTGCTAATGGTTCTACCTATAATGTTTTTTATGCTCCTTCCATTATGCCATCAAACAAAGAGAATGAATATCAATTTAAAAACCTGCCAGGTTTTGTGCTGGAGTATGAATCAGAGTCAGAAAACGGAAAGACGAAGATTAAGTATGAAGCGTCGAAAATAACTTTAGAGCCGGTGCCCAATGCTATGTTTGATATACCAAAAAGCGGGTACAGAATTTTATAAATTTTTAATATTATAATTATCTGAAAGTTGGAGGCACCGGAGTTGCAAATTTTGGGACGTTAACTTTGTGAGAATAAGGATAAATGTACGTAGTATTACCTTTTTCAAAACGCATCATTGAGGTCATGGTAATATCGCCGTTTGGCTCTTTCTTCTGACTCAAAAAGCGCGTTCCTTTGTATTCAAACCCTGATCTTATAGAAAAAACTGAGGTGTTTTTGTAAAAATTTTTATTGAAATACTTCAGCGAATAAAGATTGCCCGATTTTTTTTCTGACGTACCGGTAAAAGCACCCATAGCTATATGAGTAGCAGTTATTAACAGAAGCGCCACTATAAACTTTATCGCTTTTATCTTTTTCATATTAAATCACTTTACAATTACAATACAAAATTAAAAAAAATTTTTAAATTTAACAACTTTTTATTCTTTAACTAAAGACTGTAAAAATTAAAAAAAGTTACAAAAGAAATTTGTTTTTTTTGTTAGGTATCTTAACTTCAATATTAGAACGAAAAAAATGGGAGAAAATTATTACAGAGAAGACAGGGAGGAAATGAGAGAATTGCTCCGGCAGTTCGAAAACCTGAGATCAGGAAGGCAGCATTCTTTTTTAGAGGAAGAAGCATTTGAGCGAATTATAGATTATTTTGACGAAAAAGATGATCTCACCAAAGCCATGGAAGCTGCCGATATTGGAATAGAGCAATTTCCGTTTTCCTCAGTTTTAATGATTAAGAAGGCCGATCTTTTGCTGGCAGGCAGAAAATATTGGGCGGCACTGGAAATCCTGGAACAAGCTGAACTGTTTGACAGCAATGATATTAACCTTTTTATTCTCAAAACTGATGCATACCTGGCGCTTGACCAGCAAAGCAAAGCAGTCGAACTTTTAGAAGCTGCTCTCCTGCAATTTGAAGGAGACGAGCGTATTGAACTTCTATTTGAGCTTGCCGATGTTTATGACGACTATGAAGAGTTTGATAAGGTATTTGATTGCCTTAAACTGATATTGGAAGAAGAGCCAAATAATGAGGAAGCATTATATAAAGTTTGTTTTTGGACAGATTTTACCGGCCGCAACGAGGAAAGCATCAATCTGCACCTGCACATAATTGAAGAATTTCCTTACAACGAACTTGCCTGGTTCAATCTTGGCGCTGCCTACCAGGGATTGAAACTGTATGAGAAAGCGATAGATGCATATCTGTATGCAGTAACAATTGATGAAAAATTTGATTACGCTTATCGAAATATGGGCGATGCATATTTACGCCTTAGAAAGTTTAAAGAAGCGATAGAAGTTTTGGAGAAAGTGCTTGAACTCAGCCGTCCGGAAGACGTGATTTATGAAGCTATAGGCCATTGTTATCATAAATTAGGAAATTTTGCCCAGGCAAGGTTCCACTATCGCAAAGCTTCTCATTTAAATCCGGAGGATAGCAAGCTATATTACAAAATGGCGCTGACTTATATAAACGAAGAACAATGGGACAGCGCCGTTAAACAACTTGATAGCGCCATGCGGATTCATCGTACGCTGCCGGAGTATAACCTGGCAATGGGCGAATGTAAAATGCAGCTCAAACAATTTAAAGAAGCCATCCAGTATTTTGGAAATGTTGTGAGAACAAGGCCAAAAAGCATAGCCGGATGGGAGGCCTTGATCCGTTGCCTTTTCAGGGCAGAATTTTATGAAGAGGCGTTGGAACAATGTGTTGCCGCACTTAAAATAACGGAAGGAAAAACGTTATTTATCTACTATTTCAGTGCATGTCTGTTTGCCTTAAAGAAAACAAAAGAAGCACTTTTACAGCTTGAAAAAGCAATGCAGTTTTCGCCAAGACAGGTGAAAAAGCTTATAGACCTACACCCCGCTATTTTACAAAATCAGCAGGTAGTTGATCTGATTGCACGGCATAAAAAAAGTAAAAAACAGTAAGATTTTTTTACGACGGTTATAAGGCCTATAAGGTTTTAAAAACCTTATAGGTTTGCTATTCAATTCAACAGATCGCCTTGCAATTTGAAAAGCATCACCTACTTTTGCGGCTCTTAAAAATGTTTTAAAGCAATATTTGAATTAAATTTATTTTTTATGGCAACAACCGCAGACATTAGCCGGGGAATGATCTTGAAATTAGATGGCAGTTTATATACAGTAATAGAATTTGGCCAGAACAAAACAGCTCGTGCAGCAGCTAAATTCTGGGCAAAATTAAAAGGCCTGGATAATAACAGGAGCATTGAACATACATGGAACAGCGGTGATACTGTCTTTCCGGTAAGAGTTGAAAAAAAGCCTTACCAGTTTTTATACAAAGATGAAAGCGGTTACAACTTTATGGATAATGATTCCTTTGAGCAAATCTCTCTGGCAGAAACAATGATTGATGCTCCGCAATTTTTAAAAGACGGACAGGAAGTTTCAGTCCTGATAAATACTGAAACAGATCAACCGATGAGTGTGGAACTTCCCGATAAAATAGTTATGCTGGTGACCTATAGTGAACCGGGAGTAAAAGGTGATACCGCTACCCGTACTTTAAAACCAGCAACCGTAGAAAGCGGAGCTACTGTGATGGTGCCATTGTTTGTAAACGAAGGTGAACTGATACGCATTAATACCAAGAGCGGAGAATATGTTGAAAGGGTTAAATAATCAGCGATCCGGTATTTTTTGGATTATTAAGGAATATTAGAAAATAAGCAGCCTTTCTTTCAATGCACAACTGCAATTAATTTTAATTTAAGGCAAAAAATATTAACTTATTTCAACAGCGAATATAAAGTTTATAGGGTTAATGGACAAAATTAATGGTAAAATTTCCTGTAACCCTTGCTGCTATTGCTTTTCAAGCTAATCAAAAATTTTTAAGGGAATAAATCATTTAGATAAAGAATTGATAAAGCAATAAAAGTCAATATAGGCTTAGGTTCTATGAGTTTATTTAGGCATGTAGACCTCTGAAAATATCAATAAATACCATTAAAAATGTCCATTACACCAGTTTATACCAAATACCTTTGAAGGTTTTGGTATAAACTTTTAACGGTTTTGAGAATAGACTTTAATAGTCAACCTCACCGTCTATAGGAAAATCAGGATCTATCTATATCAGTTCGCTATGCAGCAGGGGGTTCTTTAGAGATGATCTCTTTTCATTGTACTTCCTTGAAGCAGCTACGAAATGGACAAATAAAGGAGCAGGATTTTCAACTGTACTTTTTAATTCAGGATGGTACTGAACACCGATAAAAAAAGGATGGTTTTGCAATTCAATTATTTCCACTAACCCCGTTTCACAGTTTACACCGCTCGCAATCATTCCTGTATTCTCATATTGATCAAGATAATAATTATTGAATTCATAGCGGTGACGATGACGTTCGCTAATATTGGTAGTTCCATATATTTTTGCTGCCAGCGACCCTTCTTTTATCTCGCACGGATAAGCGCCGAGACGCATAGTTCCGCCCATTTCCTTAATTTTCTTTTGCTCTTCCATCATATTAATTACAGGATGAGAAGTATTTGGGTCCATCTCAGTGCTATGGGCATCAGCAAGACCTAAAACATTTCGTCCAAATTCTATTACCGCCATTTGCATGCCCAGGCAAATTCCAAAAAACGGAAGCCCATTTTCCCTTGCATATTTTACGGCTGCAATTTTCCCTTCAATTCCCCTGTGCCCAAATCCCGGCGCAACCAGTAATCCATCGAGGCCGCCCAGTTTTTCGGCTACATTTTCATCGGTTATAAACTCGCTGTGCACATTCACCACCTGCACTTTGCATTCATTCATTGCGCCGGCATGTATAAAACTTTCAAGTATAGACTTATAAGCATCCTGCAACTCTATATATTTTCCAATAAGCCCTATGGTAACTTTACTTTTAGGATATTTTAATTTGTCCAGGAAAATCTTCCATCTGTGGAGGTCGGGCTCGTTGTAATTAGTTATATTTAATTTCTTTAGGGTGATAATGTCAAGTTTCTCTCTTAACATCATTAAGGGCACTTCGTAAATGGTAGAAGCATCCGCAGATTCAATCACCGCTTCCTCTTTTACATTACAAAATTGTGCAATTTTTCTTTTTATCTCGTTGTTTAATGGCTCTTCGGTCCGGCATACCAATATATCAGGATGTACGCCATTCTCACTCATCAGCTTTACGCTATGTTGTGTCGGTTTGGTCTTTAGTTCCTTCGCCGCCTTCAGGTAAGGAATGAGTGTAAGATGCACCACCAGGCAATCTTCCTCCGGCAGTTCCCACTGCAGTTGGCGAACCGCCTCAATAAATGGAAGTCCTTCAATATCACCGACAGTACCACCGATTTCTGTAATTATAACATCATATTTGTCTTCTTTGCCCAACAGCAACATACGCCGTTTTATTTCGTCAGTTATATGCGGAATCACCTGAACTGTCTTACCAAGATAAGCCCCTTCTCTCTCTTTATTTATAACTGTCTGGTAAATACGCCCGGTAGTTACATTGTTAGCCTGCGAAGTAAAATCATTTAAAAATCTTTCATAATGCCCCAGGTCAAGATCGGTCTCGGCGCCATCTTCCGTCACAAAGCATTCACCATGCTCATAAGGATTAAGCGTGCCCGGATCCACATTTATATAAGGATCGAATTTTTGAATAGTTGTGCGTATTCCTCTCGCTTGCAACAGCTTGGCAAGTGAAGCAGCAATAATTCCTTTTCCTAAACTACTTGTTACACCCCCGGTAACAAAAATAAATTTGGCCATAGTATGGTTTGTAAGTTGTCGTTGTCTTTTTAAATTTTTTTTGCGACCAGCTATATCAATTGGCTCAGCATCGTTGTGTCACTCCCTTGTACCGCAAAACATTATTCGCCCTTTTCCATTAGTTTTTTTTCATAAATTGTTTTTCAAATAAATGAAAAAAGCCTGTTTTAAATAAAAAACGGATTTAAAGGTTCCGGGCTAAACCCAGATAATCAATTTTAAAATATGGCGAATAAAAGTAACAGAAGTGACAACTAAAATATATTCAGAGGTCATACAAACCTACATGATTTTTATCGCTAAAAAAAAATTGTTTAAAAACCTTCCTGGTAAGTTGTTTAAAAATTGTGATAAAGTTGAAACAAGGCCTAAAGATGACTGGCATTTATTTGAATAAACGAAATGCCAGCCCAAAAGCGGATTCCGTGAATACGTTTTTCTCTTTTAAAACAATGTCACTCTGGTTAGGCTCAAAGGGAAAAAGACCGGCAGATAGTCAAGCAGCAATTCTGTAAGACAAAAAAGTTTTTTTTTACTTTTCCCTGCCTTAATTCGTTATATCCGGGCCATTTTTAAAAATATATTCACTATTCAGCAGATAAGCCCCGCTTGTTACAACCACATTACCTGCCTCAAGACCTGATATTATTTCAACTGCATCATTTGCCACGATACCGGTTTTTACCATTCGTATTTCATAAACACCAGGTTTTGTTTGTAAGCGAATGTTGCAGTTGTTGACAGGACGGCAATAAGAATAATCTTCTAATCGTTTAGACACGTTTAAAAAATTAAATAACGCGAATACTATTTGTAAAATAACTCAAATGAATGCAATAATTACATGAACAAAAGATTAAGTGCAGTAAGAAGTTTACTATAACACTTTCAGCCCAACAGACAGTCAGGCAATCGGGAAAGAAAAAAATCAAATACGGAAAACGCAGTTAGAAATATAAACAGGAACGCCCGTATGTGCAGGCGGAGCATTGCTTCTATAAACAAAATGTTTTTTTGTGAAGCATAATCAAAATCCTGTAGCTGTTTGTGAAGGCACAAACAGCCGGCAGCATGCCGATGACGGTGCTATCACCTTCAACTTTTTCATGCCGTTGAACGTGTTATCACTTCAACTTTTGAAACCATACGCAATCTCTAAATCATTTCCAAACAGTCTCTAAACCTGATAAAAATATTAAATGATATTTTTCGTGCTTTATATTTTAAAATAGAAAACAGCAAAAAGGAAAGTTTAAGTTTAGTCAACTATCATTGCTTCAAACCCGATTGAACGGATTTTTGCTTCTATCTCTGCGCTTTCAAGTTCACCTGCCACGTGAAGGAGATTGCCGGGACTATTTTTCTCAAAATCGAAGCTCCAAATTCTTTTATCAGCTTTAAAAGCCGATTTCACTTCATCGGCAGCTACATCTGAATCAATATTTGTTTTGAAGGTCATTTTATTTATTTCCATCTTTATTGTTTTTGTGTCTTGTTGTTGGGAATACAAATGTTTTTCTACAGGTACCAAAGTTTATCAGCAGATAGTGAAAGATAAATCACATCACCTTTTACCGGGGGGCCGTTTTCAGTTTTTACTGTAATAATTTCCCGTGGAAGCAAAACTTCGATTTCCCGGCAGCTTCCTAAAAAATTCACTTCGTTTACTTTGCCCTTAAGCGCATAGCTTTCCGGTGTTGCTATTTTAAAATCTTCAGGACGAGTGAAAATATTTTTCTCATCTGTCTCCTCGCCATTTGAGCCTAAAAAAGCTTTGAAACGGGAAGGACTTATCAAATTATATTTGCCGAACAATGCTCCTGCATATTCGTTAACAGGTTGTCTGTAGATTTGTTCAGGAGATCCTTTCTGGATAATTTGCCCATCTTTTAAAACAACGATTTCATCTGCCCAGGAAAGTGTATCTGAAGGGTCATGCGAAATAAGCATACAGGTAATTTGCAACCTTTCACCAATATCGCGGATAACAGACTTTAAAATGTTTTTATGGATCATATCAAGGTTAGAATAAGGCTCATCAAGTAATAATAGCCTGGGTGAAGAGATCAATAATCTCGCTAATGCAATACGTTGTTTCTCTCCTCCTGATAATTGATCGGTTCTTCGTTTCAAAAGGTGACTTATCATGCAAACCTTATATAAAGCATCCGCTTCTTCCTCTGACAATTTGTTTGCATAATCCAAAATTTCCTCCACCTTATAATTATTACGCAACTCAAAATGCTGCGATAAATATGCAATACCTGCCTGCCCGGGTAATAATTTTTCCGCCGGGCCTTCTACTCTTATGTTTTCAAGCAACACTTCACCCGCATCGGGTTGTACCAATCCTGCTATAATCTTCAGCAATGTACTTTTGCCCGAGCCTGTTTCGCCGGCGATAGCAATTTTCTGAAGCTTTTTTTGTGTAAACGAAACGTTTTTTAATACAAAATCTCCTTGCTGTTGTTTACTAATCCCTGACACTTTTAATAAATCCATACAAACAAAATAAATTTTTATAACCTTTGAAAAAACAATAAGGGATATAAACTTTCGGGTTGGAGTGCTTTTGTTCAGACGCCTGCAAATGCAATTATTCGTGCTTAGTCAGCAACCATTAAGGTTTTTTAAAATATATTTCCCGATTATTATTTGTTGCTTTAATAAAGTTATTTTGATTTTTTTAACTTTTTTCTACATTTTTGTTTTACGTATTCTTTCTATAATCCAAATTCCTATAACAAAACTATCGTTTAGTAATCCAATATCTGCAATTACTTATTACTAATCTATAAGACGAAAGTTTGTTGTATGAATAAAATTTATTTTATCCGTTATTGTATAATTGTATTGGGGTTTATAAGTATAAAAGGTTTAAGTCAAACTTCACCAACTGATCATTTTCGCTCTGCAAAAACCGGCGCATGGGACTTAGCCGATACATGGGAAAGTTCACCTGACGGGCTTAATGCCTGGTCACCTTCAACCTTAGCACCAACTTCAGATGCTAATACTATAACCATCAGATATAGTCATATTGTAACTATTGCCAACAACAGAACAGCAGACCAGGTAATGATAACTAATGGCGGTGTATTGGACATGGCAACTGGTGCGGCCTCGGCTTTGACTGTAAATGACGGTGCAGGCAGTGATATCACAGTGCAAAACGGAGGAATATTTAAACACAGTGCTTCTTCTTTACCAACTTTTGCCCTATCAGCCACCTTAGAAATTCAAAGTGGTGGTACTTTGGAAGCAGCAAATAATAACGGCACTGCTTCCAATTATGCGACAACTGTTTCCCCAATCGCATCGCATGTTTTATGGAATGATAGTTCAATATTTCATTGGAATAATCCTTCTGACCCTGCCGATGGAGTAACTTACTTCCCTGCGTCTGCTGCTATTCCGGTTTTCAGGTTTTCACAACCTGTAACTATTGGCGGACTGACTGTTATTAATGGTGTATTGGAAGCAAATGCTGATGTACTTTTTAAGGGTAATGATCCCAAGACACTTAGAAACGGTATAACGGGAACAGGAAAAGTTGGCGTAACTGCCGTAAACGGAGGCCAGTTTATTATAAACGGATCAACAGCTACCTTAGGCGGTACGGGAATATTAGAATTAAATAACAACGGATTACTGGTTGATAATAGCACCACACTTACATTGACTTCTGATAAAACTATTAATAATTATACTGGCGGCACAGGCAGTGTTACCGATGCCGGAACTCTTGTCTCAGGAAAAAATATAATAAATGGGAACAGCAAAATTAAAATTGATGGCACGGTCAAAACTGCAAATACTTATGGTCTGACGGAAGGAATGAATACATCGTTTGCTTCCGGATTTACAGTAAGTTTACCTGCAGGTTCTTTAGTTGAATATAACGGGTCGGAAAATCAAACAGTAACACCCCTTTCTTACAACAACCTTACGATATCCGGAGGTGCTGTAAAAACGGCCGGTTCAGGTGCAGATGTTTTGGTTGCGGCTTCGCTAAATGTTATGCCTGGCAGCACCTTTGCTTTAAATGGCACCAATGATCTAAAGCTGAATGGCGGCGGTACCTTAAATATTAATGCCAATGCCTTTTTCGATACAGAAGGCGAAAGCCAGGTAGGCGGAGGAGGTCCACCTACGGTTAATATTTACGGAACATTTATAACCCGCGATGTACAAGGCTTCTCAGGACTAAACAGTTCAATCCCCGGAGCAAAAGTAAATATTTTTGAAGGCAGCACTATCGAATATGGCTGGCTTGGAAACCAGGCTGTAACCAAAAGAGATGATTACAAAAACTTAACTTTTTCAGGGAGTGGAATCAAGACATTACCAACCTGCAATCCTGCCGGCATAGTAACTATTAAAGACAATGCTATTGCAGATGCTTCCGATCCAGTTTACAATAAAACTTTTGGCAATGAAAACACCAATCTTACAATGACAGGAGGGCGGTTAAAAGTCGGTGGTTCAGGAACCCGTCCTGATATCAGCGGGGTGTACAATTTAACAGGAGGAGTAATAGAATTTACCAATTCAGGTCTTACAAAGCAAACCATTCGCTCACCCATGACTTATTTAAATATTGAAGTCAGTGGCACTAATGTAGCTAATTCCAGTGGTGTTACTACTTTGGCTGATGGCGGATCGTTTACAGTAAAAACAGGTGGAAGCTTTGATAATAACGCTCAAAGGATAGATGGAACTGTTGGTAATCAAAAGTTCACATTGGAAGCAGGCGGTACATTTAAAACAGGAGTGAAAGGTGGTTTCTCCGGTAACGATTCTGCAGCACTTAAAAATATAGAAAATCTCGTTATTGATCCTAAATCAACAATTGTATATACCCGCAGCAATCAAACCATCACTCCTTTAGCTGCCTATCCTACCTTATTATTAAAAGGAAGCGGCACTAAAACAGTAGCTGCAGGTGTAGCAGCAATTTCACCTGACGCAGATTCTGTGGTCATAGATACTTCTGTTGTGTTTAAAGTCAATGCAGGAGCGAAAGCAGATTTTCAAAATCGTCCGGTAATTATTCATAGCATCACGGGAAGTACTGGTATGATTGGTGAAATTGCTGATGGCCCTTCTGCCCTTTTGAATGCAACAAATGTGACTGTTGAACGTTTTATTCCTGCAAGGAGAGCATTTCGTTTTTTGTCTCCTTCAGTTACAACCAGCGGCAGCATAAAAGACAACTGGATGGAAGGTACTGTTAATCCCAACACCACTACCAGGGTTAATCTCTATCCGGGTTATGGAACTAATATTACCGGAAGAAATCCATCATCTAATGGTTTCGACCCTACTATAACCAATAATCCATCATTGTTCACTTTTAATTCAACAACTCAAAAATGGGACTCCGTACCTAATACTAATGGCAGGTTATCATCAGGCAGCGCATACTCACTAATGGTAAGAGGTGACAGAAGTATAGATATGAGAACTAATACTCCTGAGCCAACCAACACCATTTTAAGAGCTAAGGGCGCACTTTTTACCGGAACATTTTCACCTGCAGTGAGTCCGATTGAAGGTTATTACAGTTTTATCGGCAATCCTTATGCAGCAGCAGCAGATTGGAATGCACTGACTAAGCAGGATATCTCGACCACTTATTATGCCTGGGATCCCGCCTTAAATGAAAGGGGTGCATATGCTACCTACAACGGATATTATAATCAAACTGTTCCTCCTATATCTAAGGTTGATCAAAACATACAACCCGGGCAGGCCTTTTTTGTGCGGACAACAAAGGCAAATCCGCAAAGTCCTAATCCTGTCAATCCCATCCTAATATTTAAAGAAGCAAATAAAACCAGCATCAACAGGGCAGTTTTCAGACCTGTTTCTATTGTACCAAAATTATCAATACAATTATTATCAAATCCCGGCGGAGGAAGCGAAAATACTGCCGATGCGGTTGTCGCTTTTTTTGATGATGAGTTTACATCCGCTATAGGCAATGAAGATTCCTATAAATTTACCAACCTCGATGAAAACTTAGCTATTAACCGAAACGGTACAGCTTTAAGTATTGAAGGCCGTCCGGCCATAACTGCCAATGATACAATAGCTCTAAAAATGTGGGAACTCAGGCAGAAACCTTATTACTTGAAATTAGAAGCCGCTAATTTTACATGTTCAACCACTGCCTTTTTAAAAGATGCATATCTGCACCAGGAAACACCTGTGGATCTCTCATCAGTCACTTTACTGCCTTTTACCATAGACATGGCCGCCCCGGCTTCCTACGCAAGTGAAAGATTTACCATAGTATTTAAAGCAGACAAAACGTTGCCCGTAACATTGACCAACGTAAAGGCTTACCAGAAAGACCAGGGTGTACAGGTAGATTGGATAGCACAGACAGAAATAAATATAAACAGGTATGAAATAGAAAAATCATTTGACGGTCAACATTTTGAGTTTGCAGCGAGTGAACCGGCAAAAAATAACAATGCTGCTATAGAAAAGTATACCTGGTTTGATGCAACAGCAAATCCGGGAAACAATTTTTACCGCATAAAAATAATAGAAAAATCAGGTGCAGTAAAATATAGCGAAATAATAAACGTTAATGTAAGCAAAGTCAAGCCAGGTATTTCAATATCTCCAAATCCTGTTAAGGGAAATGTAATTACCTTACAGCTAATTAATATGGAAAAAGGAAAGTATGATGTAGCTATCTATAACAATTTGGGACAAAAAGTATATAACGGAACAATAGTACATGATCAACTTTCTGCTTCATATAAAATAGTTCCGGTGAAGGAAATACCAAAAGGTGTGTACAGGCTTACAGTAAACAAAGCAGACAAAAGTGTTACTGAGACATTAATTTTTGAATAGTTAAATGGAGTGGAAAATGTTTATTTATAAAAAAATAAATGATAAATTTATAATAACTTACTTTTGATATATGAAAAATCTTTTTATATATGAAAAATGTGATTAAGAGATTGAAGCTGGTACTGGTGATAGGTATGATAACTATGCCCACCATCTTGATGGCGAGAGACCCACTGGGAGATTCAACTATAGGAGGTGGAGACCCTAATCCCTATCCTCAGAACGATGCTGAGCTTCCCTTTGATGGTGGGGTTAGCTTGCTTGTTGCTGCTGGAATAGGATATGGATTGAAGAAAGTATATGACAAGAGAAAAGCAGAAAAAGATAGTCAAGCATTAGAAAATTAAGATTGATAGTAATACTGCTACTTTATTAAATTAGGAAGTAGCAGTTGCTCGTCTTAGGTTTCGCTTCATATTTCTGACTTCCGACCTACGCTCACTCATACCTCAGCGCAACAATAGGATCAAGTTTCGATGCTTTGATAGCAGGCCATAAACCCGCTGTCAAACCCACTATGCTGCAGATAATTATTCCTGTAACTACCCATCCCCACGGTACGACAAAGCCTGTTCCTAATACCATTGAAAAAACATTTCCTACCAATACGCCAAGCACAATTCCGAAAACTGCTCCGAGTAAGCTTATAATAATTGATTCAAACAAAAACTGGTTGCGTATGCTGCTCCGCGTTCCTCCCAATGCCTTAATTAAGCCTACTTCTTTGGTTCTTTCTGTAACTGCCACCAGCATTATGTTCATTAGACCAATGGCGGCACCAATGAGTGTTATCAAACCAATGGCTGCCGCAGAACCTGATATGCTTCCCAGCAACCCGATCATCGTTTCGGCTACTGCATCACTTTTATCAATATAAAAATTGTCATTATCTTTTACATCTAATCTACGGATTGTTCTGAATGTACCTGTGGCTTCGCCGATGGCAGGATCGAGTTGGGTTACATCGTTTGCCATAATGTTTATGGTATAAGAAACGCCGGCATTTGGCAACCGTCTTACATTGTTGTAGCTGGTAATAGCTACTTTATCCATTTGCATAAATATGCTCGTTCCCTTAGGGTTCAGCAAACCGATTACCCGGTAAGGCACATTGGCAATTCTTATTATTTTATCTACACAACTTTCAGGATTCCTGGAAAAAAGTTTCTTTGCAATATCGTTTCCCAATAAGCAAACATTGCGGCCTGTTTCTACATCCAGCTTACTAAAGTTTCTTCCTGAATGCAACGAATAACCATTTATCAATAAAAAATTTTCATCACCACCATTTACCTGCACCTCGGGGTTTGTTTCTTTATTGCCATATTTGGCAATCAAAGATCGCGGTCCGGCTAACTGTATACCAACTAAAGCGGGAAATCTGAAATTTTCTTTGAATAATTTTGCCTGTTCAGATGTTATCGGTTGTCCAACATTAGAATTTTTATCTCTTCTTTCTCCTCTCTTGACCTGAGAAACCCGGCTGCGGCGCTGGCCCACATTTATATTTCTTTCTTTATAACGGATTGTAAATGCGTTGGCGCCCAAAGTGGAGAAGCTTTCTTTCAGGCTTTGGTTCATCGCCTGAATTGCCGTGATGATCCCAATCAACGCCATTATACCAAAAGCAATAATAGCAACTGTAATACCGGTACGAAGTCTATTGCTTCTGACGGTACGCGATGCAAGCGCTAATATGTCGGCATATTTCATTCGCATAACAAAGCAAAATTTGAAAATGAGTTAATTTGCGAATTGAAAAACCTTCAAAAATTTCAAACACCTTTTCAAGACGCTTTAAGATTATAAGAAGGCTTAACAATGAGGGCTGAAGCCCATAAATGTTTTGCCGTTGAAGGGAGTGACACAACGATGTTGAATAAAGAACTAATGCCTGTTCCCAAAAAAATCTTACACATTTTTAAGAAAAATGTCTTCTTAAGATCATTCCTCAAAATCACCCCATCACTCCATCACAAAATCATTTATAATATATCATTCAAAATCTCGTGGCCCATTTTATCCCGCTTGGTTTGCAGGTACTTTTCGTTGTGCGGGTTTGACTTAATTTCGATAGGAATAATGTCAACTATTTCAAGACCATAGCCCTTTAATCCTGCCCGTTTTTTAGGGTTGTTGCTCATTAGTCTTAGCCGGGTTACGTCAAGGTACCTTAATATCTGTGCTCCAACTCCATAATCTCTTTCATCTGTTCCGAAACCAAGATGAATATTAGCCTGTACAGTATCCATACCCTCTTCCTGCAGTTTATAGGCCTTTAGTTTATTTACCAGACCGATACCTCTTCCTTCCTGGTTCATATACAAAATTATTCCCTTGCCCTCCTGCTCTACCATTTGCATAGCCTTATGCAACTGCTCGCCACAGTCGCAGCGCAGACTGCCTAAAATATCTCCTGTAAAGCAACTGCTGTGTACACGTGTAAGCACGGGTTCGCCTTTTTGCCACTCGCCTTTTATCAATGCAAGATGTTCTCTTTGTGTGCTTTTTTCTTTAAAAGCTACCAGTTTAAAATTGCCATACTTAGTCGGCATCTCCACCCGTACAATTTCTTCGATCAAGGAATCCCGTTTAAGCCTGTATTCAATTAAATCTTTTATCGAAACAATCTTTAAATTAAACTTTCGCGCTATTTCTTCCAACTGGGGCAATCTTGCCATTGTTCCATCTCCGTTCATGATTTCTACCAGCACACCGGCAGGTTCAAACCCAGCCAGTCTTGCCAGGTCAATAGTTGCTTCTGTATGCCCTGTTCTTCTTAGCACCCCGCCTTTTTTGGCTCGTAAAGGAAAAATATGGCCAGGTCTTCCTAAGTCGGAAGGTTTTGTATCAGGGTCTACTAATGCCAGTACAGTCTTTGCCCTGTCGTGAGCCGAAATACCTGTGGTGCAGCCATGACCGAGCAAGTCGATAGAAACAGTGAAAGGCGTTTCATGCAGGGAAGTATTGCTGTTTACCATCAAGTCAAGCTTAAGTTCATCGCAACGGTCTTCCGCAAGAGGGGCACATATTAATCCCCGCCCTTCCTTGCTCATAAAATTAATGACTTCAGGCGTTACCATTCTCGCCGCAATTATAAAATCTCCTTCATTCTCTCTGTCCTCATCATCTACCACGATAACCATTTTTCCTGCCTTTATATCCTCGATAGCACTTTCAATAGACTGCAACATATATACATGTTTTTTTGCAAAATTACAATCAAAGCGGGTAAACCTCTCAAATATAACAAAAACGATAGTTACTGCCGATGCATGTAACTTTTTTTCTAAGTGTTGCTAAACCTCACTACTTTTGGCTTGGTAATAATTTTTTAACATTACTTCGTTTTCTTTGCATTTGAAAAATAACGTTAATCTATGTTAATCAGAAGAATTTTACCTTTGATTTTAATTTTTCTTGCGCCTTTTTATATGTATGCGCAGGAAACCACTTCAGAAATTGTGGGGACGGTATCGGGGGGAACATCACCATTAGCCGGCGCTACCGTAACGGTAGTCAACGTACCAACAGGAACGCAGTCGGTAACAACAACGCGTAAAGAGGGTCGTTATAACCTGCCTAACCTTCGCGTAGGCGGACCGTATACCATAACAGTAACCTATGTTGGATTTGAGCAGATGAGGCGCGATAGTGTGTTTTTGTCGTTGGGACAGGATTTTAAAGCAGATTTTAATCTTACAGCTTCTTCTGCATCGCTGCAAACCGTAACAGTAACCTCGGTAAGACAAGACAGGGTTTTTAACAGCAGTCATACAGGAAGCCAGGAAATTATCGGGCGCAACCAGATTGAGAGATTACCAACTATCAATCGAAGTTTGCAGGATTTCACCCGGCTTACTCCTTCATCAAACGGTTTAAGTATTGGCGGACGCAGTAATTTGTATAATAATGTGACAATTGATGGCGCGAACTTCAATAATGCCTTTGGACTTTCCTCAACATTAGGAGGTCAGACGAGTTCACAGCCAATAAGCCTTGATGCAATAGAGCAAATACAAGTGAATATTTCTCCGTATGATGTAAGGCAGGGAGGTTTTTCAGGTGCAGGCATCAACTCGGTTACCAGAAGCGGCACAAACACTTTTAAAGGTTCTGTTTATACTTATTTAAGGTCACCGGATTTGCAGGGTTATAATGTAAGAGAAAATAAAATACCTAAGCCAAGCTTCAATTATAACCTTCGTGGTGCTTCTATCGGAGGACCTATTATTCAGAATAAACTATTTTTCTTTATAAGCGGCGAACAGGAAAGAATAAGCCAGCCGGCAACAACCCTCGTTGCTGCCAAACAAGGTCAGGCTGCTGTACCGGGAGTAGTTTCACAAGCTGCTGCTGACACTCTAGATGCGTTGAAGAATTTTTTGATGACAAAGTATGGCTACAATCCGGGCGAATACGAGAATTATAATTATAGGACACACAGTGATAAACTGACTGTCAGGCTTGACTGGAATATTAATAAAGCTAATACATTTACTTTAAAGTATAACTACTTAAAATCCTTCAGAGATATTTCTGCAAGCAATAGTGGTGCTCCAAACGGAAACAGGCAACCGAGTAACACCGGATTACCTTTTAGCGGCAGCGGTTACACTATTAATAATAATTTCAAGATATTTATTGCAGAGCTGAATACCCGTATCAGCAATAAGATATCTAATAAATTGCAGGTAGGCTATTCTGCACTTCGTGATTTCAGGGCTTCACTTGGAGGAGGAGATTTTCCTTTAGTAGATATTTTAAATCCTGTAGGACAAACCTATACTTCCTTTGGTTATGAGCCTTTTACCTATAATAACAAGTTATTTTCTAATATCTTCCAGTTTTCAGATATATTAACATATTATGCTGGTAAACATGAGGTAACTTTTGGAACGCAGAATTATATAAAGAAGTTTCAGAACGGTTTTGCACCAAACTATGAAGGAGCTTATATATTCAACAGTCTTTCAGATTTTTACAGCAGTGCAACCAATGGTACTCCCAATGCAAAAAGCTATGCTTTACAATATGCTTTAACACCTGACGGATCGTTTCCTTATGCTAATATCGGCTCCACAGAATTAGGTTTTTTTGCTCAGGATAAATGGAGAGCAAAGAATAATTTAACTATTACGTATGGACTTCGTATAGACGCTCCGATATTTAAGAATCAATTCACTTCAAATCCTGTTGTTCCGACTTTAACTTTCAGAGACGGCCAGCACTACGACGTAGGTCAAAAGCCTGCCACCAATCCTTTGATATCTCCAAGAATTGGATTTAACTGGGACGTATTTAATAACCAGAAAACACAGCTACGCGGAGGTATAGGATCTTTCTCAGGACCGCCACCGTTTGTATATATCAGCAACCAGGCAAGTAATAACGGAGTTCAATTTGGTTCATTTAGTGATACTTTAAACAGGGCTACAGGTTTACCTTATGTTTTCAGTCCTGATATAAACAAGTACCGCGATGGAGTAGACAAGAGCAATAACACATTGTATAATTTAGTGTTTACCGATAAAAAATTTAAGTACCCGCAGGTATTAAAAACAAGTATAGGTCTCGATCAGAAATTGCCCGGCGGCATCATTGCAACTGTTGAATTTATATACAACAAAGATTTAAATGCCATTAATTTTGAAAACGTAAATCTTCCTGAAACAGGCACTCCGTTAGCAGGCCCTGATAATAGAATTCGGTATTCATCTACAAGAATTTACTCGGGATCGCCTGCACCTTCCCGAAGCAATCCCAATATTACGAATGCAATTTTGATGAAGAATTATTCTAAAGGATATTCTACTGTTTCCACCATTCAACTACAGAAAAATTTCAGGAATTTATATGCAAGCGTTTCTTATACATACAGCAAAAGTAAAAGTATAAATGACGGAGGTTCTATAGCAGCAAGTACATGGAGAGACAGACCGGTTACAAATGATCCTAATGCACCTGAATTAGGCTATTCGAATTTCTATCAGCCTCATCATTTTCTTGCACAGGCTTATTATAGAAAGGAGTACGGAGACCATTATGCAACGTCTGTCGGTTTAGTTTTTGAGTCTGCACCCTTTGGTGTTGGTTCATACACTTACAATGGAGATGTAAACAGAGACGGAACAGGTGGAAATAATGATCTTATTTATATTCCAAAAACACAAGCTGACATTGTGCTCGTACCTGTAAATACAGGCGGAGGTACTATTACTGATACCAGGACACCTAACGTTATGTGGGACCAGTTGAATAATTTCATCGGGCAGGATAAGTATATGAAGAATCACCGTGGGCAGGTTGCTGAGCGTAATGCAGCCGTTTTACCTTTCTTCAGTCACCTCGATCTAAATGTTACACAAGACTTTTACTTAAAAACGGGTAAAAACAGGCATACACTACGTCTTAGCTTCGACATGATCAACATTGGCAATTTCATCAGCAAAAACTGGGGTATTGCTAAAAGTTTCAGCTCTACTTCATTCCTCAAATTTGAAGGTTTGGTAACTGATCCTGCTGATCCGAATATAGGCAAGCCGCGTTATTCATTCCTTTACCAGGATCCTCGTAATAAAATTCCTTTTACAACCAGTTACCAGGATAATACCAGCATCTTGTCGCGCTGGCAAGGTCAGTTGGGAATCAGGTATTTGTTCAACTAATAAAATTCTTTAAAAGAAAAAGCTGCCTTAAAATTGATTTTTTAGGCAGTTTTTTTTATAAAAACCAGATTGCTTTATAGCATCATTAACCAAACAGGTTTAAAACATTTATGTCCTATTAATCGCTCGACTTCCAATGCAGATCAATCTTTTTTAGTTAAGCTCATTAATACAACCCCATGCCCACACCCGTATCCTAAAATTAGAGTTCTCCATTACTGTGTCTTGCTTTAGGCCATATTATGTTTGCATTCTTTAAAACGTCACCTGCTTCCTTTTAAATCCAATATAAATGAAGGGGGTTGCACTAAACATACCACTATAATTTAGCTTCACGTTTTGTTTAAAAAATGTCTTTTTTGAGCAATAAAAAAATCTTTTGTGCATATACATTGTCTTTTATCCTTTCTAAATTGTATAACAATTAATAACAAATACTTGTAAAGATGCTATTCGAGCTTAAACCAATTCATTCTTAAGTTCTTAAAACTAATACGGTTACGTACTTAAGTATAAACTATAGGATGACAAACCAAAAATGTAAACTTGAATAATTAAGATTTTGAGCGCAGCATGAGGAGGCAAGTAATAGAAGAAACCATTCAAAAAAGTATGAATTTAAAAAAACAAACAATTCATAGTTGATGCGCGACTTTATTGGCAACTTTCAAGTGCTAAGAGGCAATTAATATGTTTAGAATTAATAGTATTGTAAAGTCATTAAACGTAAAATTATAAAATTTAAAAAATAAATTATGAATATCCAATATCGACTTAAAAGTGCTTCATTATTTTCTTCAATTTTATTCACATTATCCGCTGTTTGTCAAAATACGTTTCCTTCGTCTGGTAACGTTGGCATTGGAACGACAACTCCCTTAACCCCATTACATGTTATAGGTAAAGGGTCTTTTGGTGATGCCGTAACAACGACCAATGCATACCGCCCACTTAATCTTGCTTCTTCTGACGCAGTGATGAGAATACTCCGGGTTCACGCAACAAATGCTCCGGCTGTTGAACTAATATCACGTACAAGCGCTGATGGTGCAAATATAGCTTATTGGGATTGTTATGCTGAACCAAGTGACGCGAGTTTTAGAATACGGGATAGACAGGGAGGAGGTACTGGAATAGATATGGTTACAGTTTCTCATACTACAGGCAATGTTGGTATTGGAACGACTAATACAGGTCCTTATAAATTAGCTGTTGAAGGTAAAATTGGTGCCAGAGAGATAAAAGTAACTCTTGCAAATCCTTGGGCTGATTATGTTTTTAATAAAAGTTATCAATTAAGATCGTTATATAACTTAGCGAAATTTGTACAATTGAACCAACATTTACCAGGAATACCTTCTGCATTGGAAGTAAAAGATGCAGGAGGTGTGGAGTTGGGAAATATGAATGTAAAACTGCTGGAAAAGGTAGAAGAGCTTACACTATATGTAATACAATTAAAAAAGGAAAATGATAAAATAATAAGACAATTAAAAGAAGTACGAAAGAAAAAATAAAATAGAATACAATATCTGTTCAAAGATCAAATACTTTAAAATATGAAAAAGCCTTTACTAAGTATCCTATTCATTCTTTATTTATCTATACAAAGTTATTCATCAGGCTACCTTAAAATAATATTCAAGAGTAAAGATATTATACCTGTCTCAACGAAAGGAACCGACTCAGTGACTTTAATATTTAATGATTCAAATTTGAATAAAATTTTTAAAAATTATAAGATAAGCAAATTTGAAAAAGAATATCCTATTGCTGACAGTTTTCCTGATTATATGACTTCAGCAGTCCAATTAAGATTGGTGTATCAAGTACGCGTATCAGGAGATTTAAAGGATAAAATAAAAAAACTTAAAAAAGATATTGACTCAACAAATTCACCGGACATTGATACTGCTATACAAACAAATGATCCTATCGTATTAAGTACGCCACCGAACGATTATTATAATTGTTTTGCCTGTACTACAGGAAATTGGCCTCAAGCCCATCATCACTTAGATTTAATTAACGCCTTAAGCGCGTGGGACATAACAAAAGGACTTAGTTGCATTAAAATCGGTCTATCAGATATAAACTTTCAACATCATGTTGATTTAGATAACAAAGTAAATATAACTTCTATAACAGCACCTATAGCCCCAGCAAGTTCCAATTCAAGCCATGGAATTGAAGTTGCAGGGATGGCAGGAGCAGAGACAAATAATAATACTGGAATTTCTTCTTTAGGTTATAATATTCGATTAAATTATTATACAAGCGATTATAATGGTATAGTAAATGCGATTTACGATGGGTGTAAAGTAGTAAATTGTAGTTGGTATATATATTATTCTTCTTCATTAGACCTGCCACCAAGTGACGTTCAGAACGTATTGACACTTGCTCAATCAAACAATGTAACAATTGTTGCAGCAGCAGGCAATAACAATTCAGGTACCCCTACCGACTATTTTTACCCTGCTTCTTATAATGGGGTTATTTCTGTTACTGCAGTAGGTTCTCAATATAATGTAGGAGACCCTTCTAATGCAAACTGGAAAGATTGTCATCGCGAATTTACAAATCCAAATGATCCTAATTATAACCATACTTATCAACATAATGACAGAGTTGATATTTGTGCCCCCGGATACTACATAGAAACAACTGTCGCTAACAATAATTATGGAAATGATGGGGGAACTTTTTTTGCTGCTCCTTTAGTATCAGCAGCAGCAGCTCTTTTGTATTCTATCAACCCATTTTTTACACCTTCTGAAATTGAAGGATATATAAAGAATAATGCGGCAAATATTTATGGCGTGTATGATAATTACTTATGGACAGGAAAGTTAGGAGCGGGCAGATTAGATGCTCAGGCAAGTGTGAAGGCAGCTTTAACCAAGGCGTATACTGCTAATTATTGCAATTCCTGTCCTTTAGAAAATACTTATCTTACTGATGCTTCTAATTCGGTTAGTGGATATTTTTATAATAAAAATATATATGCGGGTAGTAATAATAGTAATGTAGTCAGTACCAGCAATAGCATATCAACTACTTTAGTTGCCACCAGTTCTATTGTACTGTCTCCAGAGTTTGATGCTGTTGCAACTGCTAACATTTCTTTTTCTGCAAGGATAGAGCCATGTACCATAGTTGCTGGAAGAGCCATTAGTAACAATGTTACCAATAAGAAAAAAGAAGAATTTAAAATTTATCCCAATCCAACTAATAATATAATAATAATTGCTAGTAGCCTATTTTATAAAGGACAAGTTAACATTGATGTAATAAATAGTGTTGGAGTTGTAGTAAGGAGGGCACACAAAAAAACAGATGCTATGGGTGTTGATAAAACGGAAATTGATGTAAAAGGGTTACCTAGTGGTCTTTATTATGTTATTATTAGAACTGGTGCTAAACAATATAATAATAAGTTCATTAAAATTAGTAAATAATTTAAACTTATGTGTAAATTTTATAATGCTACTTTATTTAAGTTTATTTATCTTTCAGTTCTTTCAATTTCAATTATTGCTACTCCTGGTTTTTCTCAATCATTAGATATGACGTTTGGAAATGGTGGTAAGGTGGTGACATTGATAAATGATTCATCAACTGCAAATTCTGTCATTATTCAGAGTGATGGTAAAATAATAATAGGTGGAACTAGTACACTCGTCGGTGAAGATTATTTTACTTTAGTTCGATATAATGTAGATGGAAGTATTGACAATACTTTCGGTTCCGGGGGTAGAGTAATCAATAACTTTGGAGGCAGAAGTCAAATTTTTAGTATTGCTCTTCAGCCAGATGGTAAAATTGTTGCAGGCGGGACCTCTGCCGACACTATTAAAAGGATAAGTGATTTTACAATTGTTCGGTATCAAATTAATGGAACTATAGATTCTCTTTTTGGCATTAATGGGGTAGTTAAAACTGAAATGTCTGGAATAGTTGCTCAGATTAGCAAACTGCTGATAAAATCAGATGGTAAAATATTAGCTGCAGGGACAGTTGGATTAAAGACTTTTGAAAATATTCCAGCCCTTGCACAATATAATACAAATGGTTCTATTGACAGTTTATTTGGAGAAAATGGAAAAGTTGATAGATATATTGGCAATATTGAGACTCTTACTGATATTGCTTTAACTAATGGTAAGATAATAGCAACAGGTAAGCCGAAAAGTTTTGGGAATAGTGATTTTGCCTTGTTGCGTTTTTTTCAAAATGGTAATTTGGATAACATGTTTGGTACTAATGGCGTTATTCTTACTGATTTTAATAATTCTGATGATGTTTCTTATGCTTTATCTCTTCAATTAGACAGTTCGATAGTATTAGCCGGATACTCTTATAAAAATCCAACAACTACAAGGATAGCTTTAGCAAAGTTTCATGCTAATGGTTCATCAGACAGTTCTTTTGGTATAGATGGAAAAGTAGTCACATCAACTGATAGTATAAATAGTACAGCGACTAATATAATTGCAGACCCTGATGGAAATCTGGTAGTTTCAGGATACACTTTCGGAATGAATATGTCAGATTTTGCTTTGGGAAAATATTTTTCAAATGGTAAACTTGATAGCACTTTTGGTAACCATGGCATTGTAACAACAGACTTTGCGGGTTTTCCGGATATATCTTATGCTTCAGCACTACAAGCAGATGGAAAAATAATTTTAGCCGGGCAAGCAGGTAATAATACAAAGTACAGTATTGCATTAGCCAGGTATACAATGAATGTATTACCGTTGAAGTTACTAAGCTTTTCAGCAATAGAAGATGGAAAAAATAATGTGTTGCAATGGGAAACAGCACAGGAGGTAAATGTTAATCGGTTTGAAATAGAAAGAAGCCCGGATGGTAGAGAATACACAACCATTGGTAAAATGATTGCAGGCTTAAGCAAATATAATTTTACTGATGTTAAGCCTTTTACCGGAATCAATTATTATCGCTTAAAGATGATTGACAGAGACGGAAAATTTGAATACAGCATGGTAACGAGCGTAATCAACAGTGGAAGATTTTTTGTAAACATTTATCCTCTCCCTGCAAAAGATAAATTGTACATACAAGTACAAAGTGACAAAGCAGAGAAAGCAGAAATTTCAGTCACTGATATTTCAGGAAAAATATTAACAACAAATTTTGTATCGCTATCAGCAGGAGTGAACAATTCTTCCATTAATGTTCAATCTCTCAGTAAAGGAGTTTACTTTTTAAAAGTAGCTACTTCGCAAGCAACTGAAACAAGGAAAATAGTAATTGGGCATTAAAAGCAACTGCTTTCATTTATTTTTATTGGAATAGAACGTGTGGCTGATTTATTTAAAGAATTTTCAGAACTGCAATTTCTAAAAGTTTTGGTTTAATGAGGATACCATTACGCTAAGTAGTGATAACTAATCAAATATTCCCCCAACCCCACTTTAGAAAAACCGGGAAAGCTCTTTTCCACGTTTCTATGTCGTGGCGGCCATCTTGCAGTTCGAGATAGAAAATCTGCTTATCGGTAAAGCCAAGTTCTTTTAAAGCAGCAATAAGATCAGTTGTATCTTCTATGGAATCTATTATTCCATTATTATTGCGATCTGCTGTTTCATCAAGTCTGCCACATTCAAAAAAAAACGCTAAACCTGGCTTAATTGTTCCTTTCTGAACCTGCAACTGCATTATTCGGTCCTTTTCCCAGTCATAACCTTCGTCTTCATAGCCTCGTCTCCTCCACCACAGAGAGCCGCTGAAAACGCCTGCTTTTACAAACTCTTCCGCATGATTCCATACAATGTCGAGTGCACTTAATCCGCCGAGAGAAAAACCTGCAAAAGATTTATTTTTAAAAGAAGCTATATTAAATTCAATTTTTATAAAGGGCAGCAACTCGTCAAAAATGAATTTACTGTAAAGACCGGCTTTTGCCCCCCTGCCCTTATAATCTGTCCGGCACATTGTGCCATATTCGTTCATTCTGTCGATACCGCTATGGATGCCAATACATAAAATTGGTTTTATACTCTTCGACCTGAACAATGGATCTATTACTCCTGAAAAATTCATAGTGCGAAGATCCTGTCCATCGTTAATAAGCAATAAATCTGCAATTTCTGCAGGTAAAACAGCGGGAAGGTAAATATCAATAATAACATCTCTCTCTAAATATTCTGAGTAAAATACTATCTGCCTGATGCCTTCAATGCAACTGCTTTTTTCATCCGAAACTAGATCATCTTTAACCATAAAATTTTATATAATCATTTTTATCCTGCACTTTTTTGCAATAAATAAGCCTTTGCTGTTAATTCTTTAAGTATATTCGAAAAATAAAAAGTTGAGGAACGAATGTATCAATTTGCATATTAACATACTCAAAATGCTCTTTTGACTTTTTAATAAAAACAGGCTGGCACACTTTTGTGCCTCTGTATGCTAATCATTATCTTATTATAAGAACCATAAGCCGGCTAACGGGTGGTATTTTAATATTAAAACATTTAATTGTATTTATGAAAAAAATTGGAATTCTTTTTGGAAAAGAAAGAAGCTTCCCTAACGCTTTTATTGAAAGAGTTAACAGCAAAAATCCGGAAGGAATTGTTGCTGAACCCGTTAATATTAATAAAGTAATGCAGGGTGAACCAACGGAATATGCAGTTATCATCGACCGCATCAGCCAGGATGTCCCTTTTTACCGGGCTTATCTCAAAAACGCGGCTTTGTGCGGAACTGCCGTTATCAACAACCCTTTCTGGTGGAGCGCAGATGAAAAATTTTTTAATAATTGCCTTGCTACCAAGATCGGCGTTCCCGTTCCTAAAACCGTCATCTTGCCTTCTTATAAACTGCCGCAGGATACTTCAAATGAATCTTTCAACAACCTCGCTTACCCTTTAGATTGGGAAAACATTTTTAATTATGTTGGTTTTCCCGCCTATATGAAGCCCTTTGCCGGCGGTGGGTGGAAAAGCGTATACAAAGTGGAGAATGCAGATCATTTTTTAGAGATGCACCATCAAACCGAAGATTTAGTGATGCTGTTGCAGGAAGAAATCATTTTTGAAGAATACTACCGGTGTTACTGCATCGGCGGAAAGTATGTTCGCATTATGCCTTATGAACCACGTAATCCTTTTCACCTGCGATATGTAGCTACTTTTTCTCCTTCACAGGAAAGGCTGAGAGAAATGGAAGCTATCGTTCTTCGTATAAATCAATATTTGGGATATGATTTTAATACGGTAGAGCTTGCTGTACGAGACGGCGTTCCCTATGCAATTGACTTTTGTAATCCGGCGCCCGATGCCGATATAAACAGTGTAGGACAGGAAAATTTTGACTGGGTGGTAGAGACTGCGGCAACTTTTGCAATAGAAAAAGCCCTTTCGCAACAGCAGGACAAAGACAACCTTACGTGGGGAGAATATGTAAAAAGAAGCAGCACCGGCGCTCGTTTAACCTGATACTGCTTTATTTTTTTAATACCGGCATTAGTTTTCATAGCATCATCGTTGCGTCGCAATCACTTTATCGGCAAACCAATGGTCAACATCAGTCTTCAATGCTAAGCTGTTCAATGATTATATACATCTGCTCTACCCGACGCTGAATAAAATTTCTTCAAAAAAAAATAACTTACACTTATGGCATCTGCTAACTATAAACATTTTACGCTTGGTATAGAAGAAGAATATATGGTAATGGATCCGCACACGCGCGAATTGAAAAGCCATGAACAAAGAATAGTAAGCGAAGGACAGAAAGTAATCAGAGACAAGGTGAAAGCCGAAATGCACCAGGCAGTAGTAGAAGTAGGCACAGACATTTGCGCTGATATTGATACCGCTTATCGCGATGTTGCCACGCTCAGGCATACCATTGCAAAAATAGCAGGAGATCTCGGTTTGCACGTTGGCGCCTCCGGCACACATCCTTTCAGCCACTGGGAAAGACAGTTGATAACCGACCATGCGCGGTACAACGATATTGTAAATGAATTGCAGGAAGCAGCAAGAAGTAACCTGATCTTTGGCCTGCATGTGCACGTAGGTATGGAGAGCCGGGAGATGGCCATCCATATAGCCAATTCTGCACGTTATTTTTTGCCGCATGTATATGCCCTTAGCACCAACTCTCCTTTTTGGGAAGGAAGGCAAACAGGTTATAAATCGTACCGTACAAAAGTCTTCGACAAATTTCCCCGTACCGGCATTCCCGATTTTTTTGAAAGCATAGAAGCTTACGACAATTATATAAGACTGCTGGTAAAAACAAACTGTATTGACAACGCTAAAAAAATATGGTGGGACTTACGTGTCCATCCTTTCTTTAATACTGTAGAGTTTAGAATTTGCGATGTGCCGATGACCATTGATGAAACTATTGCTATTGCAGCTTTATTTCAGGCCATTTGTGCAAAGTTGTATAAGCTTCGCACCCAAAATCTTAATTTTATTATGTATTCACGGTTGTTTATCAACGAGAATAAATGGCGCGCAGGCCGGTACGGAATTGATGGAACGTTGATAGATTTTGGCAAAGAGTCGGAAGTAAATACAAGGGTTTTAATTTATGAGCTGCTTGATTTTGTCGATGACGTAGTTGACCATCTTGGCAGCAGGCATGCCATTGCTTATGTACATAAAATGCTTGAAAACGGAACCGGTGCAGACAGGCAACTTGCGGTGTTCAGAGAAACAAATGATCTGGTAGCAGTTGCAGATTATATACGTGATAACTTTTTAAAAACTTAGAAGCTCCGCGAAAGACTCGATTATATTAACAGGTATACCGAGATAACTTAAAAAAATGAGTAATAATTCTTAAAACTCATTAATTTCTGTGTTGAGATTTTGGCGGCCGGAAAGAGAAAATCTGAACTTTTACAAAACTTATTATCAATAATTATGTTTGTTATTTTCAGATTAATCTAACAACTACTTTTCATGGCAACTGCCTCTCTAAAAAACAGTTCCGCATTACGGTATTTTACTTTTTTTTATTTATATGTTATGCAGGGTATTCCTGCTGGTTTTGCGCTTACTGCCATAGCAAATTATCTTATTGGCAAAGGCGTTTCCTCCTCGTCTGTTGGTACATTTGTAAGTATAGTCGGGCTGCCCTGGATTTTACAATTTGTTTGGGGGCCGCTTATCGACCGATACCAGTATTCTGTTATTGGTCATCGCAAGCATTGGGTGGTGCTTACCCAGATAGCCGCTTTTCTTGCCTCACTTACTTTATTATTTGTCAAAGATCCCGCTTCCCAATTGTCTCTTATGTCATTGGTATTTTTTACACACAGCATTTTTGCTTCTGTGCAGGATGCAAGTGTAGATGCGATGGCTATCTCTCTTGTGCCCGAGGATGAAAAGGGGCGCTTAAATGCATATATGCGCGGCGGATTTTTGATAGGTGTTGCTTTCGGCTCTGCCGTTCTCGCATATGTATTACATCAATTTGGTTTCTATATTGCCGCGTTTATTCAGTCTGTTACTTTGCTGCTTTTTACCGTTCTTACTTTTTTTATTAAGCTCAATGATGAAGATCCCCTTTTGCCTTCTTTTACTCACAAAAATATATTACCGCCTGATGAAAAAAATCCTTCTGTCAACGAAGTATTTAAAGACTTATGGAAAAGCATGACAGAAAAATACAGTTTACAGACCTTTGGCGTAATTGCCCTGGTATACCTATGTTCCAGTATTTTTGTAAGATCTTACAGTTATCATTTAATTCATGTTTTGCAGTGGCCTTCGCATGAGGTTTCTATTTTGCAGGGAAGCTATGGCAGTCTCATTACGCTCGTGGTTATTGTCTGGGGAGGTATTATAGCTGACCGGATTGGCGCATCAAAGTTGCAGGTAAAAGTGATGTGGGCGCTTGCTGCGTTCCTCATTTTATTTAATATAATATCTCTTTTTTGGCATTTTAAACCTGTAGCCACCACCGGTCTGCTGATATGGACCCTTGCCGACCCTTTATTTAGTGTGGCTGCTTTTCCTGTCATAATGAATTTATGTTCTGAACATATAGAAGGATCTCAATTTACATCTTATATGGCGCTGATTAATTTTTGTGATGTTGCAGGCTCTTATTTCACCGGGTGGGCTTTGCAGGTAATTGCGGCGCCTGTTTTGGGCTTTGCATGTGGCGTTATTATACTGGCCTCTATTTATTTATTGTACAATGCCCGGGCACGCATTAAAAATCTTTGACTGCAGTATGCCTTGATTCCTGTTGAAAAGTACAAATGCCTTTATAAAAAAAATAATACTGTTTGTTAATTAAAAAAGCCAGGAAAAATAGCATCCCGGCTTTTTTAATAATCAGAATTTATAAGATATAAAGATCGTTATCCTGAAGATTTATCAATTGCTGATAAAATTTCTTTTTATCTAAAACCAGCTTCTTATCCATCTCTCGTCAGCTTTTCCCCGCAATCTTTTGAAACGACGACTTACTTCTGACCTGTGCCTCATCATCGTAACAACCATCAGCGGGATAAACAATAATGTAAACGGGGGAATGCCCAACATACTTATCCAGGTTCCTCCATACTGCCTGCGCATAGGTCGTCTTAAACGCTCGGCTATAAGATACATCGAAGGCACGATAACAAGCGTCATAAAAAAGGCAAACGTCAAACCAAAGATGATAGTCCACGCCAGTGGCTTCCAGAAACTTGCGCTTGCGCCGCCAAAGAAAATATGAGGATTTAACGCTGCAAACATAGACACAAAGTCGATATTGAAGCCTATGGCCAACGGTATTAGGGCAAGTATGGCAGCCAATGCCGTTAAAAGTACAGGAATAATACGTGTTTTACCTGCCTGCACTACTGCTTCTCTTGTCTTTAACCCCCGTCCACGCAGTTCATCTGCAAATTCGATAACGAGTATACCATTTTTAACCACAATACCAGCCAGGCCTATCACACCAACACCTGTCATCACCACCGATACAGTCATTCCCGTAAGTGCAAAACCCAGCAGTACGCCAATAATACTAAATACTATTTCCGTAAGAATAATCACCGGCTTACTGACAGAATTGAACTGCAAAACCAGCACAAACAGAATAAGCATTAAAGCAAATAACAAGGCTTTTGAAAGAAAGGCGCCTGTTTCTGCCTGTTGCGCTCCTTCGCCTGTCTGGGTAATGGTGACGTCGTCACTTACTTTTTTAAAGTCATCTATGGCATCTTTCAGTTTGGCATTTACGTCTGTAGGTGTGTAGCCACTTAAAACATTTGAATATAAAGTAATTGTACGTTTTTCATTCTTATGTTTTATGCTGCCATAAGTACTGGTGTAGTCTACTTTAACCAATGAACTGATTGGTATTTGTTTAATACCCCCTGTCATTTCACGAAATACAATACGCATATTCAGCAGGTCTCCAAGACTTTTGCGCTGCAGTTCGAGATTGCGCAACTGTACTTTGTATTCATCTTCGCCTTCCTTTATTTTAGTTACTTCCCTTCCAAACAAAGCGGTACGCAGAGCCATACCGATCTGTGCTGTTGAAACACCTTCAATCAATGCTCTTTCGCGATCTATTGTAAGTGTTATTTCAGGATTGGTTAAATCTACATCAAGTTTTAAATCCTCCACGCCTGCTATTTTCATAGTATCGAGAAAGTTTTTAAGATCAACTGCTGTTTTTGTAAGGTGATCAAAATTTTCACTGGCTACTTCTATGTTAATTTGAGGATCTGTTGGCGGACCACTCGCTTCCTGGTCTACAGAAATGGTTGCGCCGGGAATGCCTTTCATAACGGCACGGATAGAATCAAGGTAAGGAGCAGAAGATACTCCATGACGTTTTTCGAACTCCACAAATGACACCTGGATGCGCCCTAATTCCGGGCGTGTGCTTCTGTCTCCGCTCGAAGGGTCAGATGCACCAATAGCTACGTTTGATATTATACTTTCAACGATAGGGTTTGTTTTCCCGTTTCCAATGCCTAATACATTATTTACTCTTGCTTCTAACTTTCTTGTAACAGTGTCGGTGTAATCAACGTTTGAGCCTACAGGCAACTTAAGGTAGACATATATCTGGTTGGGATCACCTTTTGGAAAAAACACTACCGGAACTTTTCTTGCTGCAAATAAAAATATTGAAAAAAAGAACAAGCCCATAGTTCCCAACAGTAACCAAACCGGTTTCCATCCGTGCAACGCCCATCGCAACAGATTTTCGTAATGCCCCATAATCCATGGCAAAGCATTATTCTGAAACCGGTGAATTAAACCTTCTATTACATAAGTATTTAAAAGCATAAGAAGCGCAAACAAAATAAGCAGGTTTCCACCGAAGAAAAATCCGGAAAGGTCGAGAAGTACTCCAACACCCAAGAGCCCAAGAAACACCGGGCTTTTAAACACTGCTGATTTTTTAGGTTTGGTTTCTCCTTCAGGATGGTTCATGAAATCAACGGCAAAAACAGGGTTCATAATAAATGCAACCACCAGTGATGCAGCTAAAGTAAATATGAGCATAGTAGGCAGGTAGATCATAAACTTACCAATGATACCTGGCCAAAACAGTAAAGGAAAGAAAGGTGCAAGCGTGGTTAAAGTACCGGCGAGAACGGGTACGAATACTTCTCCTGCCGCCATCCGGGCTGCTATTTTAGATGTCAGCCGCCCCGAACCCTGAACAAAGATGCGATGTGTGTTTTCAATAACAACAATAGCATCATCAACTATAATTCCAAGGCCAAACAATAAGGCAAACAATACAATAAAATTAAGCGTAACATTTGAGCCCGTTATTATTTCTGCCATAGGCAAAAACAAAAAAGCTACGAACATACTAAGCGGTACTGACAATGCTACAAAAAATGCGTTTGTAACACCCATAAAAAACATAAGGATGACCAGCACGAGAACAAAGCCGATGACGATGGAGTTAACAAGGTCATTAAAAGAAGTTCTTGTAGATTTACTCAGATCGCTGGTTATAACAACCTTTAAATTTTTAGGCAAAACATTTCCCTTCATCCCTTCTACCGTATTTTTAACCTGGTCTGATGTTTCTATAAGATTTTCTCCTGCCCGTTTTATAATGTTTAGTGTTACTACGTTTTTGCCATCTAACCGGGCATAGCTTTCTCTTTCTTTTACGGTATCTTTTATCTCTGCAATGTCTTTGAGGTAAATAGGCATACCGGAAGTGTTGCGAACTATTATCTTCTGAATATCATATACATTTTTAAACTGGCCTTTTACCTGTAGCGTCCTTTTGGTGTTTCCTACTTCAAGCAAGCCGCCTGATATGTCGGCATTTTCACGTGACACTGCATTGGCAATATCATCGAAAGTTATATTAGATGCCTGCATCTTGTAGTTGTCTACATTTATCTGGAACTCACGTTCCGGTGCGCCAACAATGTCAGCGCGGGTAATTTGCGGCAATTCTTCCACCCGGTCCTGTATATCATCGGCATACTTTTTCAGCTTTACCATATCATAATCACCGCTTATGTTTACATACATGATGGGTATGTCAGAAAGGTTCACCTCCAAAACACCGGGTTGCTCTGTCAGATCATTGGGCAGGTCTGTTTTTGCCTTATCCACTGCGTCTTTTACCTTTTGCAAAGCCACATCCTTTTCAACTTTCGTATCAAACTCTACTATTATTGCAGAGTAATCCTGGAGAGACGTACTCGTAAGTTTATTTATTTTAGCGCCTGTAATCCCTTTTAATTGTTTTTCAATAGGCTGCGTTACAAGGTTTTCTATATCGCGGGGAGAATTGCCTACATAAATAGTTTGTACATAAATAGTAGGGATCACAATATCAGGAAATTGCTCTTTAGGAAGCGTAACAAACTGCGTAACACCAATAACTGAAACAAAAATTACCAGCAGGTAAATTGATGTCTTATTTTTTATAGACCAGGTGGTTGGTCCAAATTCTTTAAATGACGATTTTATGGATTGAAACGATTTCACGGATTAAATATTTTAAAGAATTGTTTTCAGGAGTAAAATAATTTTTCAGAAAAATGAAAATGGCTTGATAATAATTTATTTCCTTTAAATTTATTATTTATAAATCTTATTATTTGCAGGCTTTCTAAACCAAAATTTAAAAGTAAAGCTATCTCTACATTAAAAGCTTCCAGATAATTTAGTACCCGGTTAAAGTGTTTTTTCTCTTATGTCGTTGTTGTTATAACTTGTCCGTCATATACGCTTTGAAAACCATCGGTAATAATAACATCACCTGTTTTCAACCCGTTTTTTACCTCAAGCCTTTCACCATATAGTTCACCTACCTGCACAGGCCTTTTTCTTGCAACCATAGTGTTTCCTTCTTTCACAGCCACTAAAACAAATTTGCCCTGTTCGTCTGTTTGTAAAATATTTACAGGAACAGTGGTAGCGTTTGGTATACTATAATCCTGTATTTTAACCATAGCAGTAAGATTAGGCTTTAAACTTTTATCATTAGGTATTTTAGCCTCTGCTATAAATCCCCTTGAAGAAGCGCTTATAGACTGGCTGATTAATGAAATAGCGGAGTTGTAAGACTTATTGATGTCAGGAATAGAAATCAGAACAGGGGTTCCTTTTTTTACCCGGGATAAATAGTTTTCAGGAATATCTGTAACTACTTTAAGGTCACTGGTATTTACAATTTTTATTCCTGCTGTCGGCGCTCCTGTAAACATTTCGCCTGCATGAATAGTTACTTCATCTGCAACTCCTGATACATTGCTGATAACAGAAGTAGTATTCAACTGCTCCTGCGCAGATTTTATATTTTCCTGCTGGGTTTTTAGCTGGTTTTCCAGCACATCCACATTTGTTTTTGCCTGCAACAACTGTACTTCAGTACCGATATGCTGGTCCCATAAATTCTTTGTGCGTTCATAGAGACTCTTTGCCAGTTCAAGCTGGTTTTTTATACCTGCCAGACCTTGACTTGCCGCCGCAACATTTTGCCTGATAATGGCATCATCCAGCTTCAAAAGCAACTGACCCTTTTTTACATATTGACCTTCCTTTACATACACTGCTTTTACCTGTCCGCCTGCTCCACGCGGGCTTATGTATGAAATATTTTCAGCATCTACCCTGCCTTGCAAATCTATATAGTGGGTAAAACTTTCATTTTTTACCGTGTCTAATACTACAAGTTTAGCCTTCTCCGTCTTTGCATTAGCAGTATCGAGCTTTTCTATTTCAATTTCCAGCTTTTTAATTTCAGCAGTTGTTTGTGCCTCGTCTTTTTTAAGTTTTTCAAGCTTTTCTTTCTTTGCCGTAAGCTCATTATCATTTTTAGCGCCGCATGAAATTATAAAAAGGGCTATGGCAGCTATTAAAGAGAGCCTTATAAATGAAAGCATAATAAAAATAGTTTTTATATTAAAAGTCATTAATCTAATTTTCCCAAAGAAGATTGATAAGAAATTTTTGCAATAATAGCATTGTACAATCCGTTGAAATAATTCGACTGTGCTGTTTGCCAGTCCGTATCAGCCTGCAAAACCTCAAAGCTTGAACCAATACCTGCTTCAAATTTTTTCTTGGTAGTGTTGTATACATTTTCTGCAAGTTTTACATTTCGCTGCTGGGCATCCAGGTTGAGAAGAGCGCTTTTCAGGCTTTCTTTCGATGCCGTTTGCTGCAGATCGATCACCTGTTTTAAATTGTCAATGCTATTATCGATTTTTTGAAGGTTAAATTTCTCCTGTTGTACTTTATATTTTCGCTGAAATCCGTCAAAAATGGGAACAGTAAGATTTAAACCAACTAAAGAGTTTTTTAACCAGAAAGTATTTTTATCTGTTATAAACTTTTGCCCCTGGCCTTGAGCAGTATAACTTAAAATAGCAGATAGTGTGGGAAAGTACTCCATCTGATATCTTTTCACATTCAATTCCTGCAAACGCCTGGAATAAGCAGTTGCCTGTATTTCTTTCCTGTCTTCATATTTAAAGTTATCATCCAAAACATTTTGTTTCACCTCTTCATTGCTAAGGCTTTCTTTTAAAACAACGGAGTCGTTTTGAGAGACTCCCAAAGAATATTTAAGCCCGGCATAAGCAAGTTTTATTGAATTGGCTAATACGCTTTGTGAAGTTTGCAGGTTTGTTAACTGAACCTGTACTTTGTCGAGATCAAGTCTTTCTGCAAAGCCGTTTACCAGCATAATAGAGTCATCGTGATACAACTTTTGCAATCTTCGGATACCGGAATCTAAAAATTCTGATTGCTTTTGAGCAATCAAAATAGCGTAATACCTTCTGTATGCAGAGTCTTTCACCGCTTCTTTCATCACATCCAAATTAGCTTTCGACAGGTTTAAAGCAGTTTTTCTTGCCTTCAGCCCTACAAAAACATCCGGTTGAAAAAGCAATTGGGAAAGCGTACCTCCTATGTTGATATTCCAGGGTTGAAAGAAACTGATTGCCTGTACTTTCGGATCAGGTACTTTAAAGGATTGTGGCACCAGATTTTCTTTTTTCAATATTCCATAAACCTGTGCCTCAGATGCATCGGGAAACAATATTTTCGGCAATTGCAAATACCTGTTAAGCGAAGCTGTGCCTGACACCTGCGGCAATGCCTGCCCTGTTATCTCCCGGTTTTGTGCCTGTTGAATTTCAACATCGAGGGCTGCGTTTTTTACTTCTGCTACATTATTAAAGGCTAACTCAACAGCCTCTTTTACTGTCAGCTCATACCTTTTTTGTGAATAGGAAAGTTGTACAAGAGTTAGAAACAAAAGGGTAAACATCCATCGGTACTGCATCTGTTTACTCATGTTAAATATTTTTTTTTCTTTGTTGTTTGTATTTCTGAATTAATTTTTGGCCTTCAATTGTAGCTATTCCGTATAAGTAGAGTTCAATGGTTTCCACCTCTACATCTGTAAGATTATACCTGGCGTAAGGATAAACGTCCTGGTTAAAAGGAATGAATAAAGTTGCTATTCTGAATTTGGATATTATATCTACATTTAATTCCTCTCTGAAAAGCCCTTCTTCAATACCTCTTTCAATATTCTTCCGCACTTTTTTTAAAATGTAATCATTTTTATATTGAAAAAACTTTTGATACACAGTTGGGAAAAATTTTTCCATGTCTTCATATACCGAAGGGTTCATGTCACACATCATTTCCTCTATCATCTGAATATTTAAAAAAATTTCGTGCACCGCATTTTCTGCCTTCACAACATTTTGTTCACATGTGTATATGCTTTTATTTATTAGCTCAGCCACTACTGCATCAACAATTTCATCTTTATTGGCAAATAATTGATAAATGGTTTTTTTGCTCATTCCTGTTTTCAACGCTATCTCATCCATGGTAACCCTTCTAAAACCAGATCGGTTAAATAATTCGTGTGCTTTCCATAGTATTCTTTCTTTATATTCCATATTAATCAGAACAAAACTATGGAAACTGATATTACAAAACAAGTTTCCATAGTTTCAAAGTAAACTTTTTTAAAATCCGGGGAAGGAGGCATACTATGTCTAACGTTTTAAGTAAAAAAAAATTTTATTATTACATATTCTTTTTCGATGAAAAGAGTTTCTACCACCAAAACTTTCTCTTATTACTAATAATGTAATCGTTGCTTATATTCAATAATTTATTAATTACTTTTATAATTTGAATTATAAATTTTAAGACAATTCGAATGATTAGCATGTTCTTTGTAGACATTGTTTATTTTTATTCAAATTGCCCTAATGTTTTTAGACGATAAAGACTTATTACACCAGTTTAAACAACCTGCGGAAAAAGAAAGGGCTTTTACCGGGATTATAAAAAAATATCAGGAAAAGCTGTATTGGCATATAAGAAGAATAGTAGTAGACCACGATGATGCAAATGATATTTTGCAAAATATGTTTATAAAAGTGTGGAACTCGCTCGATAATTTCCGGGAAGACAGCCAGTTGTATACCTGGCTTTACAGGATAGCTACTAATGAATGTTTTACTTTTTTAGAACAATTGAAGCGCAGGAGCGCCGTAAGCCTTGATGAGGTTGAAGGCAGCCTGGTAAACAAAATAAAAGCCGACCAAAATTTTGATGCGAACAAGCTGGAGTGGAAGTTGCAGTTGGCTATTCAACACCTTCCCGAAAAACAGAGAATTGTATTCAGCCTGCGCTATTATGACGAGATGCCTTACGAAAAAATGAGCCGGGTTTTGGAAACAAGTGAAGGAGCATTAAAAGCCAGTTACCACCACGCCGCTAAAAAAATAGAAAATTATATAATAAACCATTAAATTATACAATAAACCATTAAATTACATCGTAATATAAAATTATTTCAAGTAAATATTAAACTTTTGTTACCTAATACCTGTCTTAGGCTATGTAGCATATGAAAAATGAAAAACACATACCGGAGGAATTGAAGGAAATTAGTCCCCTGCTAATAGAAATTGATAAAGCCGAAGTATATTCGGTTCCGTCCTTTTATTTTACTAACCTTTCTGAAGAAATTGTTGGCAGGATAACTGAAATCAAAGAACGTGCCTATTTTTTCGGTTCTTCCACTCCATACTATATTCCTGAAAATTATTTTAATAACCTTCCTGAAATAATATTGCAAAAGGTACGTGAGCCTCAAAAGAAATCTGAGGATGTTTTTGAAGAAATGGAAAACTTAGCTCCATTGCTCAATACGATAAGTAAAAATCCTGTACTTTCTGTTCCGGTCAATTATTTTGATAATGTCCGGTTGCCTTCTGCTGCACCTTACCAGCAAAAAGCAAAAGTAATTGAGATAAAAAGACGTTCAACATTTTCCAGGATAGCTGCTGCTGCTGTTATTATTCCCTTTTTAGCGGTCGGATTGTACATTATAACCGGAAGAGAAGGTATAAGAAGTAATACAAGTAGATTTAAAAGTGTTGTAAAGAATTTAAGTAAAGCAGAGATTGTAAATTATCTGAAAAAAAGTACCTCCACTGAGAATACTTCTTCGGCATCTCAAAAGACTTCTGCAAATGATAATGAACTCAAAAGCTCTTTAAGACAAATATCTGATAAAGAAATTCAACAGTTTTTGAAGGAAACAGGAGAATCAGATGAGATTTAAAAAGAGTTTAAATATGAAAAAAAAACTTGGTGTATTACTTGCAATCCTTATTAGTATTAATTATATTTGTTATGGACAGGCACAGGAAGCAAATTCTAAAAAGGTAGATAGTCTGCAGGTAGCGTTTTTTAATGAAAAGTTAGCCCTTACTCCGGATGAATCAGATAAGTTTTGGCCTGTTTACAACAATTATAAGAATGAAATAAAAGATGCCAGAAAGGAAAGCGAAAGTGACCCTATAGCATTGGAAGAAAAGCTTCTTAATATCAGAAAAAAGTATAAAAACGATTTTAAAAAGATTTTGGATAGTGATGACAGGGTGAATAAGGTGTATGTTTTGGAAAAAGATTTCAGGGAAATGCTCCGAAACGAATTATTAGATCGTCAGAGTAAAGATCCCGATGGTGGATGATCTTCTCTGTTTTGCATTAAATTTTTAATGATTTTAACCTGATTATAAACTAGGTGTTTTTCATAGGTTAGCAACGGCCAGCTCTCTCCAGGGCAGGCCTTTTTTACAGATGTTTACTGCACTTTAAAAAAAGGCGTCTTTATATCATGATAAAATAAAAAAGTCCACTTTTCCCGTTGCGCCTGCTGCCACCATTGTTGTCTTAGCTCCATGCTTTTTTTTCCGTCGAAGTCATACTTTGCTACAAGTTTGCTCTTCATCTGCTGAAGTTGGGGAGCAACATCGCCTCCAAAAAAAACAATTTCTCCATTTTCTTCTATCCAATAAGCAAGATGAAAAGGACTGTGCCCGCCAACAAGTTTATAGTGTATATAGCCATCGATAGTGCCGGAATTATCAAGCAACATGGTTTTACTGTTATCTGAAAGGATAGAAAATTCGTCAGAAAGGTAGCTTGGAAAACTGGTTTCAGCGCCATAGTCGAGTTCTTCTTTAGAAAGATAATAAGTAGCGTTAGGAAAAGCCAGGGTATAATGTCCCAACTTGTCCTTTACCCTAATTCCCCCCGCATGATCTTTATGCAAATGTGTGATAAGTACTTTAGTAATCTGTAAATAGTTTATACCGTTTTTTTCAAGATTATCGTAAATCTGGAGCTTTCCATTAGAAGAAAAGCCTAAACCTGTGTCTAATAGCAAAATATCTTTTGAAGTTATTACAACAAAAGGTTGTATTTCTACGAGCAAACTGCCGGCCGAACGGTTTTGTAATTCGTCTTCATCTAATGCAAACGGAACAAAAACTTTTGATTTATCTATGGTGAAAGCACCCTCGCTTAGCGGAATAATTTTCATTGACCATCCGACTCCCTAAAAGGAAGTTTTATTCTTTTTTTTAAAAATATAATTGATACCTTACAAATGAAAAGTCTGGTTTTATCTTGTCTGTTGTTCATCTTTACCGCAATATCATTTGCCTGTCTGCATCAAGTCTTATTAAAATGAACAACAGAATAGTAAAGGTAAGTAAAGAAGAGCCGCCATAACTGATTAAAGGCAATGGTATACCGATAACCGGGGCAAGGCCTATTGTCATGCAAATATTTATTGTAATATGAAAAAAGAAAATACTTGCAACTCCGTATGCATATACGCGGCTGAAAGTGCTTCGTTGCCTTTCAGCAATGATGACTGTTTTATATAATAAAATTACGTATAAGCTTAAAAAAACAATACTTCCGACAAAGCCAAAACCTTCGCCAATTGTACAAAAAATAAAATCAGTACGCTGCTCAGGTACAAAATCATATCTCGTTTGTGTGCCTTTTAAATATCCTTTCCCCAACAGTCCTCCTGAGCCAATCGCTATTTTTGACTGAATAACATTATATTCACTCTGGTTTCGGCTTTTGCCGCGGCTCTTTGCCTTTAGCTTCTCCAGTTCTGCACGCTCTGCGGGATCCTGGGGAACATAAGGTTTACCAACGAGGCTGTAAATTCTGTCCCGCTGGTAAGGTTTCATTATCTTGTTTATAAAATAAGGAATTGCCAAAGAGGAAATAACACTTGCAATAGCCCAAATACCAATGATGACCCATAATAAAAATCTGTTGCGCTTAAATATCTTTCGGGTAAAAAAAATGACTAAAACGGCAATAGCAGCATAAGTTATAAAAAGCGTCTGAGGTGAAAATATAAGCGATAAGATAAGAATGACGGCTACTGATGCTCCTGCGATTAATATAAACGGAGGAAGGCCTTCGCGATACATTACAAGAAAAAAAGAAAAATAAACTAAAGCAAGGCCAGTCTCGTTTTGAGCTAAAGTGATCACTGCCGGAAGTAAAGAAATTGCTGCTCCTATAATTTGGGATTCAGTTTTATGAAAATCAGTTTCCTGCCTGCTTATATACTTTGCGAGAGCCAGGCACGTAAAAACTTTGGAGAGCTCGGAAGGCTGTAAGCGAAAGCCTCCCAAAACCAGCCACGATTTAGAGCCTTTGACCTCTGAACCTACAAAAAGGGCAGCAAGGCATAGCAAAATGCCGAAACCATATAATAAGTTGGCGGTGGCAGTAAAAAACTTACTATCGGTTAATAAAATAAAAATGGCCAGAACTGAACAAATACCTACCCACAATAACTGCTTGCCATAGTCTCTGCTTTGAGTAAGAACGGGCTGAAGAACGTTTTCACCTTCTTTATATTCGTTTGCAAAAATCATTAGCACCCCAATAAGCACAAGAGCAGCATATAATAGTATCATACTCCAGTCGATCCCTTTAGATATTGTATTATCGTTTCTCATGTTTACTGCTGTCTGTCCTGGTTATCTTATCGTCGGGTAAAAGCATTGAATTTTTATCTGTATTGACGTCGCCTGTATCCTTACGGTTTGGTTCTGCTTCAGGATCAAAAATGGTTTTCTTTGGAACTACCGCTGGCTGTTCTATTACTGTGTCTACGTTTACTTCTTTAATGACAACTTTAGCAAGCTTAGCCTGCCTGATAGAGTCTTTTACATAATACCAATGCTTAATTGCTGCCGGGATTAAATCTGCCTTAGACACCCTGTCGAGGTTTGCTGTGCTTTTGGCAGAAATAGTATCATTTAAATATTTTTCCATTAATAATGTACCAATAGGGCCTGCCCATGTAGCGCCATAGCCTGCATTTTCAACTACTACTGCTACTGCAATCTGAGGATTGTCTCTTGGGGCAAAGCACGTAAAAATAGAGTGATTTTTTCCGTGAGGATTTTGAGCAGTACCGGTTTTTGCACAATATTCAATACCCGGAATTTTTAGAAAAGCGGCAGTTCCATATACAGTTACATCGTGCATACCATCTAATACAGCCTGGTAATCTGCATTGGAAATATTTGTAACCGTATGCTTTTGGCGGTATTTAGCTAAAAAAGCCGAGTCGCTGCCGGTTTCCATTTGTATGCTATCTACAAAATGAGGGATGTAATAATATCCTTTATTTGCTATTATGCTGGCTACATTGGCCATCTGTAGGGGAGTGGCTGTCATACGGTCCTGGCCAATGCCGAGTGTAAGAATATTACAACTATTCCATCGACCAAATCTAAAATCTCTGTTGTAAGTGCTTGTATCGGGAATGCTTGCATGATCTTCACTTGGCAAATCAACACCTAATCTTACTCCCATTCCAAAAGCATTCATATATTCTTTCCACTTCAGGTAACCTTTTATAGTATTATGATATGCAGGGTTATCTATTGCCATTCGAAATATATTGGAAAAATATGAGTTGCAGGAGTTTGCGAGAGCGAGGCGGAGACTGGCAGCATGACCGTGCCCTGCGTGCTCACATTTAACAGGCCGGCCACATGCATAATAAGCGCCAACACAGGGATAACCATACGAAGGAGTAATCAATCCTTCATCCAACGCTACCAACGCGCCTAATGGTTTGAAAGTAGAGCCCGGAGGATACTGGCCTTTTATAGCGCGGTTATACAAAGGACGCGCTGTATCTAAAGCCATTCTTCCCCAGTTTTTTCTGAATTCTGCTCCTGCGAGATCGTTTGGATCATAGGTAGGCCCGGAAGCCATTGCAAGTATTCCGCCGGTTTTTGGATTTATAGCTACAATTGCACCGATTTTATTATTCATAAGCTTTTCGGCAAGCTGTTGTAACTCTATGTCAACACTGGAATATAAGTTTCTGCCCGCTTCTGAAGCGGTATCAAAAGTGCCTTTTTCAAAGCTTCCCTGTATACGGTTTTTATTATCTTTAATAAGATACTTAATGCCACGCTGCCCCATTAGCACCTTTTCATAAGATTTTTCCAATCCGCTGCGGCCTACCAGGTCACCCATTTGATAATAATACCCTGACTTGCGTATGATGGAAGTATCGACCTCTGCTACATATCCTAAAATCTGAGCTGCAGCTTTATAGGGGTAAGATCGCACAGGCCGCTCAGACAAATCGAAACCAGGAAATTTGTACATATTCTCGTCTAACTGGGCCTGTAACCGGTTGGAAAGAAAGGGTTCAAAAACACTTGGCCTGTATCTTCCGTTTTTGACGATAGCGGTTACCATGCGCTTATTAAACTCTGCGGTGTCAATATTTAAAAGATGGCACAACGCAGTGGTATCAATACTTTTTAACTGGAAAGGGGTTACTACAAGATCAAACCGGGCAACATTATCAAGTATAGCTTTTCCTTTGCGGTCGTAAATTATTCCACGGCTTGGATAGTCAATTTTTTTGGCAACAGCATTATCTTCTGCAAGCTTGGCATACTTCCTGGAAATAATCTGAAGGTTGAACAACTGGCCAATTATGACCAAAAAGACTACAAAGAATATTAATTGAATTACTCTTTTACGGGACTGATTAAATTCGGGCATCTTGCCTTTACTGTTTTAAGGAATATTGAAAATACTTTTCCTGTACAAATTTGCAGTTTGTTTGGCTATTTTACTAATTGTTGCGCAAGTTTTAAGATTACTGTATTTATTTAAAGAATTTGTAACATATTCTGGAAAAAGTTTCACAAAGGTTTACCGTACAAGTGAGTGACACAACGATGTTTGATCTTTATTCAAATGCCGGCTGCCAAAAAATTCTTCATCAGGCTGTATTAGTTCTAAACTTCTGCTTGCGAAAAAATAACATTTCGGTTATAAAGATAAGTAACAAACTAATTCCGGTGGTTGCGGTAACTTTTCCGATAAAATAAAGAAAATTTCCAAATTGCAGCCATTCCAGTAAAACAAGATAAAAATGATGAATGAAGGTAAACACAAGTACATATAAACTATAAGGCGCTATTCCCATACTTTTAATAGAAGGTTCGGCATAGTTGAGTTCTGCACCTTCCTGCGGAATAAGGATGTTGATAAGGAAGGGGCGCAGATAGGCGATAAGGACGCACGGAGCTGCATGCAGACCAGGTGTGCCCAAAAAGTAATCGAGCGTAAGACCAAAAAGAAAGGAGACGAGCAACAGGCTAAAGCGTGAAATGTTGAAGGGCAGCCAGAGAATAAATAAAAAATACAGGTATGGCGTTATAAACTGGTGTAGTGGAGGTATCTGGTCGAGCACATATACCTGCACAAGGATAAACAGAATAAAACGGATAATATTTTTTACTAACAGGCTCATTGATTTTTTGCAGGGGCAGCCTCCAATCTGCGCTGTTCATCCCATTGCACATTTTCTACAAGATTTACATATTCGAGGTTGTAAAAATTTGTAGCTGTTTTAAGACGTATAATTGAAAAATTACTGCTGGGATCAGTAGATATATCGTTCACAAAACCGACCAGGATATCAGAAGGAAAGTTTGATGAATAACTGCTGGTAACTACAGTATCACCCTTAGCAACAGGAACACTTTTGGGAATATTTCGTAAGGTTAAATAATGAGGGTCTTTTCCATCCCATTCTACTGTTCCGGGTATATTACCTTTTTTAAGCATTGAGCTTACCTTGCTGTTGCGATGAAGCAAACTCATCACCCGGCTGAAATTTTCACTTACATCTATTACAGTTCCTACAACTCCCTGCGGTCCGACTACGGCCATATCTTTTTTCACACCCTGGTTTGCGCCCCGATGGAGGGTAAGATAATTTAATTGCTGAGAAACGGTATTATTCACCACTTTTGCAGGTAGCCAAACATACTTACGCCGATGGCCAAGTGTATCTCTTACAAGGCTATCAAGCGCAATATTTTTTGAGCTGTCAGGGCTTTCAAAGTTGATATGCAGCAAATTTTTCAACCGTGTATTTTCCTCGAGCAGCAGTTTGTTGTTCTCCTTTAAATGAAAATAGTTCTGCACTTTATTGTATTGTACGTTTATCCTCCCTGTAATTTCATTTGCGACACCGGCATATACCGCTTCATCAGTTTGGTTAGATCTTATAAGTAGACCAAGCGATATTATCTGCAACACCAGGAAGAAAAGGAAATTAAAATACCTTCTGATGAAGATGAAAATATTCTTCATAACACCCATCCTCCGAATGAGCTGATCTTTACCATTTTTTCCGGCGGAAAGTGGTAAGACAAAAGGACTTTATAGGAAAATGAATATTTCAGGTCAATAATCTTTAAGTACTTTCCGCCTGGCGGAAGGTTAGGAGTTTACCTCATAATAAATGGAAAACGCTGATAATTTTTTAGGGCAATACCGGTACCGCGCACTACACTTTTAAGGGGGTCGTCAGCTACGTGAACAGGTAATTTGATCTTCTGGCTCAGGCGTTTATCCAAACCACGCAGAAGCGCACCGCCGCCGGTCAGGTACAAGCCTCTTCTGTAAATGTCAGCAGCGAGTTCGGGCGGAGTTGTTTCGAGGGCTTTAAGAATAGCTTCCTCAATTTTAAAAATGCTTTTGTCCAGGGCTTCAGCAACTTCCTGATAGCTGACCATAATTTGCTTAGGAATACCGGTAACGAGGTCGCGACCGTTTACAGGAATATCATCGGGAGGTGTTTCCAGATCTTTCATGGCTGCTCCGATCTGAATTTTAATCTGTTCTGCGGTACGTTCACCTATCAATAAACTGTGATAACGACGAAGAGCTTCCATGATGTCTGCTGTAAATTCATCTCCGGCTATACGAATGCTTTGATCGCATACTATACCGGCCAACGCAATTACAGTAATCCCTGTTGTACCGCCACCTATATCTATAATCATATTTCCCACCGGTTCTTCTACGTCTATACCTATACCAAGTGCAGCCGCCATAGGTTCATGTAAGAGGTATACTTCCTTAGCTCCGGCTTGTTCTGCACTGTCTCGTACGGCGCGCTTTTCCACCTCTGTAATACTGCTGGGTATGCAAATCATCATTCTCCAGCTTGGCGCAAACAAAGGTTTTTTTGGATAGATCATTTTGATCATTTCCCGTATCATTAATTCTGCAGCATTAAAATCTGCTATTACACCATCTTTTAAAGGACGTATAGTTCGAATGCTTTCATGGGTTTTTTCGTGCATCATCAAAGCACGTTTACCTACAGCTAACACAGTTTTAAGATTATTCCGGTCGAGCGCTACTATCGATGGTTCATTTACTACTACTTCTTCGTTATGAATTATCAGGGTGTTTGCTGTACCCAAATCCATTGCTATCTCTTGTGTAAACCAATTGAAAAGTCCCATTTATGTTTAGTTCCTTATATGTTTATTAATGGCTGCAAAGTTGTGTGAAATAATCCGAAATAACAAAGCGCATGTTTTCAGAATATTCGAACGTAAATAACGTGTGCATAAATAATTGAACAAGGACTAATCAATGACATATAGAAAAACAGGTTCTATGACGATTTGGGTAGCTATAAATTGCCACGACTTTTATGTCGTGGGTCTTAAAAATTCAGGTATTGGCTTTAGCCAAAATTCTTTCGAATGAGGTGCATTTTAAAAATTATTTCATTATTCTTTAGTAAAAGTTTTTCTTGTGCAGTGTTTTCAGGTTTTAGGTTTGCGGGTAGATCGCATCTGTGGTTATTTTTTGGCTAAAGCCTGTTATCTATTATTCTTTATCCACGACCTGAAGGTCGTGGCAATTGCGCCTTAATTATAGTTACCCATACCATTCATCATAGAACCGAAAAACACCTTGTTTTTTTATAAAAGAAGAAAAGACACATCTGAAAGTATTTTGCCAGAATCGAAAAACGCCGGGAAAAAACTTCGGCGGCGTTTTATATAAAAAATAAATTTTTTACCAGCTTCCCCCCGAACCACCACCACCAAAACTACCACCTCCAAAGCCGCCAAAGCCACCACCGCCGGAATTGCCGCCGCCGCCAAAACCTCCTCCTCCTCGTCCGCCTCCCAGCATACTGCCCAATATAGCTCCCGAGGCAAAGTTTCCATATCCTCTGCGACTAAACATTCCACCTCCGCCTCCGCCACCCCGGCCAACCAACATTAAAATAATTATTATAATGATGATTATCCCTAAAATACTGCCGCCACCACTATTGCCCTTGCTGCTTCCATATCCGGCAGGTGCTTTATATTCGCCTGCCGCGGCTTTAAAGATTGCCGTCGTTCCTGCATCTAACCCTCTGTAAAAGTCATCCTGTTTAAAATTGGGGGTTATTTCATTGTCGATAATAGACTGACAGGTAATATCTGGCAGCGCCCCTTCTAATCCATAACCAGGAGATATAAATATCTGGTGTTTATCTTTTACTACTAAAAGAACAACGCCATTGTTTGTTTTTTTGTTTCCGATTCCCCAGTCTCTTCCCAGTTTTGTAGCATAGTCTACAGGCGCATAATCACCTATTGTTGGTAAGATTACAATTGCCACCTGGTTGCTGGTACTGTCATCATAAGCTACCAGCTTCTGCTCAAGAGACACCTTTTGATCTTCGGTAAGTGTATTTGTATAATCATTTACGAGGCGGGGCGGAGATGGCCTCGCAGGTATGTTTTGAGCAATTCCTGACAAAACAGGAATAAAAAATAATAGGGTAAATAAAAAACGCTTCATGTAGATTGTAATAAAAAGTAATCCCGCAAGTGCGGGATTACTTTAATTTAATTTCCAAAAATTATTTCATCCGGCAGTTCATTTTTATCACTGCTTTCATAAGGAAACTCTTTTTTTAGTGCTTCTCCAATATCGGTAATGACATTGCATATTCCACCAGTGTAATCATCTTTAGTAAAATGGGCAATTATCTTTTTTACTTTATCATTCCAAAATTGAGTGCCAAGTCGTTGGTAGATACCGTCATCTGCAAATAAAGCAAGCTGACGATCATCCAATGCCATGTAGAGTAAAACTGCATTCCGATCTCTTGTTTGTTCCATTTTCAGACTAATGAATACTTCTTTCGCCCTGTCTACCGGGTCAACAAACTTGCATTTGCCTTCCACAAATACCCTCACTTCACCGCTTGTATTTTTTTCAGCTTCCTGTATGGCCCGTACCATTAGCTGCTGTTGCTCTCTGGTAAAAAACTCTCTTTTATTATCGAAAGGAAAAAGTGCCACTTGCGGAATATTATTTAATTTAAAATTTTACTTCCGGTGCTTTTTCCGCTCCTGCTTCTGCAGCAAAACCCTGTCTTTGTTTAAAACCCATCATACCTGCAAATATATTGGTCGGAAATGTACGGACCTTTGTATTGTAAGTTTGAACGGCATCATTAAAATCATTTCTCGATGTTTTTATTCTGTTTTCAGTTCCTTCCAATTGAGCCTGCAAACCGCGAAATGCATCATTAGCACGAAGATTTGGGTAAGCTTCAGCAACTGCTAACAACCGTCCCAAACTTTGTGACAACTGACCCTGCGCAGCCTGGAATTGCTGTATTTTTTCAGGAGTAAGATTAGCAGGATCAACTTTAACCTGGGTAGCTGATGCTCTTGCATTGATTACATTTGTCAGCGTTGTTTGTTCAAAATTTGCTTCACCTTTAACTGTATTTACAAGGTTAGGAATGAGATCTGCCCGCCTTTGATAATCACTTTGCACCCTGTTCCATGAATTTTTTACAGTTTCATCCTGCTGAACAAGACCATTATAGCTTCCACAGCCGCAGCCGCCTAAAATTAAAATCGCAGCAAGAATAACTATGAGTGTAAGGTTTTTTGAGTTCATTGTTTATTCGTTTTTTTTTAACTTAAACAGAAAAGGTTTTTTTTAACTTTCTATATATTGCAAAAAAGCGGCCACCTATAAAAACTGCCTTTATGTCTTATTGCTTTATTGCAGCAATACCCGGCAATTCTTTTCCTTCAAAGTATTCAAGCATGGCTCCTCCGCCTGTACTTACATAACTTACCTTATCTGCAAGACCAAATTGATTTACAGCAGCTACACTATCTCCGCCACCTACCAATGAAAATGCTCCTTTTGAAGTTGCTTCAACAACGTAATCGGCTATCGCTTTTGTACCTTTTTTAAATTTTTCCATTTCAAAAACCCCCATAGGACCGTTCCACAAAATAGTTTTGCTTTGTAAAATAACCTGTCCAAAGTCTTTTATCGCCTGTTCGCCAATATCAAGTCCCATCCATCCTTTTTCGATATTGTCGTTGCTTTCCAGTTTTGTATTTGCATTTGCATCAAACTTATCTGCCACTATGCTGTCTGCCGGTAGGTGAAATGCTACACCCTTTTCTTTTGCCTTGGCGAGTAACTCGTTAGCCAGGTCTAATTTATCTTCTTCACACAAACTGCTGCCTATTTCTTTGCCCTGTGCTTTTAAGAACGTATAAGCCATGCCACCGCCAACGATGATATTATTCGCCCTTTCCAATAAATTTTCTATAATTAATATTTTGTCGCTCACCTTGGCTCCGCCTAAAATGGCAGTAAAAGGTCTTTCACTATTGTGTAAAACTTTTTCTGCACTGCTTACTTCATTTTCCATTAGCAGGCCAAACATCTTTTTATCACCAGGGAAAAATTTAGCAATGACAGCGGTAGAAGCATGAGCACGATGAGCAGTGCCAAACGCATCATTCACATACACGTCTCCCAATTTGCTCAGCTTTTCTGCAAAAGCTTCGTCACCTTTTTCTTCTTCTTTATAAAAGCGAAGATTTTCGAGCAACAATATTTCACCAGGTTGTAATGATGCTGCTTTGCGTACTGCTTCCTCGCCAATGCAGTCATTTGCAAATAAAACCGTAGTGCCTCCTAACAATTTTACCAGATGAGGAATTAAATGACGTAAAGAATACTTATCGGTCGGGCCATCTTTTGGGCGACCAAGATGACTCATTAAAATAACGCTGCCGCCATCATTTAAAATCTTTTTTATGGTTGGAATAGCGGCACGCATCCTGTTGTCGTCAGTTATTTCGAACTTATCATTTAACGGTACGTTGAAGTCTACACGTATTAAGGCTTTTTGGCCCGAGAAGTTATGTTCACTGAAATTGCTCATTTTAATAGGATTTATTTTATTTATTGTTCAATATCTACAATATCAATATTATCCTTCAAAAGGCGCTTTAATGCGTCTTCCAAATTTTTAACAATGAAATTAAAAAGAACTTTATTATCGGTATTTCCTAGTCGTAAATAAATTTAGGAGGTGAACCGAAACAGTTTATAATTTGAGGAAAGTCCGTGTCTTTTGAGATGAATATTACTTTAGGGAACTTCTAAAAACTCTTTAAATTTCGATTAGAAATTTTCATGGATAATTTTGTATTTACCTACAATAACCTAATTTTTCATAATATATTGATTTTCAATTATTTATAATTTATATTGTTTCC
>JAABUT010000405.1_pt1 | contig 72284 bp, 62 predicted proteins | sample 5559281 | NCBI WGS metagenome assembly JAABUT01 (sample SAMN10711880, study PRJNA513359) | rock metagenome | isolation source: Antarctica rocks | place: Antarctica: Victoria Land, Ricker Hills nord | collected 2016-01-04 | reverse complement strand
CGCCCTGGCAGCAGCAGCTGTCGTCGGTGGCAGCCTGTTCGTCTCAGCTGCTCCCGCCTTCGCCGACTACCCGAACATCACTCCCGGTGGCGGTTCGGCGGGAACGGGCGGCGGGGGGGCGACAAGCTCCGCCGGCGGCGGGGGGGCGACAAGCTTCACCGGCGGCACCGGTACCACGTCGGGCTCGCTGCCCTTCACCGGCGCCGAGGTGCTGCCGCTACTTGGGGTCGGTGCCGCGCTGCTGGTGACCGGTACCACTGTGCTGGTCGCGGGTCGCCGTCGACGCCCGTCCGGCAGCGCAGCCTGATCCTGCTCCCTCGCGTCCGGGGCCCGCTCCTTCCTCGATGACCAGCGGCCCCCGACCCGCACGGCCGCAGGTCGGCTCGGTCGTGGGCGTCACCTGCCTCAGCCTGTTCGTGCTGGTGGTCGTACTCCTGGTGGGGCTGGCCTACGACCTGGTTCGACTGCGTGGCCAGGTCGCCCACATCCGCACGGACGCGAGCTCGGCCGAACAGACCCTCATGGCTGTGCCCGTCGACCGAGCCCGGGTCGAGCAGCAGGTCCGCCGGCTGCAGGACGACACCGCCGCCCTCCGCGCCCGCACTCACTCACCGGCCTGGCGGATCGGTAGCGCGGTGCCGGTTCTCGGTGGCTCGCTGCGAGCCGGGACCTCGGTGGCCCTGGTCGCCGACGACGTCAGCCGTCGAGCGCTGCCACTGCTGGCCGACCTGGTCGTGGACCTGCGCACGTTCACCCGTACGGGGCCGCTGGACGTCTCGCCCGTCTCCCGGCGCCGCGCCGAGCTCGAGGACGTCGACGCCCGACTCATGGTCGACGAGCAGACGCTGGGACGCCAGGACCTGTCCGACCCATCGGTGCGCAAGGCCTTCGTCCTGGTCAACGACCGGCTGCACCAGCTGCAGGGGGCCCTGTCGGCGCTCATCACGGTCGCGCGCGTCGGGCCGGCCATGACGGGGGAGCTGGGCGACCGCCGCTATCTCGTGGTGCTGCAGACCCCCGCGGAGAGCCGGGCGACCGGCGGCCTCGTCGGGGGCTACCTCGAGCTCCGGGTACGGCGGGGAGCCGTCACCATCCTGCGCTCCGGTACGAACCACGACCTGCGGGCCGGCCGGCAGAAGGTGCGGGTCGACGCCGGGTTCGCGCGCCTGTGGGGGCGGGTGGGGGCGCAGCAGCAGTGGTTCGCCTCGAACCTGTCTGTGGACTTCCCTTCGGTCGCCCGGGTGTGGACAGGTTTGTACCAGCAGCAGTTCGGCGTGCACCTCGACGGAGCGCTGGCCATCACGCCGGAGAGCGTCGGCCGGCTGCTCAGGGTGACCGGCCCGCTGCGGCTGCCCGGTGGCGACGAGCTGTCCTCGGACAACATCGCCGGGGCGCTCGAGGTGTCGCTGTACAAGCGGTTTCCGAAGGAGGCCGACGAGACTGCCCGCAACGCCTATCAGCTCGCGGTGCTGCACGAGCTCAGCACCGCGGTGCTGCGCCCCCTTCCCGGCGGCAGGAGCTACGCCGACGCGCTGCGGGGCGGCGGCGCGGGCTCGATCCTGCTCGCCTCCAGCCACGAGGACGAGCAGGCGCAGCTGCAGCGTGCGCCGATCGCTCACGCGTTGCCCATCGACGGCCACCCCTTCGTGGCCTGGAGCACGCAGAACGCCGCCGGCACCAAGCTCGACGTCTACGTGCACCGCGAGCTGAGCTACCAGGTGCAGACGCGGGGGGGCCGGCAGCTGGTGCGGGCGGGCGTCACGCTGCGCAACGACGCGCCCGCGACCGGACTGCCGTCCTACGTCACGACGCGCTTCGACCTACCGGTCGGGCCACGGCGCGCTTCCGCCAAGGCGGGGACGGACAAGCTCGCCGTCGCGACCTACCTCTCGCAGGGCGCCCGCATCATCTCGGTCACCCTCGACGGGACGTCGGTCGCCTTCGGCCAGGGCGTGGAGAGGGGCCACCCTGTCGTCACCCTCCCGGTACTGCTGCAGCCGGCAGGAGGAACGGCGACGGTCGTGGTCACCGCTGAACAGCCCAGGCTGACGGGCCCGCTCGAGACGCTGGACCAGCCGGTGCCCAACCCTGACCTGCGAGATGCGGCACTGGTGAATCTCAGCAGCTAGTCCCAGATATCGGGGTTGTCCTTACAGATCCGCTCCCAGATCGGCTGGAACTGGAACCACCCGGCCAGCTCGAACCCGACCTGGCCGCGGGTGGCCAGCGCCTCCTCGTGCCGGATGTGCCGCGGGGTCCCGGCGGCCTTGGCCATCAGCTGTGCCTGGGCGGTGCGCTCCAGGGTGAGGAACCACCAGGCGGCCGCGTCGACGGTCTCACCGACGGTCAGCATCCCGTGGTTGCGCAGGATGACGGCTTTGCGCTGCCCGAGCGCCGCCGCGATCCGGTTGCCCTCCTCGTCGTCGAGCACGACACCCCGGTAGTCGTCGTACACGCCGTGGTCCTCGTAAAAGGCGCAGGCGTCCTGGGTGAGCGGCTCGATCTGCTGCTCCAGGCTGGACAGAGCCTTGCCGTACGGCCCGTGCGCGTGCGCCGCGGCGACCACGTCGGGACGGTGCCCGTGCACGGCGCAGTGGATGGCCACTGCGGCGCCGTTGACAGCCCGGTCACCCTCGACGACCTCGCCGGTGTGGTCGACACGCAGCAGGTCACTCTGCTTGATCATGCTGAAGTGCATGCCGAACGGGTTCACCCAGTACGAGTCGGTGTGCTCCGGGTCCCGCACCGTGATGTGACCGGCGACGCCCTCGTCGAGCCCGGCCTTGCTGAACATCCGAAAGGCCGCGGCGAGCTTGACCTTGCGGTGCATCCGCTCCTGCTCGACCGACTCGAAGGTCTCCGGCAGCGGCATCCTCAGCTGCTTGCGGGCGCCCTGGCCCGGCGCGGTCCCACGCGACCCCTCGGTCTCGGTCACGGCGGCTGTCACCAGCTCGTCGGCGTGCGCCGTTGCGATGGCGCTGTCCTGGACAGTGGTCACGGAGTGCTCCTCCTGGTCGCGGGCAGGACCGCCCTGAGGCGGGTACCGCCCATTGTGGCACCGGTCACGACTCTGGCACCGGTCAGGACTGTGGCACCGGTCACGACGCGGCCGACGGCGCGGGCAGCGCGGACGGGTCCGATGGGTGGGCGGCGGCGTGCGCGGCATGGTGCGGCGCCAGCGCGGCGGGGTCGGGCAGGGCCGCCGGCCACGGCAGGACCTGGCCGCCGAACTCCGGGCACAGCGCCTGATGGTCACACCACCCGCACAGCTTGCTGGCCCGAGGCGGGAAGTCCTGCGCCAGCGTCGCCCGCTCGATGGCCTGCCAGAGCGCGAGGAGCTTGCGCTCGGTCGCCAGCAGGTCGGCCTCGTCGGGGCAGTAGCGCAACACCTCGCGGTCGCCGAGGTACATCAGCTGCAGCAGCGCCGGGATCTCGCCCCGGGTACGCCACAGCACGAGGGCGTAAAACTTCATCTGGAACAGCGCCTTGCCCTCGAAGGCCTCACCGGGGGAGCGGCCCGTCTTGTAGTCCACGACCCGGACCGCGCCGGTGGAGGCGACGTCCACCCGGTCGACGATGCCGCGCAGCCGCAAGCCTGTCGGCAGGACGACCTCGACGAAGGACTCCCGCTCGGCCGGGTCCAGCCGGCGCGGGTCCTCCAGCGAGAAGTAGCCGTCCAGCAGGGCGCGAGCGGAGGTGAGCCAGCCGGCCAACTCGCCCTCATCGGCGAACAGGGCGGCGAGCTCGGGCTCGACCTCGCACAGGCGCTCCCACTCCAGGGTGAGCAGGTCGGCCGCCGCCTCCGGTGTGCGCTGACCGCGCGGCAGGTCGAACAGCCGCTCGAGCACGGCGTGGACCAGTGTCCCTCGGGCGGCCGCCGAGGACGGGGTCTGGAGCAGCCGGTCGATGGTGCGGTAGCGGTACAGCAAGGGGCAGGTCATGAAGTCCCCGGCCCGGGACGGTGACAGCGAGCCCAGCGCGGGCACCGGCAGATCCACCCGGGCCTGCTCGGGCAGTACCACGGTCGGGAGATCCAGCGAGGTGCTCATGCCGACGACCGTACGTCGGCCCTGCGACAGTTTTGCGCTCCCACACCGGATCCGCCCCGGGCATGCCACCCTGGTACAGGGCGGTGCAGCATGGCGGACCAGGGCTCGGCCAAGCTGACCGCCGTCGTCGCCGCGCTTGCCGGCGTACGGCGGGGTCAGGTCTTCACCGTGCTCGGGCCCAGCCGGTCAACGGCCGGGGTCGACGAGTCGGCGCTGCTCGCTGCGGCCTTGTCCGCGGCAGCCGGCGGTGACGCGTGCTTGGCCGGCCCGGTCGAGGTGGCGGTGGCGGTGGCGCTGAGGGCCCACGACGTCCCCTCCGCCGTCGCGCGGCTACGTCCAGGGGGGCGCCTGGTCGCGGTGGCTGGCGACGGCGGGGCGCCAGGAGGACGGCCCCGGCACATGGTCTGCTGCTGGCCCACGTGGCTTCGATGCCGGGCCGGTTGGCGTGGTCCGCCGTCCTGCCCGGGGCGGAGCCGGCCGCCGGGACCTAGGCTCGCCGCGTGAGCTCCCCGGCGCCACCCCGGCGTCGGGGCCTGCAGATCGGGCGGGTCCTGGGCGTCCCGATCCTGCTCTCACCCTCGTGGTTCGCCTTCGCGGCCTTCCTCGTCGTGGTCATCGCGCCCCGGCTGCAGCAGGACCTGGGGCGGACGTCGGCGTACGTGTCGGCCATCAGCCTGACGCTGCTGCTGCTGCTCAGCGTGCTGCTCCACGAGATCGCCCACTGCGCGGTCGCCCGGGCCTTCGACCTGCCGGTGACGAGCATCACGGTCACGCTCATGGCCGGGCTCACCGAGATCACCGAACCACCGCGGACCCCGGCCCAGGAGTACGCCGTGGCGGTCAGCGGTCCCATGGTCTCCCTGCTGCTGGCCGCGGTCGGCGTCGCCGCCACCCCGCTGTTCGACGGGGCACCCCTGGCCCAGCAGCTGTGTGGGTTCGTGGCCGTCACCAACGGCTTCGTCGCGGCCTTTAACCTGCTGCCCGGCCTGCCGCTGGATGGTGGCCGGGTGCTGAGGAGCGTTGTCTGGCAGCTCGGTCGGGATCCCGAGCGGGCCACCCGCGCGAGCGCGCGTTCCGGCCGGGTCATCGGCCTCGTCGTGGTGCCCGTCGCCGTCCTGGTGGAGTCGCTCACGGTCGGCACCGGCCACGACGCCCTGCCGGGTATCGTATTTGCCGGCCTGCTGGGGGCCTTCATCTACGCGGGGGCAACGGTTGCGTTGCGGGCCTCGCAACGCGCGATCCGGCTGCCCTCGGTGTCGGTGGCCCGGCTGGCGCGCCCGGCTCTGGTCGTGCCGGCCGGGCTGCCCCTGTCGGAGGCTGTCCGGCAGGCCCACGAGCTGCGGGCGAGCGCCCTGCTCGTCGCCGACAGCTCCGGCGTACTGCAGGGCGTCGTGAGCGAGGTGAAGGTCCGTGAGGTGCCGCTGGACCGGCGGCCCTGGGTGAGCGTGGCCGAGGGCTCACGACGCCTGGAGCCCGGTCTGCTGCTGGACCCGGGCCTGGAGGGGGAGTCGCTGCTGCTGGCCATGCGCAAGACGCCCGCGTCGGAGTACGTCGTGCCCGGCTCGCCGCCGCGGGTGCTCGTCAGCGCCGACGTCGTGGCCGCAGTCGGCCGCTGACACGGCCCGGCACGCCCGGCCGCCCGCGAGCTGGGAGGGCGCCGGTCGGTACGCCGTACGCTCTGGTCACGTGAACACCGGAGCAGGACGACGCCGCGGGGCGCTCGCGCCCGGCGACCAGGTGCAGCTGACCGACCCCAAGGGCCGGATGCACACGATCACTCTCGAGGTGGGCAAGCAGTTCCACACCCACAAGGGGATCCTGGACCACGACGGGCTCATCGGCGGTCCGGACGGCACCGTCGTGACGATCGGCACGACGCAGTACCTCGCGCTCAAGCCGTTGCTCAGCGACTACGTGCTGTCGATGCCGCGCGGCGCGCAGGTCGTCTACCCCAAGGACGCGGGCAACATCGTGGCGATGGCGGACGTCTTCCCCGGGGCGCACGTCGTCGAGGCGGGCGTCGGGTCCGGCGCGCTGTCGATGTCGTTGCTGCGGGCGGTGGGGGAGAGCGGCCGGGTGTCGTCGTACGAGCGGCGGGCCGACTTCGCCGAGATCGCCCGGCGCAACGTCGAGCGCTTCTTCGGCAGCCCCCACCCGGCCTGGACGATCACGGTCGGGGACCTGCAGGCCCGACTGGACGAGACCGACGTCGACCGGGTGGTGCTGGACATGCTCGCGCCCTGGGAATGCCTGGACGTGGTGTCCACGGCGCTGCGTCCGGGCGGCGTCCTGTGCTGCTACGTCGCCACGACCACGCAGCTCTCCCGCACGGTCGAGGGGATGCGCGAGCACGGGACGTTCACCGAGCCGGCCTCGTGGGAGACCCTCGTGCGCGGCTGGCACGTCGAGGGCCTTGCAGTACGACCCGAGCACCGGATGGTCGGCCACACCGGCTTCCTGTGCACCACGCGGCGCCTCGCCGACGGCGTTGAGCCGCCGCTGCGCCGCCGCCGCCCGTCCAAGGGCGCGTACGGCGAGCCGGCCGCCGAGACCACGCAGCGCGATCCGGGCGAACCTTTCCGCCCGTCGCTGCCGTAACGTCCGTCGCTCCGGTACGGCTGCCGCTCCTCTACGGCTGCCGCTCCGGTAGCGGTCCCTGCTCCGATGGGGCCTCCCCACGACCACCCACCACCCCCAATCCTCCGCGATCAAGGTGAGATGCCCGTGATCGTCGTGATGATCATGGGCCTTCCGCCTTGATTGGCGGGAGGGGGCAGGGTGGAGCGGGAGAGGGGGGAAGAGGGCGGCGAGCCGGGTCACGAACCGGCGCAGGGCGGCCGACGTACATAGGATGCGACCGGACGACCGGAGTCCGGCCCCGGACGCAGATGGGCGAGGTGGAGCACGTGGCAGGCACGCGCGGAACAGGCTCCGAGGACGGCGCTACGCAGGCCGCCGAGCTCACCGCACAGGTCGGTTTCCTGGAGGAGGAGGTCGCGGTGCTGCGGCGCAAGCTGGCCGACAGCCCACGCCAGGTGCGGTTCCTGGAGGACAAGCTCGCGTCCGCGCAGGCGTCCCTGGCCTCCGCGGGAGGCCAGAACGACCGGCTCGTGGGGACGCTCCGCGAGGCCCGGGACCAGATCGTCGCGCTCAAGGACGAAGTCGAGCGCCTCGCTCAGCCGCCGAGCGGCTACGGCGTCTTCCTGGCCGGTCACGCCGACGGCACCGCCGACATCTTCACCGGCGGTCGCAAGCTGCGGGTGACGCTGTCGCCGAGCATCGAGGTCTCCGAGCTCCGCCGTGGCCAGGAGGTCATGCTCAACGAGGCGCTCAATGTCGTGCTCGCGCTGGCCTTTGAGCGCCAGGGCGATGTCGTCATGCTCAAGGAGCTGCTCGAGGACGGCGAGCGGGCGCTCGTGCTCAACCACACCGACGAGGAGCGGGTGGTCATGCTGGCCGACTCGCTGCGCGACCTGCCGATCAAGGCTGGCGACTCGCTGCTGCTGGAGAGCCGCAGCGGCTACGTGTACGAGCGGATCCCGAAGTCCGAGGTCGAGGAGCTCGTGCTCGAGGAGGTCCCGGACATCGACTACAGCGCGATCGGTGGCCTGATGGCCCAGATCGAGCAGATCCGGGACGCGGTCGAGCTGCCATTCCTGCACAAGGACCTGTTCAAGGAGCACCAGCTGCGGCCGCCGAAGGGCGTGCTGCTCTACGGTCCCCCCGGCTGCGGCAAGACGCTCATCGCCAAGGCGGTCGCGAACTCCCTGGCCAAGAAGGTCGCCGAGGTCACCGGCAAGCCCGAGGGTCGGTCGTTCTTCCTCAACATCAAGGGCCCCGAGCTGCTCAACAAGTACGTCGGGGAGACCGAGCGGCACATTCGGCTGATCTTCCAGCGGGCCCGCGAGAAGGCCTCCGAGGGCACGCCGGTCATCGTGTTCTTCGACGAGATGGACTCGATCTTTCGTACCCGGGGCAGCGGGGTGTCCAGCGACGTCGAAACGACGATCGTCCCGCAGCTGCTGGCCGAGATCGACGGGGTGGAGGGCCTGGAGAACGTCATCGTCATCGGAGCCTCCAACCGCGAGGACATGATCGACCCGGCCATCCTGCGTCCGGGACGGCTGGACGTGAAGATCAAGATCCAGCGGCCGGACGCCGAGGCCGCCCGGGACATCTTCGGCAAGTACATCCGCACCGATCTGCCGCTGCACCCCGACGACCTCGCCGAGCACGACCAGTCCCGCGAGGCGACGGTCGCGGCGATGATTCAGCGGGTCGTCGAGCGGATCTACACCGAGGCGGAGGAGAACCGCTTCCTGGAGGTCACCTACGCCAACGGGGACAAGGAGGTCCTGTACTTCAAGGACTTCAACTCGGGCGCCATGATCGAGAACATCGTCGGCCGGGCCAAGAAGATGGCCATCAAAGACTTCCTCGAGACGGACGTGAAGGGCCTGCGGCTCCAGCACCTCATGAGCGCGTGCGTGGACGAGTTCAAGGAGAACGAGGACCTGCCCAACACCACCAACCCCGACGACTGGGCCCGGATCTCGGGCAAGAAGGGGGAGCGGATCGTGTTCATCCGCACCCTGGTCACCAGCGCCAAGGGTACCGAGAGCGGCAAGTCCATCGACACGGTCGCCAACACCGGGCAGTACCTCTGAGTGGGACCGCGCCGTGAGCTGGTCGTTGCTGTGACCCGGGCCGCGGCGTGACGGTCCTCCGCGTCATGGGCGCGGAGACCGAGTTCGGTGTGTCCACCCCCGGGCAGGCCGGCACCAACGCGATGGTCGCCTCCAGCCAGGTGGTGAACGGCTATGCCGGCGGTACCCCCGAGGGTCTGGCCCGCGACCGTCGAACGAGATGGGACTTCGAGGAGGAGAACCCGCTGCGCGACGCGCGGGGCTTCGAGGTCGCGGCGACCGCCTCCGACCACGGTCCCGGCGAGCCGGACGACGACCTCGGGCTGGCCAACGTCATCCTCACCAACGGCGCCCGGCTCTACGTCGACCACGCCCATCCCGAGTACTCCACCCCCGAGGTGACCAATCCCCTCGACCTGGTGCTGTGGGACAAGGCCGGCGAGCGCGTCATGGAGATCGCGGCTCAGCGCGCCCGAGCTGTCCCGGGTAGCGCGCCGATCCAACTGTACAAGAACAACACCGACAACAAGGGCGCGAGCTACGGCACGCACGAGAACTACCTGATGGCCCGGCAGACGCCGTTCGGCGAGATCGTGCGCCACCTGACACCGTTCTTCGTGTCGCGGCAGGTCGTCTGCGGCGCCGGCCGGGTCGGAATGGGCCAGGACGGCCGCGGGGACGGCTTCCAGATCTCGCAGCGCGCAGACTTCTTCGAGGTCGAGGTCGGGCTGGAGACCACGCTCAAGCGCCCGATCATCAACACGCGGGACGAGCCGCACGCCGACCCGGAGAAGTACCGCCGGTTGCACGTCATCATCGGCGACGCGAACCTGTCCGAGGTCTCGACCTACCTGAAGGTCGGTACGACGGCGCTCGTGCTCGCCATGGTCGAGGACGGCTGGCTGAAGCAGAACGGGGTGGACCTGTCGGTCGACGGCCCGGTCAGCGCGCTGCGGGCCGTGTCGCACGACCCGTCCCTGCAGCACCGGGTGGTCCTGCGCGACGGTCGTCGGCTGACGGCCGTGCAGCTGCAGCTGGCCTACCTCGAGCAGGCCAGGAAGCACGTCGAGGACCGGCTCGGTGCCGATGCCGACGCGCAGACCCGAGACGTGCTCGACCGCTGGGAGTCGGTGCTGGACCGGCTGGCAACCGACCCGATGTCGCTGTCGGGGGAGCTCGACTGGGTGGCCAAGCTCAGTCTGCTCGAGGGCTACCGCACCCGGGAGGGCCTGTCTTGGGACGCCCCGAAGCTGCAGCTGGTGGACCTGCAGTGGTCCGACGTGCGCCGGGACAAGGGGCTCTACAACCGGCTGGTTGCTCGCGGTTCCATGCAGACGCTGGTGACCGAGCAGCAGGTCCAGGATGCCGTCACCACCCCTCCGGTGGACACCCGCGCCTACTTCCGCGGCCGGTGCCTGCAGAAGTTCCCCCACGAGGTGGCGGCCGCCTCCTGGGACTCGCTGATCTTCGACGTCGGGCGGGACTCGTTGCAGCGGGTGCCGACCCTGGAACCGTTGCGGGGTACCCAGGCGCACGTAGGTGTCCTGCTCGATGAGTGCGACAGCGCGCTCGAGCTCGTGGACACCCTCGCCGGTCGCCGCTAGGGCCCAGGTGCAGCTGCCGCAAGCCCTCCCGTACCGCAGGCTGTCGCGAGCTGACATGCAAGCCGTTGCTCCGGCCCGCCGGCGCAGGCTCAGGTTCCCCGGCGTCGCTGGTCCAGCGTCTTGCGGGCGGCAGCTGCGCCGCACTGGACGCGAGTGAGGGCCGTGACCGCCTGGGCCTCGGCCTGTTCAGCCGCCGCGACATCGGTCTCGACCTGCCGCTGCTCGTCTCGGCGGCCGGTTAGCGCCTCCACCGCAGCGGCGAGGGCCTGCCTGGCGGCTTGCACGCCCTCCTCCTGGTCGGACACGCGATGGGCGGCGGTCCTCTCCTGCTGCGCCGCCTGCTGCGCCGCACACCGGGCCTCGTCGGCGACGTGCCGGGCCTGCTCTGCGGTCCGCACGGCATCGTCCAGGGCTCCGGCGGCCTCCTGGGCAGCCCGCTCGGCAGCGGCCACCGCCGAGCGGCCAGGCGCAGTGGACGCGTCGGCTGATGGCGGGGACAGGGGAGGCCGCCTCCGGCTGCGCGTGCGGGCTTCCGGCGCGGGAGCGCCAGCCGCCCCATCTTCTGCTGGCGCGACCGCACCCGCGAGGTCGACCGCGCCGAAGCCGGCGTAGGAAAGGGGCCGCACCAGGCGTCCGGAGCGGAGCGCCGCCGCGCAATCCCCATCTGCCAGGGCGGCTTCCAGCGTGCCGAGCACCTCCGCCTTGGTTGCCGGCGTGGTGCTGCGCGCTCCCAGCTCGAGCGATCGCCCGACGACCGCTTCCACGAGCGCTCGGCGCTGCGACCCCAGGTCGCGGAGCGCGCCGGCCGCACCCGAGCGTTGGGCCTGTGCCAGCCGCACGCCGAGTGAGAGCAGCTGCTCGACCAGCGCCGGCTCGCGTCGTACGAGCAGGTTGACCAGCCAGGCCGAGACGGTCGGGCGGCGCAGCGACTTCAGTGTCGGGTCAAGTTTCGCGGCGCTGTCCCGGGCGGCGGTGAACTCCTCCGGTGGCAGGGCATAGAGGTCGACCACGTGGCCAGTGTGGGTCTTCTCGCACCGCCACGGCCAGTGGCGAGTAGCTGCCGGCTCCCGGCGTTCTGTCAGCACCCGGGCATAGGGTTGTCCTAGGTCTTCACCGAGGTCGGGAGCAGCCATGGCGACGAGGGACAGCGGCGGTCAGGAGCGCGCGGGACGTAGCTCAGACGACGCCGAGGAGGTCGCGGCCGAGACGCCCAGCGATGTCCACGAGCGGGTCGGCAAGCTCGGCGACGACGTCGATTCCCTGCTGGACGAGATCGACGACGTCCTCGAGGAGAACGCGGAGGACTTTGTTCGCTCCTACGTGCAAAAAGGAGGTGAGTGATCTTGAAACCCTGTCTGGACTGCAGCCTCGTAAAGTCTCTGGAGGACTTCCCACCAGCTACGAGGCGATCCGACGGGCGGGGTCCGTACTGCCGAGCGTGCATGACCGTTCGGTCTCGCGCCAGTTATCGCAAGCGGGCCGCCGCACGAGGACGGACCGTGAAGGAGGCCGTTGCCTTGGCCGAAGGTATGCGTCGCTGCCCTGATTGCCAGGACGTGCTGGGGCTGGACGCCTTCCCTAGATCCAGGAACACCCGCGACGGTCGGGGCACGTACTGCAAGCCCTGCCACAACGTGCGCTCTAGCGAGCCTCGTGAACGCCTCTACGGCGGAGGCCGTCCCTACCACCTGACCAGGCGCTACGGGATCTCGGCGGCGGAGGCCGACGACCTGGTGGAATCCCAGGGCGGTCGCTGCGCTGTGTGCCGAGAGCGCGATCCGGGGCACGTTGACCATGATCACCTGTTCGGACACGTGCGAGGGATGACTTGCTTCAACTGCAACGGCGGCCTGGGACAGTTCCGAGACCGCATCGACCTGCTGCGCAACGCTATCGACTACCTGGAGACCACGACATGGCAACGGACGCAGGTCTGCACGGGCGTCTTCCGGCTGCGTTCACCGCGCCCGGCAGCAGCAGCTTCACCGACTTCCTCGGAGCTGCAGCGCCTGATCTGCTCCCGGCGCGGGTGACGCTGCCGGCCGGCGCGATCGTGGACGCACCACACGGAACGACGATCCTCGCCGTCACCCACGCAGCGGGAGTGCTGATGGCCGGCGATCGGCGCGCGACGATGGGCAACATCATCGCGCAGCGCGATATCGAGAAGGTGTTCCCCGCCGACGAGTACTCCTGCGTGGGGATCGCCGGTACCGCCGGGCTCGCGGTCGAGATGGTGCGGCTGTTCCAGGTCGAGCTCGAGCACTACGAGAAGCTCGAGGGCAGCACCATGTCCTTCGACGGCAAGGCCAACCGGCTGACCGCGATGATCCGCGGCAACCTCGCCATGGCGATGCAGGGACTGGCTGTCGTACCGCTGTTTGCTGGCTACGACCTCGAAAGGGCCGAGGGTCGGATCTTCTCCTACGACGTCACCGGCGGGCGCTACGAGGAGCACAGCTTCCACAGCGTCGGCAGCGGCAGCAGCTTCGCCCGTAGCGCACTGAAGAAGACCTACCGCGACGACCTGGATGAGGCCGAGGCGGTGCGCCTGTGCGTCGAGGCGCTCTACGACGCGGCCGACGACGACTCGGCCACCGGCGGACCGGACCTGACCCGCAAGATCTACCCGGTCGTGATGTCGGTGACCGAGGACGGTCTCCGCAAGCTTGGCGAGGACGAGGTCGGCGCGGTCGTGCGGACCGTCGTGGATGCCAGGATGACCGCTCCCGGCGGCTGACCCGGCTGCGAAGACAAACCCACGAACTCCAGCACGCCAACCCTGAGGAGAGCCGACCCCCGTGTCGATGCCGTACTACGTCTCGCCCGAGCAGATCATGAAGGACAAGAGCGACTACGCCCGCAAGGGCATCGCCCGCGGTCGCTCGGTGCTCGTCATGGCCTACGCCGACGGGATCTTGTTCGTGGGGGAGAACCCGTCCAAGGCCCTGCACAAGGTCAGCGAGATCTACGACCGGATCGCCTTCGCCGCCGTCGGCAAGTACAACGAGTTTGAGAACCTCCGGCTCGCCGGCGTGCGCTACGCCGACCTGCGCGGATACCAGTACGACCGCAGCGACGTCACGAGTCGCGGTCTGGCGAATGCCTATGCCCAGACCCTCGGCTCGATCTTCACGGAGTCGGGTAAGCCGTACGAGGTCGAGCTGGTGGTTGCCGAGGTCGGGCGGAGCCCCGCCGAGGACCAGGTGTATCGCCTGACCTACGACGGCTCGGTGGCCGAGGAGCACGGCTATGTGGTCATGGGCGGCTCCGGCGAGCCGATCGTGGCGATGCTCAACCAGCGGCACCGGGCCGACCTCCCGCTGTCCGAAGCCGTCGAGCTGGCTCTGGCGGCGCTGTCCACGGCCGGCCCGGACGGTGAGCCCCGCACGCTCGAGACCGCCAGCCTGGAGGCGGCCGTGCTCGACCGCACCAGGCCCCGCCGCGCGTTCAAGCGGTTGAGCGCCACCCGCCTCGCCAGCCTCGTCGGGACTGCCGCGTGAAGCGCCTGCTGAGCTGTGGTGTGCTCGTACTGGCTCTCGCCGGCTGCGGAAGCAGCTCGGGCACGACGGGAGCCCAGAGTTCGCCGAGCGCCGACCCCTCGGGCGCCCAGCAGTCGTCGGAGCCCGGCTCAGGTTCGGCGCTGACGGCCTGCGTCAACGCACCGGCCACCGCCCCCGCGCCGGCTGGTGCCACGACGGACCTGAAGGTCGAACCGAAGGTCGCCAAACCCACAGGACCGGCCCCGTGCGCGCTGCAGACCCGCGACATCGTGACCGGCAAGGGCACGCCTGCCAAGCCCGGCTCCATGGTGGCGGTCAAGTACGTGGGGGTCCTCTACCAGGACGGCACGGTCTTCGACGCCTCGTGGAAGACCAGCGCGAACACGACCCTTCCGTTCACCATCGGCGCTATGGGGGTCATCGCCGGCTTCGACAAGGGCACGCAGGGCATGCGCGTCGGCGGCCGACGGGAGATCATCATCCCCAGCAAGGACGGCTACGGCGACGCCGGCTCGCCGCCCGTCATCCCGCCCTCCGCGGACCTCATCTTCGTCGTGGATCTCGTGAAGGTGAGCTGAGAGCGGGTAGGACGACCCCATGGCGCTGAGCAGAAGGCAGCGGGACGAGCTCCCTTCCACGGTGGCCCGCTCCGACCAGCACGCGCAGGCGACCTGGGCCAAGACCCACGACAGCGCCGCCGAGACCTACGGCGAGGGTGAGCGCGCGCACCGCACCGCCTTCTCCGCGCTCAAGCACGGGTACGAGAAGGTCGGCGACCACTGGGAGCCCAAGCAGGAGAAGGGGCCGAGCGACGACGCGGCGGCCCGCCGCGGGGACCAAAATCCCGGACCCACAGCCGGCGGTTTGGACGCGCGCGCCAGCAAGACCCACCTGCTCGAGCTGGCCAAGCGGTTGGACGTGGCCGGGCGTAGCCGGATGACCAAGGACGAGCTCGTCGAGGCCCTGCAGAAGGTCAACGACCGCCACACGGCGAAGGCCCGCAACTGACCGCCGACTCGGCCGACCGGTGCGACAGAAGGTCCGCGGCGGCACGGCGACCTGCCCCTCAGGCGGCCCGCGCGTGAGCTACGCGGGGGGGCGCACCCGCTGGGAGTCCAGCCGGACATCTCGGGCACCGAGACGAGCGGCGTCGGCCGTCTGGTCGTCGGCCTGGTCCTGGGAATCGCGTTCGGCGGCGACGCGCGCCCGGTAGTGCGCGAGCTCTGCTGCCACGTCGTACTCGGTCCAGCCGAGAACGGGCGCGATCAGTTCCGCGACCTCCTCGGCCGCCGCCAGTCCGCGGTCCGGTGTCTCGATCGAGATGCGGGTACGCCGGGTGAGGACGTCATCGAGGTGCAAGGCGCCTTCGGCGCTGACCGCGTAGACCGCCTCGGCACGCAGGTAGCCGGGGGCGCCGCCCAGTGGCCGCAGGAGGTCCTCCCGGTCATGGGCCGGTGCCAGGACCTCGGTGAGCAGCGTCCCGTAGCGCCCGAGCAGCCGTTCGACGCGAACGAGATCGAGGTGGTGCTGCGCAGCGAGCGCTGCTCGGCTGTCCCACGCGGTGTTGTAACCGTTCGCCCCGAGCAGCGGAACGTCTTGCGTGCAGGAGCGCGGGACCGGCGTGGGCCAGTCGCGCACGGCCGCGTCGACGGCGTCCCGGGCCATCACCCGGTACGTCGTGTACTTCCCACCGGCCACCAGCGTCATCCCCGGCACCGGCGTGACGACCGCGTGCTCACGCGAGAGCTTGCTCGTGGCATCGGACTCGCCCGCCAGCAACGGCCTCAGTCCGGCGTACACACCGACGATGTCCTCTGTCGTCAGCGGCCGGACGAGGATGCGGTTGACCTGCTCGAGCAGGTAACTGATGTCGCGGCGGCTCGCCGCGGGATGAGACAGGTCCAGATCCCACGGTGTGTCCGTCGTGCCGATCAGCCAGTGCGAGCCCTGCCACGGGATGACGAACAGCACGCTGCCGCCCGCTCGGGTGATGAGTCCGGTCGTGGAGTCGATGCAGTCGTGGGGCACGACGAGGTGGATTCCCTTGGATGCGGTCACGCGCAGCCAACCGGTGCCCGGAGCCAAGCCCTGCAGCTGATCGGTGAACACGCCGGCCGCGTTGATGACGTGCCGCGCCCGCACGGTGAACTCCTGGCCGCTCTCAAGATCGCGCACCGTCGCTCCCACGACAGCACCGTGCGAACTGGACAGCCCGACGGCCCGGACGCTGGTGGCCGCGACAGCGCCGTACTGCACGGCGGTGCGCGCCACGAACAGGGTGTGCCGGGCATCGTCGAGCTGGCCGTCGTAGTACTGGATTGCGCCGATGAGGGCCTGGGGGCGCAGCGCGGGCATGGCTTGGAGCGCCCCGCGCCGACTCAGGTGCCGGTGCCGCTGCATCGAGCGGCCGCGACGGCCGCCCAGCACGTCGTAGACCGCGATGCCGGCGCCGACGTAGAGCCGTTCCCAGACGCGTGCGGTCAGCGGGTACAGGAACGGCACCGGGTGGGCCAGATGGGGACAGAGCCGGTCGAGCAGGAGTGCCCGTTCCCGCAGGGCTTCGCGCACCAGCGCGAGGTTGAACTGTTCGAGGTAGCGCAGGCCACCGTGGATGAGCTTGCTGGACCGGCTGGACGTGCCGGCGGCGTAGTCGCGCGCTTCGACCAGGGCTACGCGCAGCCCGCGGGTGGCGGCGTCGAGCGCCACACCGGCACCGGTGACCCCACCTCCGACGACGAGGACATCGAAGTGCTGCTCCCGGAGCTGACGCAACGCGCCCGTGCGCTGGGCAGGCCCCAGCCATACCACCATGGTCACCCTGCCTCCCGCGCAGCCCCGTGAACCCTGTCACGACGGGACATGGACGTCCATGGACGATGCTGGTTGCCAGCGGACAACCGGCACCCCTATGGTCCACGTCACATCGGTGACCGGGAGGACCACGTGGAGCGTCGAAGGCTGGCAATGGCGATGATGGCGGGCGTGCTGGCAACGGCCGGGTGCGGCGGTGGCGGCGGCGCATCCGGTCCGGGAGGGGGCGCCGGTGCAGGCGCCGGCGGCAGCGGGGGAGCCGGCGCGGCCAGCGGCGGTGTCGCCAAGGTCGGTGCGATCCTGTCGCTGTCCGGCGTCTACTCCACCCTTGGGCCGCCCGAGAAGAAGGCCATGACAATGGGCCTGGAGGCGCTGAACAAGAGCGGGTTCCAGGTCGGTGGCAAGACGTACACGATGGACGTGACCGTCACCGACGACAAGTCCGACGCGGCTACCACGGGCGTGGCGGCCTTCCGCCAGATGACCCAGTCGGACAACCTGCCCCTGATCGGGTTCGGCCTGGGGTCCTCGACCTACGCGCCACTGCTCAAGCGCTCACCCATTCCGATGGTCAACATCCTGGACAGCACCTTCCCGAGCATCCTGCAGTACGACCCGCACCTGTTCCTGACCCGCGGGGACTCTCCGAGCTACGTCCCCGGCTGTCTTGACTACGCCAAGCAGAAGCTCGCCGTGAAGTCGATCTCGGTGATCACCGCCAAGGGAGAGCCCTATGCGCAGGGGCTCACGCAGCTCGTCAAGCAAGATGCTCCGGGGGAGGGCCTCAGCGTCGGCGCCGTCGCGGAGTACCCGCTCGGCGCCACCGACTACGGCAACGCGATCTCCCAGGCGGTCGCGAGCAAGCCCGACGCCATCTACCTGAGCAGCGTCACCGCCGTCATCCTGCCGGTACTCAAGCAGCTCCGGCAGTCCGGATACACCGGCCCGGTCTTCCACAGCAGCGGCGTCAACCCCAACCAGGCGCAGGCCATCCTCGGAGCCCAGTACAACACGATCATGAAGGACAACTACGACTGCGCCGGGACGCTGCCCACGACATCGGCCAACCCCGCCACGAAGGCGTTCGCCAAGGCCTACCAGGCGCGCAACAGCGAGTACCCGCAGGACCTGACGATGTGGGCCTACGACTTCCCGTTCGTGGTGGCCGAAGCCATGACCAAGGCCGGCAGCACGACCGACTCGGGCAAGATCTTCAAGGCGCTGCCCGAGATCCAGGTGCCCAAGGGCACGATCAGCGGATGGGTACCCGGCGCGGGAGGCAAGTTCTTCACCAATCGGGACGCCCGGACCACGTCGGAGGTGACCACCTGGTGCCCCGCCAACAAGACGATCGCCAGCGCCATGATCTTCGACGTCCAGGACGGCAAGGTCGCCCGGCCGACCTTCCGCACCAGCCCCTGCTCCGCGGCGAGCTGATCCGTCGATGGGTCAGGTCCTGCTCAACGGCATCTTCCTGGGCAGCCTGTTCGCCGTCGTCGCCGTCGGTCTCACCCTGATCTACGGCGTCATGGAGGTCCCCAACTTCGCCCACTCCGGGATCATCGCGCTCTCGGCGTACGCGACGTACTCCGCGGCCCAGCACGGAGCCCCGTTCGTGCTGGCCGCCGTCGCGGGGATACTGACCGGCGGGGTGCTGTCGGTCGTCACCGAGCAGGTGGCCTACCGCTGGGTGCGGGACAAGCCCGCCGCGGCCCCCGCCGTCGCCCTCGGGCTGCTGCTCATCCTGCAGAACACCGCCCTGCGGATCTACGGCGGTGAGGGCAAGGCGATCAACACGCCGTACGACCGGGCCATCTTGTCCTTCGGCGGGGTCTCCCTCGCCGGTGTCAAAGTCGCGCTCGTACTCCTGGCGGTCGTCGCGTTGACGGCCCTGAGCGTCCTGCTCAGCCGGACGTCCCTGGGCCGAGCCGTGCGCGCGGTCGCCCAGGACCGCGAGGCCGCCGCCATGCTCGGCATCCCTATGCAGCGCCAGTACACCCTGGCCTTCCTCATCGCCGGGCTGCTCGGCGGTGTCGCGGCAGTCGCCTACGCCCCTACCTTCCAGGTCTCGCCGTACATGGCCGACGAGATCCTGCTCAGTGCCTTCGTCGTGGTGGTCCTCGGCGGCCTGGGCAGCGTGGGAGGGGCTGTCGTCGGAGGGCTCGTGCTCGGTGTCGTCGAGAGCCTTGGCTCGGCCTACATCAGCTCGTCCTACCAGAGCGCCGTTGGCTTCCTGGCCCTGGTGGTCATCCTGGTCGCGCGGCCGACCGGTCTGTTGACCACGACCGGGAGGCGGGTCGCATGACCGTGACCGCGGCCGGTACCCGCGCCCGCTCAGGCCCGGTACCCGCGGGGCCGAGGCGGCCGCCACCGATCGCCCGGCACGGCGCCGCCATGGCCGGCATCGCCGCGCTCGGCGCCGTGGCGTACTACCTGCTGACCACGCTGAAGGGCGACCAGGGGCAGGTGTGCCTGCTCGTCGTGATCTGGACGGTGTCGGTGACCGGCTTGAACATCGTCCAGGGTCTTGCGGGCTATCCCAGCCTGGCCCAGGCGGCCTTCTACGGCGGTGGCGCCTACCTGTCCACGATCTTCCTGCACGACGGCCTGCCCATCGTGCTCGCGGCGCTGCTGGCCGTGCTTGCCGTCACCGCCGCGGGGCTCGTCGTCGGGCTGGTCTTCGCCCGCACCCGGGGGCAGTACTTCGCGATCGGAACGCTGTTCTTCGGCGCCGTGATGGCCCTGGTGTTCAACAACGCGATCCGCTACACCGGAGGGCCGAACGGCCGGCCCGTCGACCTGGGCTTCTCACCGGAAACCACCTTGCGCCTGCTGGCAGCATCGATGTCGATCGGTTTCGCCCTGTTCTACGTACTGTCCCGGGTCCGCTTCGGCGCCCGGCTACGAAGCATCCGGGAGGACGAGGACCTCGCGGACCACCTGGGTGTTCCCACGGCTCGGACCAAGCTGCTCGCCCTGGTCCTGTCATCGGTGTTCGGGGCCTGGGCAGGGGTGCTGCTCGCGCAGTACGACGGAGTGATCGCGCCGTCGCAGTTCACCTTCGGGCAGAGCTTCCTGATGTTCGTCGCCGTCGGCCTGGGCGGCTACGGGCGCCTGCTTGCTCCTCTCGCCGGCTCGCTGGTGGTCATCGGCCTCCCCCAGCTGCTCAACGTCGGTCCGGGCATCAGCCAGATCGTCGTGGGCGTCATCTTCATCCTGGTCACCCTTGTCGTGCCCGGCGGCATCCTGGGGGGACTGGACAGCGTCTACCGGCGGCTGCGCGACGCTGCCCGTCGTACGCGCGGCACGGCATGACGACCCTGTTGGAAGCCTCGGACGTGGTCAAGCGCTTCGGGGGGGTGCGGGCGGTCGACGGTGTCTCCTTCAGCCTGGACGCCGGAACGATCCTGGGCCTGATCGGTCCGAACGGGTCGGGAAAGACCACCCTGCTCGGCGTTCTCGCCGGCACCCATGACCCCACCGCAGGGTCGGTGTCCCTCGACGGCCGCGTGGTCTCGCGTCACGGGGCGCACCGCACGGTTCACCACGGGATCGCCCGGACGTTCCAGACGACCCGGCTGTTCCCGAGCTGGACCCTCGGTGACAGCCTCCGGCTGGCCAGACAAGAACGCCGGGACAACCGAAAGGGCTGGCCGGAGGCCGAGCTCGCCGCCCTCCTGCACCTCGACGGCCTGCTCGATCGGCCGTGCGCCGGCCTGACCAGCGCCCAGCAGCGCCTTGCGATGATCGCCGTCGCGCTGAGCACGGCGCCGAAGGTGCTCCTGCTCGATGAACCCGCCGTCGGGATGGACACCGACGAGGCCGCCGCGCTGGCGGCAGCCGTACGCCGGGTGCGGCTCGAGCTCGGCGTCGCTGTGATCGTCGTCGACCACAACATGCACTTCCTCATGCCCCTCGCGGACGTCGTGCTGGTCATGGCGTCGGGCCAGGTCCTCGCCACCGGTACGCCCGCCGAGGTGCGGGCGAACGAAGCGGTCATCGCCTCCTACCTGGGATCGTGACGTCGTGAGCCTGCTGCAGGTCCAGGACCTGACCGTCCGCTTCGGCGCGACCATCGGCGTCCGGGGGGTCTCACTGGACGTTCCCGCCGGCCGGATCACCGGCGTGCTCGGAGCGAACGGTGCCGGAAAGACCACGACGTTGCTCGGCATCCACGCCCGTGTCCCGCGGCTGTCCGGCCGCATTATGTTCGACAGCCACGACGTGACCGACTTCGACACGGTGCAGCTGGTACGTGCCGGCATTGCCCTGTGCCCGGAGAACCGCCGGCTGTTTCCCAACATGAGCATTCGGGACAACCTCCTGCTCGGTGCGTTCGGCCGGGGCCGCAAGGTGGAGCAGGCCCGGCTGGCCGAGGCCTACGAGCGGTTCCCCTGGGTGTGGGAGCGCAAGGACGAACTCGCCGGGCGGCTCAGCGGAGGCCAGCAGCAGACCGTGGCGATCGCACGGTCGCTCATGTCCGCCCCGTCGCTGCTGCTGCTCGACGAGCCCTCGAGCGGTCTGTCCCCGGTCGCGATCGAGGCGGTCCGTGAGCTCCTGCTGCAGGTCAGCGGAGAGGGCACGGCGGTGCTGCTCGTCGAGCAGAACGTCAAGCTCGTACAGTCGCTGTGCGACACCGCGTGGGTGCTGGCGCACGGTCAGGTCAAGGACACCGGCCCGGTCAGCGAGCTGCTCAGCGGGGTGCGCGTCGCCGACGCCTACCTCGGCGGTCTCGACGTGACCGGGGAAGCGCCGGGGGGCGAGATGTGACCGGTCTCGTGGCAGGGACGCCGGACCAGACGGGTGCGTCGGTGCACGTGCTGCAGCGGGACGCCCCGGATCCCCTGCACGCGCAGATCTCCAGCCGCCTGCGCGATCTGATCGCGAGCCGGGCCTGGCCGCCCCACCACCGTGTGCTGCCCGAGCTGCAGCTCGCCACGCAGCTCGGAGTCGCTCGCGGCACCCTCCGCAAGGCCGTCAAGGCCCTCGTCGACGAAGGCCTGCTGGTGCAGGTGCAGGGCCGCGGCACCTTCGTCACCTCCCGCGGCTTCAGCGGCCCTGTCGAGCACGACATGCTCTCCCTCGCTGAGGCGATGTCGAGCCACGGCATCCCGTCCGACACCCTGGTGCTCGCCCGCGGGAGGGTCGAAGCCACCACGCGCATGCTCGGCCTGCTCGAGCTGCCGCCGGGCGCCCCAGGCCGGCTCACTCGGCTCGAGCGGCTGCGTACCGCCAAGGGCAGCCCGGTGGCGTACTTCGTCAACTACGTCCGCGAAGACCTGTGCCCGGAGCTCGACGACACCCGGCTCGCCACGCAGTCGCTGTACGAACTCATCGAGCAGACCGTCGGACAGCGCATCGCTGCCGGGCGCCGGAGCTTTGAGGCGCGGGCCGCCTACCCCGACATCGCTGAGCGCCTGGAGGTGCCGGTCGGCTCGCCGTTGCAGTACTTCGAGCAGGTGACCTACCTCGAGGACGGGTGCGCCGTGGAGCTGTCCGAGGTGTGGGTGCGCAGCGACCGGGTGCGGCTCACCTCGCTGGTCACCCGTGCGCAGACGGATCCGGCGGCGGCGAAGCGCGGTGAGCCGAGACCGCAGTGGTGAGGAAGTCCGTCACGTCGAGGAGCACCTCGGCAGCGTTGAGCTCGTTGAAGATCTCGTGTCGGGCGCCCGGGTAGCTGCGTTCGACGAACTGGTTGCCGCGCAGGCCTTCGACGCCCGGCCGGGAGCCCTCGATCGGCACGAGCTGATCGTCCTGGCCGTGGACCCACAGCAGGGGCAGCGTCCCGAGTCGAGGCCCGCTGCCGACGGTCTTGATCGCGCGGTCGATCGCCTCCAGGGTCGTCCGCTTGAACGGCCCGTGCCAGACCAGCGGGTCGGCCGCGTACTGCGTGCCCACCGACGGGTCGCGCGACAGCGTGGCGATGTCCAGCGGGACCTCGGGGATCTGCTCGAGCGCCAGCAGCTGCGGGCCGGCCTGCCAGTCGCCGATGAGCGGTCCGGACAGCACGAGGGCGGCCAGCGTGTCGCCGTAGCGCTGTGCGTAACGGGCCGCGATCAGACCGCCCATCGAGTGCCCGACCAGGACCACCGGCAACCCGGGCTGCTCCTCCCGTGCGGCCACGTCCAGCGTGTGCAGGTCGGTGACCACGTCCTCGAAGTCCGAGACCAGGACCCGCTCGCCGTCGCTCTTGCCGTGCCCGAGGTGGTCCACGGCGTAGACCACTGCCCCGCTGGCGACCAGGGCGTCGGCCACCCGTTCGTAGCGACCGACGTGCTCGCCGTAGCCGTGCGCCAGCAGCACGACGTAGGACGGCGGCGCTTCGGCAGACCAGGTCCGCGCCGCGAGATCGCCCTGCGTCCCAGCGTAGTTCCACTCCCGCGACGCGACCGCCATGTCAGCTCCTCGGCCCGTTCGAGGCCACTCGTCTCGGTCCGACAGCGCGCACAGTCGGCTGGTGCCCCCGGCTCGGGGCGGCTGGTCGCACGGGGCAGTTCTCGGAAGGGGTGTCCTGCCGGTCGAGCATCTCACGCAACGACGTACGCGGTGAGACCAGCGTGCTCCCGACGCCTGTCCCTGCGCGCGACGAACGGCAGTCGACTGCGCTACCCCGACCGAGCGGCCGGGTGGGTGGCGGCAACCCGGCCAGCGCAAGCGCGTGCTCGTCAGGGGTGAGACGTGCCGGCAGGGCTGCTCGCAGGAACTGTTAGAGCAGCATGTGCTTCGGGCCGATCGAGAACAATACGACCTCCACGTCCACGAGCCGCGCCTGACTGCGGAGTACATCGCCGCTATGGACCGCTGGCACGGGCGCTTAGTCCGTGGTGGCTGTCGGCTCGGTCTTGACTCGACGGCCGTAGTTCTCCTCGTAGTGACCGAGTCCCCAGACCGCCACGCTACCCAGCCAGGCCACCAGGAAGACCGCGACGATGGGGTAGCCGATCTTGCCGAGGCCGATGTTGCTGATGTACTCCCACGGCTGGACGTTGTCGAAGCCGCCCTTGCTGGCGATCACGCCGATGAGCTCGATCGTGCCGATGACGAAGGCCACGAAGACCCGCAGGATCGACCGCGACCCGCAGGATCGACCGCGACCCGCAGGATCGGCCGCGACCCGCAGGATCGGCCGCAGCCAAGGGGCCTTGCGGGTTGGCACCCCCTGCCGGCACCGAGGTGCGAGGCTGTGTTCTCACGGGGGTTGGGCGAGCAGTCACGAAGGTGAGGGCGGGTAGTGGTCGCGCACCAGGTCGCGGAACATCAGGCGCTCGCCGCCGCGGCTGCGGTACGTCAGCCGCTGCGCGTCGTACTGTGCGACGCAGGCAGAGGTGAAGCCCTCGCTCCAGTTCGTCCCCCCGAAGCCGGCGGTGTTCGACGAATGTCGGTGACCCGCAAGGCGCCGGATCGGGCCTCTGACCGTGGGGTATGTCGTTCGCCGGCGTTTGCTGGCGTTCGCTGATGGAGCGTCGCATCTTCGGCATCGAGAACGAGTACGGCGTCACGTGCACGTTCCGCGGGCAACGGCGCCTGAGCCCGGACGAGGTCGCGCGGTACCTGTTCCGACGGGTGGTGTCCTGGGGCCGCAGCTCCAACGTGTTCCTCAAGAACGGCGCCCGGCTCTACCTCGACGTCGGCAGCCACCCGGAGTACGCCACGCCTGAGTGCGACTCGATCGTGGACCTGGTCACCCACGACAAGTCTGGCGAACGGATCCTGGAAGGCCTGCTCGTGGACGCCGAACGGCGCCTGCGCGAGGAGGGCATCGCCGGCGACATCTACCTGTTCAAGAACAACACCGACTCCGCCGGCAACTCCTACGGCTGCCACGAGAACTACCTGGTTGGACGGCACGGGGAGTTCAGCCGCCTTGCCGACGTCCTCATCCCCTTCCTGGTGACCCGCCAGATCATCTGCGGGGCAGGCAAGGTGCTGCAGACACCCCGCGGCGCGGTCTACTGCGTCAGCCAGCGGGCCGAGCACATCTGGGAGGGCGTCAGCTCGGCGACGACCCGCAGCCGGCCGATCATCAACACGCGCGACGAGCCGCACGCCGACGCCGAACGCTTCCGCCGGCTGCACGTCATCGTCGGCGACAGCAACATGAGCGAGGTGACGACGCTGCTCAAGGTCGGCACCACCGACCTGGTGCTGCGCATGATCGAGGCCGGCATCGTGATGCGGGACCTGACGTTGGAGAACCCCATCCGGGCGATCCGGGAGGTCAGCCATGACGTGACCGGCCGGCGCAAGGTCAAGCTTGCCAACGGCCGGGAGGCCAGTGCGCTGGAGGTGCAGCGCGAGTACCACAGCAAGGCCGTGGACTTCATCGCGCGCCGAGGCGGTGACGCCGTGGTCCAGCGCGTCCTGGAGCTGTGGGGCCGCACGCTGACCGCTGTCGAGACCGGCGACCTCACCCTCGTCGAGCGCGAGATCGACTGGGTGACCAAGCTGCAGATCATCGAGCGCTACCGCGCCAAGCACGACCTGTCGCTGTCGAGCCCGCGCGTCGCGCAGCTCGACCTGGCCTACCACGACGTCAACCGCAAACGGGGCCTGTACTACCTGCTCGAGGGCAAGGGCCTGGTCGACCGGGTCACCACCGACCTCGCCGTGTTCGAGGGCAAGTCGGTGCCGCCGCAGACGACCCGGGCCAAGCTGCGCGGGGAGTTCATCGCCCGGGCCCAGGACAAGCGGCGCGACTTCACGGTCGACTGGGTACACCTCAAGCTCAACGACCAGGCTCAGCGCACCGTGCTGTGCAAGGACCCCTTCCGCTCGGTCGATGATCGGGTGGACAAGTTGATCGCCTCTATGTGAACGGAGCCACCGTGCCCGAGAAGCCCGTCGTGACCATCCCCGAGGGCGCGCCGCCCGCCGAGCTGCAGGTCGAGGACCTCGCCGTCGGTGACGGCGCCGAGGCCGTTGCCGGCACGAGCTGCACCATGCAGTACGTCGGGCACAGCTGGTCCACCCACCAGCAGTTCGACGCCTCGTGGGACCGCGGTCAGCCCTTCAGCTTCACACTGGGCGCCGGCATGGTCATCGGTGGCTGGGACCAGGGCGTGGCCGGCATGAAGGTCGGCGGCCGTCGGCGCCTCACCATCCCGCCCCACCTCGGGTACGGCGCTCGCGGCGCCGGCGCAGCAATCGGCCCCGACGAGACCCTCGTGTTCGTCATCGACCTGCTCGGCGTCGGCTGACCTGCCTCCCCATAGCCGCCCCGGTACTCGGGGCGTGGCTCAAGCAGGCGGGAGCAGAGCGGCCGCGTGCCGCCCGGCGGCTGCCGCCGCGAGGAAGGCGACCGGGTCGTCGTCCAGGCCGCGGCCCATCGTGGACAGCGTGACCGGCCCGGACCGCAGCGCCTCCAGCAGGCCGCTGTCGTCGACCTCGACGACGCGGTGGCGGGGGAAGGCCGCGGCATCGACCAGCCCCGCGTACGTCGAGGGCACCGCGATGTCGCAGGGCGCGAGGGCGACCCGGGCGAGCGCGGTCAGCGAGTGGTGGCTCACGCCGCGGTGCCGAGGCCGGCTGTCTGCCAGCGACATCCGTAGCGCGGCGACGGGACGGCCGCCCACGGCGGCAGCCGCGTTGACGCCCTCCCCGACCGCCACCCCGGAGAAGCCCCACGCGGTGCCGGTCCCGAGGTTCCCGGGTCCCTGCGCCACGACCACGACCTCGGCGCCGAGGACGCGTACCGCGGCGAGCAGGCCCGAGTGCAGGGTGACGCACTCGAGATCGCCGCCGAAGGCTTGACCCACCGTCACCGTCCCGACGAGAACGTCGACGAGCCCGGCGACGGTGCGGGAGAACCACAGTGGCAGGGCGCCCCCGTCGGTCATCACGTACGCCACCCGTCGGCCCGGCAGCCCGGCGAGCACCGCCGGGAGCGAGGAGTGCAGGTCGGCGAGGACGACCGGCGTCCCCGGAAGCGGCTCGTCGCCCGTCAGCAGGTCGTGGGTCGGCGCGTCCTGCTCGTCGGCCCCCTGGACTACCACCTGCATAGGTGCGTACCGGGCCTTGACGAGGTGCCCCGGGCCGGCGCGGTCCGGCGGCAGCCGCTCCGGCAGGGCGACCACGAGCGCCCAGCCACCCGTCCCCAGCTCCAGCTCGAGCGCCCCGACGTTGAGCAGGACGACGTCACCGACGACCGGGTCGCCGACCAGCTTCGGGTGGGCCAGCGCCGGCACCAGCGCACCGTCGACGTCGACGGTGAGTTCGACCGACCCGGCCCAGCTGCCCCGTACGGCGGTGACGATGCCGCGTCGCCAGCGGATCACCGGGGCCGCCGGGGACACCACGGCCCGAAGGTCACGGCGTGTGGACGGCGGGCAGAGGCACGTGCGCAGGCTAACGTCGCGACCGTGGCGGCGAAGAAGACCGAGCGGCTGCTGAACCTGGTGATCTGCCTGCTGTCCACCCGCCGCTACCTCACCGTGCAGCAGGTGCGCGATGCCGTCCCCGGGTACGACGCCGACAACGAGGAGGCGTTCCGCCGGATGTTCGAGCGGGACAAGGAGGAGTTGCGAGAGCTCGGAGTACCGCTCGAGACCGGCGCGCTGAGTCCGGAGGACGAGCCCGGCTACCGGATCGCGCGTCGCGACTACGAGCTGCCCCAGATCCAGCTGGAGGCCGACGAGGCCGCCGCACTCGGGCTCGCGGCCCGGCTGTGGCAGTCCGCACCCCTGGCCGAGGCGACCGGCAGCGCCCTGCTCAAGCTGCGCGCGGCAGGCGTGGAGCCGCCCGCACCGGCCGGCGCCCTCGAGCCGCGCGTCGGCGCGAGCGAGCCGGCCTTCGAGGCCTGCTGGGCCGCGGTCCGCGACGGCCGGGTCGTGTCGTTCCGCTACCGAACGACCGGCCGTCCCGCGCCCGAGGACCGCACCGTGGAGCCCTGGGGGGTGCTGTCCTGGCGCGGCCGCTGGTACCTCGTGGGGCACGACACGACCCGCCAGGCCAGCCGGGTCTTCCGGCTCTCGCGGATGGTCGGCACGGTACGGACCACCGGCCCGGCCGGCGCCGTCGTGGTGCCGGAGGGGCAGGACCTGCGCGCCATGGTGGCCCGCATGGCGGGTGAGACCGTCCGGAGCACCGCGCAGGTGCGGCTGCGGGCAGGCGCCGCCTGGGAGCTGCGCCGGGAGGCGCTCTCGACCGCGCCGGACGGCCCGGGCTGGGATCGCGTCGAGCTGGGCTACTCCGACCCCGAGCGCTTCGCCGATCGGGTGACCGGCTTCGGTGCCGACGCCGTTGTGCAATCACCCGACGAGGCGCGCGACGCCGTCGTACGCCGGCTGCGCGCTCTGGCGTCCACGTGAGCGGGTCGCTGGCCCGCCTTCCCCGGCTGCTGGCCCTGGTGCCCTATCTGCTCGCCCGGCCCGGAGTGCCGTTCGCCACCGCAGCGGCGGACTTCCAGGTGAGCGAGGCGCAGCTGCGCAAGGACCTGAACCTGCTGTGGGTCTGCGGCCTGCCGGGCCACAGCCCGGGCGACCTGATCGACATCGAGTTCGAGGGCGACACGATCACGCTGTTCGAACCGCAGGGCGTCGTACGTCCGCTGCGGCTCACCGTCGACGAGGCGCTCGCCCTGGTCGTCGCCCTGCGGACCCTGACCGAGACCCCGGGACTGGTGGAGCCCGAACCGGTGCTGCGCGCGTTGGCCAAGGTCGAGCGCGCGGCAGGAGCGGCGGCGCTGCCCGCCGGGCGCGTCGAGATCGCCCTCGAGGGCGAAGCAGCCGTCCTGCCGGCGGTCCGGGACGCGCTGGCCCGTGGGCGACGGCTGCACCTGCGCTACCTCGTCCCCGGCCGCGACGAGGTCACCGAGCGCGACGTGGACCCGTTGCGCCTCGTCGTGACCGAGGGCCGCAGCTACCTCGAGGCCTGGTGCCGGCGCTCCGAGGGCGTCCGGCTGTTCCGGCTGGACCGGGTCGTCGAGGTCGCCGTGCTGGACCTGCCCTCCGAGCCGCCCCCGGACCTGCCGTCGCGCGACCTGGCCTCCGGGCTGTTCCAGCCGGGCCCGGACGACGAGCTCGTCACGCTCGCGCTCGACCCGGGCGCGCACTGGGTGGCGGACTACCACCCTTGCGAGAGCGTCGAGGACGACGGCCAGGGGCACCTGCTCGTCCGGTTGCGGACACCGGACACCGCCTGGGTACGCCGACTTGCCCTGCGCCTGGGGGGCGCCGGACGGGTCGTCGCGCCCGTCCCGCTCGCCGAGCAGGTGCGGCAGGACGCGCTGGCGGCGCTGGCGGCGTACGAGGCCTGAGAACGTGGCGTGTCGGTCAAGGCCGCAGGCCGACCTGCCGAAGGGGAGGTGTCGCCCATCGGTGGGCGGGGGAGAGAAGGGTCCGTCCATGACCACGATCAAGGCGTCCTGCCCCACCTGCGGTGAGGTCGAGCTGACCCCGGCCGACGTCGCACTGAAGGTGTGCAGTCACGCGCCGCTGTCCTACTACGCCTTCGAGTGCGCCACCTGCGGCTGCGAGGTCCGCAAGCCCGCCGACGAGCACGTCGTCTCGCTGCTGGTCTCCGGTGGAGTCCCGGCGCAGGTCTGGGAGCTGCCGGAGGAGGTCCTGGAGGCCAAAGACGGCCCGCGCCTCACCTACGACGACCTGCTCGACTTCGCGCTGCACCTCGGGGCCAGCGACCTGCTCGCCTCCTTCGCGGGCGCAGCTGTCGCCTGAGCCCGCCCGTCACCGGAGGCCGCCCGTCGTCTCAGCACCGTCCGTGGTCTCAGCACCGTCCGTGTCCTCAGCACCACCGTCCGGCGCTAGCCTGGGCGGGTGTTCTGGACCGTGCTCGACCTCGCCCTGGGTCTGCTGGCACTGATCGCCCTGGCCGTACTGTGCCTTCGCCTGTGGCGGCAGACCAAAGCCCTGGCCCGGCAGACCTCCCGCGCATCCACGCAGCTCGCGCAGGCCCGTACGGTTCTGTCCCGGCCGCAGGTCGACCGCCCTGCCGCCGCAGCCGCACCGGTCACCGGCAGCGGTCGGGGGGCCGGACGACGCGGCGCCAGGCGTCCCTCGGGCGCGTAGGCTGAGGGCCTGTCCCGTCCTGTCAGAAAGGTGCCTCTCGTGCTCGAGTTCTTCGAGAAGCCCAGCGTCCTGATCATCGTCGTCCTGATCATCGTCGTCTTCGGGGCGAAGCGGCTGCCCGACTCGGCCCGCTCCCTGGGCCGCTCCATGCGCATCCTCAAGGCTGAGGCCAAGGGCCTGAAGGACGACGACGGTTCCCCGGGACAGGTCCCGGTCACCCAGACGTCCCTGCCGCCGGTCCACCCGGCCCCACCCACGGTCCCGGTTGCCCCCGCTGCCGCAGCACCCGCTGCCGCAGCACCCGCTGCCGCCGCAGCCGCACCCGCCGCCGCCGAACCCGTCGCCGCCGAACCCGTCGCCGCAGCCGCACCCGCACCTGCTACCGCCGCGCCGGTTCACCCGCTGCCCCCGCCCGCAGAACCCCACCCGCACCAGCACCAGCACTAGCCGTGGCGCGCGCCGCCCCGCGCCCCGCCGACGGGCGCATGCCCCTGGTGGAGCACCTGCGGGAGCTGCGCCGGCGGCTGAGCTGGGCCGCGCTGGCGTACGCGGTGGCCGTCGCGGTCACCTACGCCTTCTGGAGCCCGGTCTTCGACCTGCTGCGCCACCCCTACTGCGGCGTCGTAGGACCGGGCCGCTGCAACCTCTACAGCTTCGGGATCTTCGACCAGTTCCAGGTCCGGATGCGGGTCGCCTTCATAGGCGGCGCCGTGCTATCCGCACCGGTCTGGCTCTACCAACTCGGCGCGTTCATCACCCCGGCGCTGCACCGCAAGGAACGGCGCTACGCCGCGGGCTTCCTGCTCGCCGCCCTGGTCTTCTTCGCCCTGGGCGCCGGCTTCGCCTACCTCACCCTGAGCCACGGCTTGTCGCTGCTGCTGCACGTCGCCGGCTCCCACATCATGATCTTGACCTCGTTGAAGGAGTACCTGTCCTTCGTCTCGCTGATCCTGCTGCTGTTCGGGCTGGCCTTTGAGTTCCCCGTCGTGATCGTGTTCCTCAACGTCGTCGGCGTGCTGTCGGTCGCGCGTATGCGGGCCTGGCGACGAGGGATGATCGTCGGGCTGTTCTTCGCCGCTGCCGTGCTCACCCCCAGCACCGACCCGTTCACCTTCCTGGCCCTTGGCGTACCGCTGGTCGTGCTGTACGAGCTGTGCATCCTGCTCGCCCGGCTGCGCGAGCGGACCGCCCGGCGCCGGGCCGCACTGGACCCGCTGCACACCTTGGACGACGACCTGCCCTCCACCGTCGACAACATGCCCTCCCAGCTCTAGGGCGCCGACCAGGACGGCCCCGCTGCTGCGACGTACGGTGCGGTCGTGAACACGCCTTCCCCGGCGGAGCGCTACGCGAGCTTCCGGCGCTCGCAGGGCGGCCCGGCGCTCACCGAGTTCGAGATCGGTTACCCCTTCGGCCTGGACTCCTTCCAGCGCACCGCGTGCGCGGCCCTCGAACAGGGCCGCGGCGTCCTGGTCGCCGCACCGACCGGCGCAGGCAAGACCGTCGTCGGGGAGTTCGCCGTCCACCTGGCGCTGCGCGCCGGCCGCAAGTGCTTCTACACGACGCCGATCAAGGCACTGTCCAACCAGAAGTACGCCGACCTGGTGGCTCGTCACGGGGCGGCCCGCGTCGGGTTGCTGACCGGGGACACCTCCGTCAACGGGGACGCCGACGTGGTCGTCATGACCACCGAAGTCCTGCGCAACATGCTGTACGCACGGTCCGACGCCCTGCGGGGGCTGTCGCACGTCGTCATGGACGAGGTGCACTACCTCGCCGACCGGGCCCGGGGGGCGGTCTGGGAGGAGGTGATCATCCACCTTTCCGAGGACGTCCAGCTGGTCTCGCTGTCGGCGACCGTCAGCAACGCGGAGGAATTCGCCGACTGGCTGGTGACCGTGCGGGGTGACACCGAGGTGGTCGTCGAGGAGCACCGGCCGGTGCCGCTGTTCCAGCACGTCCTGGTCGGGACCAGGCTGTACGACCTGTTCCTCGGCCAGGACCAGGGCAAGGACGGCCCGGGGGGCGCCGTTGGTGAGCCCCAGCTCAACCCGCACCTGGTGCGGATCGCCCGTGAGCAGGCGCGCTACGTCCCCCGCGAGCGCGGCGGCCGACCGGGCCGCCGTCCGGTCGCCAGCCGGGTCGACGTGCTGGAACGGCTGGACCGCGAGGGCCTGTTGCCGGCGATCACCTTCGTGTTCAGCCGCGCCGGGTGCCAGGGCGCGGTGGAGCAGTGCCTGCGCGCCGGCCTTCGGTTCAACAGCTCCGAGGAACGCGACCGGGTACGGGCGCACGTGGAGCGGCGCACCGCCGAGATCCCCCGCGAGGACCTGCGCGTGCTGGGTTACTGGGAGTGGCTGGAGGGCCTGGAACGCGGAGTCGCCGCCCACCACGCCGGGATGCTGCCGACCTTCAAGGAGGTGGTCGAGGAGCTGTTCCTCATCGGCCTGGTGAAGGCGGTGTTCGCCACCGAGACCCTCGCGCTGGGCATCAACATGCCGGCCCGGTCGGTGGTGCTCGAGAAGCTGGTGAAGTGGAACGGCGAGACCCACGCCGACATCACGCCGGGGGAGTACACCCAGCTGACCGGCCGCGCGGGCCGTCGGGGCATTGACGTGGAGGGCCACGCGGTGGTGCTGTGGCAGCCCGGTCTGGATCCGCGGCACGTCGCCGGGCTCGCCTCGACCCGCACCTACCCGCTGCACTCCAGCTTCCGTCCGTCGTACAACATGGCGGTCAACCTGGTGGGCAGCGTCGGCCGCGAATCGGCCCGGGCGCTGCTGGAGAGCTCGTTCGCGCAGTTCCAGGCCGACCGCTCGGTCGTGGGCATGGCGCGACAGGTCACCCGTAGCCTGGAGGCGCTGGAGGGCTACCGCGAGGCCATGTCCTGCCACCTCGGCGATGCCACTGAATACGCCGGCCTGCGGGCGGCGCTGAAGCGGCGCGAGAGCGAGCTGGCCAAGCGCGGCGGGGCGCAGCGCCGTGCGGCCGCGGCCGCCTCCCTCGAGCAGCTCAAGGCAGGTGACGTCATCGCGGTCCCGGGCGGGCGTCGAGCAGGGCTCGCGGTCGTGCTGGACCCGGGCCTCGGGGTTGCCGGACAGGCCCACCCCCTCGTGCTGACCGAGGACCGCTGGGCGGGGCGGCTCTCCGACGCCGACTTCCCGGCGCCGGTGGCCGCGCTGGGGCGGGTCCGCGTACCGCGGGCCTTCAACCACCGCTCGCCGCAGGCGCGGCGGGACCTCGCCTCCATAGTGCGCGCTCTCGGCCTGGAGCCCGGGCGCCCCGGTCGGGTGCGGTCCGCCGCTGCCGACGACGGTGTCCTGGCCGAGCTACGGGCCGGCCTGCGCCGCCACCCCGTGCACAGCTGCCAGGACCGCGAGACGCATCTGCGCTGGGCGGAGCGCTATGACCAGTTGCGGGCCGACACCGACGCCCTCGAGCGCCGGGTCGAGGGCAAGACGCACTCGATCGCACGGGTCTTCGACCGCGTGTGCGCCGTGCTCGCCCGGCTCGGCTACCTGCACGAGGACGAGGTCACCGAGGCGGGGCGCCAGCTGGCGCGGGTCTACAACGAGGCCGACCTGCTCGTCGTGGAGTGCCTGCGTGCCGGTCTCTGGGACGAGCTCGGTCCCGCGGAGCTGGCTTCGGTCGTGTCGGCGCTGGTCTATGAGAGCCGTCGACCCGAGCAGGCCTCGCCGCACGTCCCGGCCGGCCGGGTCCTCGCCACGCTCGAGCAGATGGCCCGGTTGCGCAGCGAGCTCGCCGAAGCCGAGGCCCGTGAGCACCTGTCGTTCCTGCGGGAGCCGGACTCCGGTTTCTGCTGGGCAGCCTGGCGCTGGGCGTCCGGGGCACCACTGGAGGAGGTGCTCAGCGACGACCCGGACCTGACCGCAGGGGATTTCGTGCGCTGGTGCAAGCAGCTCGTCGACCTGCTCGGGCAGGTGGCGCTCGTCACGGCTCCCGACTCACCGGTGCGCCCCGTCGCGCGCCAGGCCCTGGCAGCCGTACGGCGGGGTGTCGTGGCCTACAGCAGTGTCGCGTAGCCCCGCCGAGCGGCCCGGCAGTGCCTACGCTGGCCCGGTGACATCCGCCCCGCCGACTGCTCGACCCGTCCCCGGCCCGGAGGCAGGTGCCCCGAACCCGGCCGAGCCGGGACGCCGGCCATGGGTGCCCAGGGTGGTGTCGCTGCTGTGCCTGCTCACCGGCCTGCTTGACCTGGTCAGCGCACTGACCCGCGCCGAGCGGGCCCGGATCCACGAGCTCAGCATGTTCGTACCCGGCGCGCTGACGACCGCGAGCAACGCGTTGACGCTGGTCACCGGCGTGCTGCTCGTCCTGCTCGCCCGTGGTCTGCGCCGCCGCAAGCGGCGCGCGTGGCGGATCGCGGTCGGCTTGCTGCTGGGCAGCATCGCCCTGCACCTGCTCAAGGGGCTGGACGTCGAGGAGGCCACCGTCGCGGTGCTGCTGCTCATCGGCATGGTGGTGCTGCGCCGGGAGTTCTACGCCGAGGGCGACCCGCGTACGCGCTGGCGCGCCCTCGGAGCCGGGCTGACCCTGTTCCTCACCAGCTACCTGCTCGGCCTGGCGTTCATCGGCATCCGGCACGAGGCCCTGGTGCGCCCGTTCAGCGTCACGGGTGCCTCGCAGGAGATCTTCGAGGGGCTCGTCGGGGTCGACGGCCCCCTTGAGTACACCCACGACCGGCGGGGCCGGATCACCGACCGCCTGGTCAGCGACGCCCTGCTGGCCCTGGGTGCCCTGACGTTCCTGTCCACCGCCTACCTGGTCCTGCGGCCGGCTGAGCCGGTCGCCCGGCTCAGCAGGGACGACGAGGTGCGGATGCGGGCGCTGCTCGACAAGCACGGCAAGCGCGACTCCCTGGGCTACTTCGCCCTGCGGCGGGACAAGAGCGTGGTCTGGTCACCGACCGGCAAGGCGTGCATCGCCTACCGCGTGGTCTCCGGTGTGATGCTGGCCAGCGGTGACCCCCTCGGCGACCCCGAGGCCTGGCCGGGGGCGATCACGGAGTTCCTCAGCCTGGCCGACCGGCATGCCTGGACGCCCGCCGTCATGGGCTGCAGCGAGCAGGCCGGCACCACCTGGTCCCGGGCCGGCCTGTCCGCACTGGAGATCGGGGACGAGGCCGTCGTCGAGGTCGCCGACTTCAGCCTGGAGGGCCGGGCAATGCGCAACGTGCGCCAGGCGGTGGCCCGGGTCGAGCGCGCCGGCTACACCACCCAGGTCCGCCGCGTCCGCGACGTCCCGGCGCAGGAGGGCGAGTGGCTGCGGGCACAGGCCGACGCGTGGCGCGGAGCGGAGACCGAGCGGGGCTTCTCCATGGCGCTGGGCCGCTTCGGCGACAGCGCCGACCCGGACTGCGTGACGGTCATGGCCTTCCAGGAGGGCGTCCTGCGCGCCTTCCTGCACTTCGTGCCGTGGGGCACCGACGGGCTCTCGCTGGATCTCATGCGGCGCGACCGCGAGGCCGACAACGGGCTCAACGAGCTGCTCATCACCAAGGCCCTGTCGGCCGGACCCGAGCTCGGGGTGACCCGGTTCTCGCTCAACTTCGCGGTCTTCCGCTCCTCGCTGGAGCGCGGCGAGCGCCTCGGTGCCGGTCCGGTCCTGCGGGCCTGGCGCGGCTTTTTGCTGTTCGCCTCGCGCTGGTTCCAGATCGAGACGCTCTACCGCTTCAACGCCAAGTTCCGGCCGATCTGGGAACCCCGCTTCGTCTGCTACCCGACGGCACGGGACCTGCCCAGAGTGGCGCTGGCCGCCCTGGAGGCCGAGGCTTTCCTGGTCTGGCCGCAGGTGGGCCGCAAGCGCCACAGCTCTCAGGCCGCGGCCACGGTTCCCACATCGACGTAGGGCTGCGGCATCCGCGCCGCCGCCCAGGGCAGCGCGTCGGCGAGCGCCGGTCGCCATACGTGGAAGGTGTGTCGCCCGGGCCGCTGCTTCAGGACGGTCTCGATGCCGCGGGAGCGAAGGCGCGGGGCGAGCGCCTGCACGATCGGGCGCACCTCGCCGTCCTGCGCACCGACATCGAGCCAACCTGCGTACGCGGGGAGGGTCTCAGCCGGTCGACGTAGGCCTGCGGGGAGTCCTTCGCGACCAGGTCCGGGGCCTTCGTGCCGTACAGGACCTTCGTGCCCCCCAGGTGGGTCGGCCGGGTGAGACCCGAGAAGTCCAGGACGGTCGAGAACACGTCGCGGTGCCGCAGACCGACGTTCAGCGCGCAGAAGCCGCCCGCGCTCATCCCGCCGATGGCCCGCTCGTCGCGCGCAGGCAGCGTTCGCAGGGTCCGGTCGACCGTGCTGACCACGTCGTCGACGAGGTAGGTCTGCGCGTGCTGCCGGGGACCGTCCACGCACTCGGTGTCGTCCAGCCAACCGTGCCCGATCCGCGGGAGCACGACGATCACCGGCCGCCCCTGCTGCGCGGCGGTGAGGGCGGAGGGCACGAGACCGCCTGCCCGCAACCAGTCCAGCGGTACGCCGGGGGAGCCGTGCAGCAGGTAGAGCACGGGGAAGCGGCGGGTCGGCTCGCTGAACCACTGCGGCGGCAGGTAGGTCCACACGTCCTCACGCCCTGTACGGCTGACGCGCGCGTCGAACTGCCAGCGCACCACGGCGCCGCGCGGCTGCGGGCCGGCCGGCCCCTGGCGCAGCACCGAGGCGGGGACGGTCGGCCACGTCGGTACGCCGGCGACGTCGCCGAGCCGTGGCAGGTAGGCGAAGTAGGTGCTGACCGAGTCAGCCGCCAGCACGAGCGCCAGCACCGCTGCCAGGCCGACCCAGGGCGTACGGCGTCGGGCGCGACGCCGCCACGCGGGGATACCAAGGACGGCGGCGAGCACACCGAGGGCGACGAGAAAGACCGGTGAGATGACGGACACGCCGAACAGGTCCACCTGCGCCCGCGCCTCCTGTCCGGCTAGCCCGCCGCGGCGAGACCGGTCGCGGCCGGGAGCCCGAGGACGCCCCGCTCGCGGCGCACCGCGTTGGCGTACGCAGCGACCTGCGCGGTCGCCCACCGCTCATCCTGCCCCGTCTCGGCCGCGAGCGCGCCGGCCGCGGCCGGCGCGGCGGGCAGACCGGCGTCCCTGGCCCGCAGCGACAGGCGCAGACGCCGGGTGAAGACGTCCTCCAAGGTCGTGGCGCCCTCGTGGCGCGCTGCGTGGACGACCTCGGCGAGCAGGTGCGGGGCGGCGGGGGACAGCACCTCCCCGAGGGTCGGGTCTGCGGCCACCAGCGAGAGCACGTCCTGGGCCTGCGGGCCGGCCTGCCGGACCAGGCTGGTCGCGACCTCGGCGGGCAGGCCGAGCGCGGCCGCGGCCTCTGCGGCCTGCTCGAGCAGTTCGGCCAGCGGCCGGCTGCCGGACAGGCCGATCTCGTCGGTGCGGCACCGGGCCCTGCGGCCGTCCCGCTCGACCACGCGGTCCACCACGTCCTTGGCCATCCGGCGGTAGGTCGTGAGCTTCCCACCGGTGATCGTGAGCAGGCCACCAGCGCCCTCGACGACGGTGTGCCGCCGGCTGAGGTCGCTCATCGCGCTCGAGCCCGGGGTGCGGATCAGCGGGCGGACCCCGGCCCAGGCGCCGAGCACGTCGTCGGCGCCGAGACCTCCCCGGAAGACCGCGTTGCCGGCGGCCAGGACGTACTCGAGGTCTGCGGCGGTCAGCGAGAGCCCGTCGAGCGCCCCGGCGTACGGCGTGTCGGTGGTGCCTAAAATGCTCTGGCGTCCCCACGGGATGGCGAACATCGAGCGGCCGTCGCCCTGCTTGCTGGGCAGCAGGATGCTCGCCTCCAGCAGGGGGAGGCGCTCGCGCGGCACCACCACGTGGACTCCCTTGCTGGGCTGCACGACCGCAGGGCGCCCCGGCTCCTCCAAGCCCTGCAGCCGGTCGACCCACACGCCCGTGGCGTTGACGACATGCCGTGCCCGCACCGCGATGTTGGTGCCCGAGAGCTGGTCGTGCACCAGCGCACCGCACACCCGGCCGGTGGCGTCCTTGTCCAGGCGCGTGACTTCCGCGTAGGTGATGGCCATAGCCCCGAAGCGGCGGGCGGCCTGCACGACGGCCAGCACCAGCCGCGCGTCATCGGTGGCGCAGTCGCCGTAGAGGTAGGAGTAGGCGAGCTCGCTGTCGACCAGGGCGGGGGCGAGCGCGACCGCCTCGTCAGCCGTGACCCGCTCGTGCCGCCGCAGCCCGGACTTCCCGACGGCCAGCGCGAACACGTCGTAGGTCGTTAGGCCCAACCCGAGCAGCCGGCGCTTCGCGGTGTCCGGCCACACCGGATAGAGGAAGTCCATCGGGCGCACGAGGTGCGGCGCGAGGCGCATGAGCAGCTGCCGCTCGACCACGCCCTCCCGGACCAGGCCGAACTCGTAGTTCTCCAGGTAACGCAGACCCCCGTGCACGAGCTTGCTGCTCTTGCTGCTGGTGCCGCTGGCAAGGTCGCCCTTGTCGACGACCGCGACGCGAAGGCCCCGGCTGGCCGCGTCCAGGGCGACGCCCGCACCGGTCGCCCCCATGCCCACGACCAGGACGTCCAACTCCTGCCCGGCCGCGTCCGCGAGCTCGGCAGAGCGGGTGCGGACCGAGAAGGGCGTACTACTCATGGGTAACACTGTCCCACCGCTGCCGGCTGCAAGCACGTGGTCCCGCCGAATGTTCGCGCACTGTCTGCGCAGCAGGAGTGCGGCCGACACCTCACGCCGGGCTCAGCCGCTGTGCGCCACCTCCAGCGCAGCGAGCAGGCGATCCAACGCGCTGTCCAGGCCCCACCGGTCCGACAGCGCGACGAGCCGCTCCGGGTCCCGCGGAATGCGGGGCAGCGCGTCGTCGTACGCCGGCAGGTCCAGGTCGCAGACGACCCGCGTCACGGCCGGGGCGACGGCCAGGTAGTCGCGCGCCGCCTCGAGCTTGGCGCGGACCCCCGCCGGGAAGCCGTCCGTCGTCCCGTCCTCCAGCGCGGCCAGGACGCCCTCGACACTGCCGAACCGGGTCACCAGCGCCGCCGCCGTCTTGTCGCCCACCCCCTTGACTCCGGGCAGCCCATCGCTGGGATCACCCCGTAGGCAGGCGTACTCGGCGTACGCCGTGCCGGGGATGCCGTACTTCTGCGCCACCGTCTGCTCGGTGTACGGCTTCATCTTCTCGACCGCGTAGAGCACCCGGACGGGTCCGTCGTCGCGGACCAGCTGCAGCAGGTCACGGTCTCCGGTCACGACGTCGACCGCGCCGGTCTCGCGCGTGGTCAGCGTGCCGAGGACGTCATCGGCCTCATGCCCCGGCGCGCCGACGACCGGCACCCCGAGTGCCTCGAGCACCTCCAGCAGCACCGCGACCTGGGGTGCCAGCGCTGCCGGCTCCGCCTCCGCGCCCCCCTCGCTCGTGCGATGCAGCTTGTACGACGGCACGGCCACCACCCGGAACGCGGGCCGCCAGTCCAGGTCGACGGTGGCGACGAGCCGGGCCGGCCGCTGCTCGCGTACGACCCGGGCCACCAGGTCCAGGAAGCCGCGTACGGCGTTCACCGGCTCGCCCTGCGGGGAGCGCACCGTGTCCGGAACGCCGTGGAACGCGCGGTACCACAAGGCAGGGGAGTCCAAGAGCATCAGCGAACCGGCCACGCCCGGCATCGTCCCACCCCGCGCCGCAGGCCCTCCCGCCCCTCGAAATCTCGGCGAGGAACTGGGGCGACGGGCGAGCGAGGGGAGGGGGCAAGCGGGAGGGCGGGGGGAGGGCGCCGTCGATAGGCTGCGGTGCTCTGCCCGAGCCGTCCTGGAGGCGCCCGTGCCCACCGTCGTACGCACGCTGCCCTCACCCGAGGCCGAGGCGCTGCTCGAGCTGACCCGCGAGCTGGTGGCGGGGGAGGTCGCGCCGCAGGCAGCGGACTGCGAGGCGCGCGGGCAGTTCCCGCGCGAGCTGTTCCGCACCCTGGGCAAGGCCGGTCTGCTCGGGCTGCCCTACCCCGAGGAGTACGGCGGGGGCGGCCAGCCCTACGAGGTCTACCTGCAGGTCCTGGAGGAGCTCGGGCGGGCATGGGCCGCGGTCGCGGTCGGTGTCAGCGTGCACACCCTGTCCTGCTACCCGCTCGCGCAGTTCGGTACGGCGGAGCAGAAGGACGCCCTGCTGCCGGCCCTGCTCGGCGGTGAGTTGCTCGGCGCGTACTGCCTGTCCGAGGCCCATAGCGGCTCGGACGCGGCCGCCCTGTCCACACGGGCGGTGCTCGACGGGGACGACTACGTCGTGGACGGCACCAAGGCGTGGGTGACGCACGGCGGTCACGCCGACGCCTACAACCTCATGGTCCGTACGGGCGGCCCGGGGCCGGCCGGCATCTCCTGCCTGCTGGCGGACGGCGGGACCCCGGGCCTGCTGCCCCAGACCCCAGAACGCAAGATGGGCATGCGCTCCTCCCCGACCGCCTCCCTCGTGCTCGAGGGCGCCCGGGTACCCGCGGACCGGCTGCTGGCGGGCGAGGGCGAGGGCTTCCGGATCGCGATGAGCGCCCTGGACGGCGGCCGGCTCGGCATCGCGGCGTGCGCCGTCGGACTCGCGCAGGCGGCTTTGGACGTCGCGGTGTCCTATGCCGTCGAACGGCGGCAGTTCGGCCGGGCGATCGCGGACTTCCAGGGCGTGTCGTTCCTGCTGGCGGACATGGCGACCGCGGTCGAGGCCTCCCGCGCGCTGTACCTGACTGCCGCCCGCCTCAAGGACGCCGGTCGGCCGTACGCCACGCAGGCGTCCATGGCCAAGCTGTTCGCCACCGACACGGCCATGCGGGTGACGACCGATGCCGTCCAGGTGCTGGGCGGGTACGGCTACGTCGAGGACTTCCCCGCCGAGCGCTACCTGCGCGAGGCCAAGATCATGCAGATCTTCGAGGGCACGAACCAGGTGCAACGGGTCGTCATCGGCCGGGCGTTGACGAGGTCATGACCGGCCCCGCCGCCGAGCGGTGCAAGGCGGGGCCGTGCGCAACGTGGCGGTGCGCAACGTGGCGGTGGTCGCCATGACCGACGCCGCACTCGACGTACTCGACCGCCGGTTGCTCGCCCTCTTGGTGCGCGACGGCCGCCGCTCGTACGCCGATCTGGCCCGCGACACGGGTCTGTCCACCTCGGCCGCCCACCAGCGGGTCCGCCGGCTGGAGCAGCGCGGGGCCATTACGTCCTACGCCGCCGTGGTCGACCCGGTCACCGCCGGCGTACCGCTGACCGCGTTCGTCTCCATCAAGCCCATCGACCCGGCGGCACCGGACGACGCCCCGGCGCACCTGGAGCACCTGCGGGAGATCGAGGCGTGCCACAGCGTCGCCGGTGACGAGAGCTACATCCTCACCGTCCGGGTGGCGGGGCCGGGCGAGCTCGAGGTCCTGCTGCAGGAGATCCGCGCCGCGGCGCACGTGTCGACGCGTACGACGGTGGTGCTCAGCACGCCCTGGGAGGGGCGCCAGGCCCTCGGCCCGCAGGACGAGCACGCACCTGCGGGCGAGGGCAACCAGGGCGGCGAGGGCGGCACCTGACCCGGCCGGCGGCCGCCCCGGCTCACCCGCGGCCGAGGACGCGGTCCACGTCGATCTCGAGTACGACCCGCGCGGGGTTCTCGGCCGGTGGGCGGTAGCGCTGGGCGTACCGGCGTACCGCCTCGGCCACGCGCTTCGGGTCCGTGGACACCGCGACCGTTCCCTCGAGGGCGAGCCAGCGCGGGCCGTCCACCTGGGCCACGACCGCCCGGCCCCCGGCACGGGCGTGCGCGGCCTTGCGTGAGCCCCCGTGGGTGATGACGCGGGCAACGCCTGCCTCGTCATCCCACGTGAAGCCCACGGCGACCACGTGCGGGGACCCGTCGCCGCGCAGCGTGGTCAGCGTGGCAAGGTGCCGCTCGGCAAGGAACGCAAGCACCTCCGGCGGGAGCGCAGCGGGGTCCAGGGCCATGCAGGGCAGCCTAGGAGCGCTCAACCGCCAGGCAGCGGTGGTCATAGGCTGCGGCCCGTGGCGCAGGGACGGCAGTGGCGCAAGCCGGTCGCCACGGTGCTCCGCGAGCAGGGCACGAGCCTGCTGGAGGAATGTCGCGGGCAGTTCGGTCCGCTCGAGACCGCCGCCCTCGCGGCGCGGCTGGAGCTCGTCCGCCCGGTGCTCACCGAGACCCTGGCGGCGCTGTTCGGCGCCCGGGCGCCCGACCTGGCCGCCGAGGTCCTCGCCACAGCCGTGCGCCGGGCCGTACAGCGGCCGGAGCCGCTGCGGGTGCTCGACCGGCAGCGGGAGGTCGACCCGTCCTGGCTGCTGTCCCAGCGCACGATCGGCTACGTCTGCTACGTGGACCTGTACGCCGGGACGCTGCTCGGCCTGCTCGAGGAGCTGGACCACCTGCAGGAGCTGGGGGTCACCTATCTGCACCTCATGCCCCTGCTGCTGCCGCGGGCCGGCGAGGACGACGGCGGCTACGCGGTCGCCGACTACGACCGGGTCGACCCCCGGCTCGGCAGCATGGCCGACCTGGAGGCGGTGGCGCTGGCGCTGCACGAGCGTGGCATCAGCCTGTGCGTGGATCTCGTGGTCAACCACACGGCGGACGAGCACGAGTGGGCAACAGGAGCGCTCACAGGGGACCCGGCGTACGTCGACCGTTACCTGAGCTATCCCGACCGCGAGCAGCCCGACGCCTACGAGCGCACGCTGCCGGAGGTCTTCCCCGACACCTCGCCGGGCAGCTTCACCTGGCAGCCGGAGGCGGGCCGGTGGTTCTGGACGACGTTCAACAGCTGGCAGTGGGACCTCGACCACTCCGCCCCCTCGACCTTCTGCGCCATGCTCGAGGTGATGCTCCAGCTGCTCGACCGCGGCGTGGACGTGCTGCGCCTGGACGCGGTGCCATTCACCTGGAAGCGGTTGGGCACCGACTGCCAGAACCAGCCGGAGGCGCACCTGCTGCTCCAGGCCTTCCGCGCGCTGGTCCGGGTGGCGGCGCCGGGCGCGCTGTTCAAGGCAGAGGCGATCGTGGCGCCGGACCAGCTCGTCCAGTACCTCGGCGGTCACGAGGTCCAGCGCGCGGAGTGCGACCTCGCTTACCACAACCAGCTCATGGTGCTGCTGTGGAGCACCGCGGCCACCCGCGACGTCGGGCTCGCCGTGCACGCACTGCGCCGCCTGCGTCGGCCGCCGGCCGGCACCGGCTGGATGACCTACCTGCGGGGGCACGACGACATCGGCTGGGCGGTCTCGGACACCGACGCCTGGGCGGTCGGGCTCGACCCCCGCGCGCATCGGCGCTTCCTGGCCGACTTCTACGCCGGGCGCCATCCCGGGTCCTTCGCCCGCGGTGCGGACTTCCAGCGCAACGAGGCGACCGGGGACGTCCGTACGTCGGGGACGACCGCGTCGCTGTGCGGCCTCGAGCAGGCCCTGGAGGCCGACGATCCGGTACTGCTCGAGGATGCCCTGCGCCGGTTCGTGCTGCTGCACTGCGTGCTCTACGCCTACGGCGGAGTACCGCTGCTGTTCTCCGGGGACGAGCTGGCTCAGCGCAACGACCCCGACTGGGCCGCGCGGCGCAAGGCCGGCCGGGACAGCCGCTGGATGCACCGGCCGGCCCTGGACCGGGCGGCCGCGAAGAGCCGGCACGATCCCGGCACGGTGGAGGCGCGGGTGTTCCAGGCCCTGCAGCAGCTCGGCGCGCAGCGGGCGCAGCTCACTGCCCTACGCAGCGACGGCACGGTCGACGTGCTCGACAGCGGGGACAGCGGTGTTCTGGCCCTGCTGCGCCGGCACCCCCGAGGTTATTCGCTGCTGGTGCTCGCGAACTTCTCGGAGCACCCGCGCTGGGTGACCGCCGAGGTGCTGGACAACCGGACCGTTGCTGTCCTGGCCTCGGAGCCGGCGCCGGTCGTCACCCCCGACGGGGTGGAGCTCCCGGGCCTGGGCTGGGCCTGGCTGCGCCGGGAGGACGAGGGTGACTGAGCACGTGCTGGCCGTCGACATCGGCGGCACGAAGATGGTCGCCGGCCTCGTCGACGGCGACGGGGTGGTCCTGCGCTCGGCCACGACGCCGACTCCGGCTGGACCGGACGAGGAACGGGTCTGGAAGGCGCTGCTGGACCTCATCCACCGGCTCGAACCGGCGGGCGCGCTGGCGTGCGGCGTGGGCTGCGCCGGGCCGATGACCGGTGGCGGCGCGACCGTCTCGCCGCTGAACATCGCCGGCTGGCGCGAGTTCCCCCTGCTGCCGCGGTTGCAGAGCGTGCTCGACGTGGCCGTGTGCGTCGACGGTGACGCCAAGGCACTCGCGCTGGGGGAGGGCTGGCGGGGCGCGGCCCGCGGGTCCCGTGACTACCTCGCGCTGGTCGTTTCGACCGGTATCGGCGGCGGACTCGTCGTCGACGGCCGGTTGCTGGACGGGCACGACGGCAACGCCGGCCATCTTGGGCACGTCGTCGTGGTCCCCGAGGGTGCCCTGTGCGCCTGCGGCAGCCACGGCTGCCTGGAGGCCGAGGCCTCCGGCACCGCTCTGCTGCGGCGCACCGGGCGGCCGGCCCAGTACGCCGAGGCCGCCGAGGTGGTCCGGTCCGGCCGCCTGCTGGGGCTCGCCCTGGCCAGCACCGTGGCGCTGCTGGACCTCGAACTGGTCGCGGTCGGAGGCTCGGTCGCCCTCGGCTTCGGCGTGCCGTTCTTCGACGCGTGCCGCGAGGAGTTCACCCGGTCGGCCCGCATCGCCCATGCCCGGGGCGCCCGCATCGTCCCGGTCGGCCTGGGTCGTGATGCACCCCTGATCGGTGCGGCCGCGGTGGCCTGGCGTCTGCTGGGCCGGGACGTCCTGGCGAGCCGGGGGCACACTGGAGCGACGGCGGGGGAGGTAAGCGGGCGTGGAGACCGGGTTTCCTGACGCCGACTCCCGCGATGACTTCGCGCGGGCGCGGCGCAACGCCACGCTGTCCCGGCTGGCCAGCCGGCTGCGCATGCGATCAGGCGACCTGGACGTGCTGCTCCCCTTCGATGAGGTGGTGGGCGCGCTGGGCCGTCGCGGCGAGGTCTCGCTCGGGCTGCGCCAGGTCGCGCTGGACGACATCGTCGGCTCGGTCGACCGTCGCACCGGCTTCGACCGGCGCTTCCGGCCCACCAGCGATCTCGCCCGCCACCGCTTCGAGCGGCTGGCCGCCGCCGTACGCCGGGGTGAGCACCTCCCGGCGATCGACCTCTACCAGGTCGGGGAGGTGTACTTCGTCAAGGACGGACACCACCGGGTCGCGGTCCTGCGGGCGCTGGGCATGGACGTCGTGGAGGCCCGGGTGACCCTGGTGCGCACGGCCGTCACCGCCGAGGCCGGCCTGCTGCCCAGCGATCTGCCGCTCAAGGGGCACGCGCGGCTGTTCGCCGAGCGCGTCCCGCTGCCTCCGGCGGTCGCCGGCCGCGTGGTGCTGTCCGATCCTCGCGACTACGCCGTCCTGGCCGAGGGGGTGGAGGCCTGGGGGTTCCGCTGGATGCAGGAGTGCGGCGAGCTGGCCGATCGACCGCGCATCGCCCTGGCTTGGTTCACCGAGGAGTACGAGCCGGTGCTGTCGCTGCTGCGAGAGGCCGGCCTGCACCCGGGAGCCGGTGAACTGGACGCGCAGGTCTACCTGCGGGTCGCCCGGGAGCGGTACGCCCTGCTCCGGACGCACCGCTGGGACGACGACGTCATCGAGCGGCTGCGGCTCCGCTCCCGGCGCTGAGGCCGCCGGTCGCCCGGGTCAGCGCCTCGCCGGTCTCCGGGTCGAACAGGTGCAGCCGTCGGGCGTCCAACCAGATCTCCGCCTCGCCCGCCGCCGCCACCTCGCTGGCCGCGTTCAGGCTCACCACGAGCTGGCTCTCGTCCTGCGAGCTCTGCTCCAGGTCGAGGTCGGCGGCCAGCTCGTTGAGCTGCCCGGCGATGGCGGTGCCCGCCTCGTACGGCAGGTAGGCGTAGAGCTCGGAACCAAGCCACTCGATGTTGTCGATCCGGGTGTTGAACGTCGTCCCGTGCTGCCGGTCGGACTCACTGACCAGGGAGGCGTCCTCGAAGTGCTCGGGCCGCAGCCCGGCGATGACCTGGCGGGTGCCGCCGCTGCCACCGAGCCGGGTCGCGACGTCCTGGGGGAGCGTCACCGTCGCGAACGGCAAGGTGAGCGAGCCGCCCTCGAGGGTCCCGGGCAGCAGGTTCATCGACGGCGAGCCGATGAAGCCGGCCACGAACAGGTTCGCGGGGTCGTTGTAGAGTTTACGCGGCGTGTCGACCTGCTGCACAACGCCCTTGCGCAGCACGGCAACCCGGTCCCCGAGCGTCATGGCCTCGGTCTGGTCGTGCGTCACGTAGACAGTGGTGGTGCCGTACTTGCGCTGCACCCGGGCGATCTCGGTGCGCATCTGGACGCGCAGCTTCGCGTCGAGGTTGGACAGTGGCTCGTCGAACAAAAACGCCTGCGGGTCCCGCACGATCGCCCGGCCCATCGCGACCCGCTGACGCTGGCCACCGGAGAGGTTGGCGGGTTTGCGGTCGAGGTTCTCGGTGAGCTCCAGGACCTTGGCAACCTCCTCCACCCGCTTGGTGACCTCCTCGTCGGATGCGCCCGCCAGTCGCAGCGGGAACGCCATGTTCTCCCGCACCGACAGGTGGGGGTAGAGGGCGTAGTTCTGGAAGACCATCGCCAGGTTGCGGTCCTTGGGCGCCTTGCCGTTGACGACCTCACCGCCGATGGTCAGCTCGCCGTCACTGATGTCCTCCAGGCCGACGATCATCCGCAGCAGCGTGGACTTCCCGCAGCCGGACGGGCCAACCAGGATGACGAACTCGCCGTCGGCGATGTCCAGGTCGACGTCGGAGACCGCCGCCGTCCCGTCCGGGTAGCGCTTGGTGATGCCCTTGAGCGAGATCGCAGCCACAGCTGTCAGCCCTTCACTGCACCGGCGGTGAGGCCGGCGACGATGCGGCGCTGAAAGACCAGCACCATGACGATGATCGGGATGGTCACGACGATCGCGGCGGCCGCGATCTGACCGGTTGGGTTGATGAAGCTGCTCGTGCTGGTGAAGAAGGCAGTCGCAGCAGGCACCGTGCGGGCGTTGTTGGTCGAGGTCAGCGAGATGGCGAACAGGAAGTCGTTCCAGCAGAAGATGAACACGATGATCGCGCTGGTGAACACCCCGGGCAGGGCCAGCGGCAGGATCACCTTGCGGAAGGCCTGCGACGGGGTCGCGCCGTCCACCTGCGCGGCCTCCTCCAGGTCGAACGGGATCTGCCGGAAGAACGCCGCGAGGGTCCAGATGGACAGCGGCAGGGCGAAGGTCATGTACGGCAGGATCAGGCCGAGCCAGGTGTCGTACAGCCCGGTGGAGCGCCAGATGTTGAACAGCGGACCGATGATCGACACCGGCGGGAACATGGCGATCGCCAGGGCGCCGGACAGCAGCACAGTTTTTCCTGGGAAGTCCAACCGCGCGATCGCGTACGCCGCCAGCGAGGCGATCGTCACGGCGATCACGGTGGTGATCAGCGAGATCCCGATCGAGTTGATCAGCGGGCGGACGAACTCGCCGCTGCTGAAGATGTCGGAGTAGTTCTGCAGCGTGGCAGTAGTCGGGAACAGGTGGCCGTCGCCGACGTCTGCCGCGGGCTTGAGCGACAGGGACAGGATCCACAGGACCGGGAACATCGCGTAGGCGACGACCAGGATCGTGCCGAGGATCCATCCCACGCTGCGCCCCTGCTTGCCACCGGACCGGGCCTGCGGCGCACGGGTGTCGTTCTTGCCCAGCTCGGCCTTGCGCCCGGCACCGACCTGCTCCCCGCCGATGCTGGTGGCGACACTCATCAGCGCTCTCCCTTGACCTGGCCGAGATTGGTGTTGAACACCTTCACGAACACGAACGCGATGATGATGATGAACAGGAACAGCAGCATTGACACCGCGGAGCCAAGACCCAGGTTCACCCGGCTGACCAGCGTGTTGTAGCCGACGCCGCTGATGGTCTGGGTGTTCAGTGCCCCCGCGGTCTGCACGAAGACGGTGTCGAAGATGCGGAACGCATCCAGTGTGCGAAACAGCAGCGCGACCAGGATCGCGGCCTTCATGTTCGGCAGGGTCACCTTGAACAAACGCTGGCGTGCCGTAGCGCCGTCGACCTTGGCTGCCTCCTGCAGCTCCTCGGGGACCGTCGCGAGGCCGGCCAGCAGGAGCAGGCTCATGAACGGGGTCGTCTTCCAGACCTCGGTCAAGATGATGGTCGCGAACGACCCGACCCGGCTGCCCAGCGGGTTGAAGGCCATCCCGAAGAAGCCGGTGTCGGGGGAGACCGCGAACTTGAACGCGAAGGCGGCGATCACTGTGATGATCCCGTACGGGATGAGGATCGAGGTCCGCACGGTGCGCCGGCCAAACAGCGCCCGGTGCATGACCAGCGCGAAGGCTAGGCCGATGACCAACTCGATCACGACTGAGAAGACCGTGATGATCACCGTTGCGCCGACCGCCTGCCACCAGATGCCGCTGGTGAGGATCAGCACGTAGTTGCCCAGCCCGACGAAGTGGTTCAGGTCGGGCGAGCGCAGGTCGTACCGGAACAGGCTCAGGTAGACCGCGTAGGCGATCGGGTAGGCGGTGACGAGCAACATGATGATCGCTGCCGGCGCCGCCAGCTTCAGCCCGAGCGACCGCTCGGCCTTCGACCGGTCGGTCCGCGGCTTCTTGCCGGAGTGCCGACCGGTCTCGACCGGCTTCGAGCCGGTGCGCTCGGTCGCCTGCACGGCCATCAGAGCACCGCCTGGCTGGCCAGGGCCCGCTTGAGCAGGTCGCGCAGCGCGGTGTACTTGGCGTCGGGGTCGCCGATGTCGGCCATGGGATGCAGCTCCTGACGGACCGCGAGCGACAGGTCGTTGTAGGTGGGCGTGACCGGCCGGGGCGCCGCGTTCTCCAGCTGCGCGCTCATCAGCGGCAGGAACGGCAGCATCTTCTTGATCTCGGGGTCGGCGGCCAGCGAGCGCAGCACCGACGGTTGGCCGCCCTCGGTCGCGATGGTCCGCTGCTGCGCCGGCTCGGTGAGGCAGTTGATCGCCGCGAGCGCTGCGGCGTGGTGTCCGCTGTAGGACGAGATCCCCAGGTTGTAGCCACCCAGCGGTGGGTGGGCCGGCGTGTCCGGGTTGACCCTCGGGTAGGGCGCGAAGCCGTAGTCGGCGGCCAGCGCCTTGTCGGCCTTGAGCACGCTCGGGTAGACGAACGGCCAGTTGATCATGAAGGCGCTGCCGCTGTCCTTCTTCTGGAAGGCCAGCCGGTTGTCGTCCTCCCCGGCGTTGGACAAGGCGGTAGGCGCCGCCGAGCTCCGGGCGTAGTGCTCCATGATCGACAACGCCTTGACGGTGGGTTCCTTGGGCAGGTCGACGACCGTCGTGCCGTCCTTCGCCGTCTTCACAATGTGGCCGCCGGCGCTCTCCTCGAGGGCGTTGAAGAACACCATCAGGCTCTCCGCGCGCTTGCCGGTCTCCTGCACCTTGCTGTGCAGCTGATCGGCGGTGGTCAGCAGCTCGTCCCAGGTCTTGGGCACCGGCTTGCTGCCCAGCAGCGACTTGCGGTACCAGAGCAGGCGCGTGTTGCTGTTCAGCGGGGCGCCGTACTGCTTGCCGTCGAACACCGCGCTGTCGTAGGGCCCCTTGGCGACCTTGGTCGCGTCGCCGACGTTGGTCAGCTCACCGGGCTTGAACGGGGTCACCCACCCGGCCTTGCCGAACTCGCCGGTCCAGATGACGTCCATGCCGATCAGGTCGATCGAGGGGTCTTTGGCCGCCAGGCGCCGCACGAGCTGCTCGCGCTGGGGGTCGGGCATGCTGGGCAGGCTCTGCGCCTTCAGGGTGAACGCGCCGTGCGCCTGCGTGTTGCACGCCTTGATCACGTCCGGGAGCCAGGTCTCGGTGCCGATGTACCAGTTGACCGTGTTACCGCCGCTGGCCGAGGAGCCGCCGGAGCCACACGCTGCCAGCGGAGCCATCACCAGCGCGGCCGCGGCCACGCTCTTCCACGCACGCATGCCGTCCTCCACCCTGTGCGCCGCGCCCGTGCCGGGACCGGCTGGTACCGACACTCCCAGTGGCTTAGGTCACAAGCAAGTCCATCGCCCGTGTCTGGCTAGGGTGCTGGGGTGGACGATCTTCCGGACCTGGCCGCGGCCCTCGCGGCCGGGCCCGGCTGGCCGGTGGAGGCCCCCGCCCCGGGTCCGCTGGGGGGAGTGCGGGTGCTGGACCTCTCGCGGGTCCTCGCGGGCCCGTACGCGGCCATGGTGCTGGCCGACCTCGGCGCGGACGTGCTGAAGGTCGAGCGACCAGGCCTCGGCGATGACACCCGGCGCTGGGGGCCACCGTTCCACGGCGCCGACGCGGCGTACTTCTTCTCGGTCAACCGCGACCGGCGCTCGCTGACCCTGGATCTGGGCCGCCCGCCCGGGGCGCTGGTGGCCTCCCGGCTCGCCGAGGCCGCCGACGTCGTGATCGAGAACTTCCTGCCGCGGCACCTGGTGGCGTTGGGCCTGGCCGACCTGCGCTCGCGAACGAGCGCCGTCTGGGTGTCGGTGCGCGGGGCCGGCGGCGAAGGTCCGGACGCCGACAAGCCGGGCTATGACGTCATGGCCCAGGCCCGCAGCGGGCTGATGTCGGTGACCGGGACCAGCGAGCCGACCAAGGTGGGCGTCGCGGTGACCGACGTCGTCACCGGTCTCTACGCCGCGGTCGGAGCCCTCGCCGGCCTGCTCGCCAGGCGGCCCCTGCGGGTCGAGGTCGGGCTGCTCGAGGCCGCCGTCAGCACGCTGGTCAACCAGGCGAGCAACGCCCTCGTGGGGGGCGTCGTGCCGACCTTCGCCGGCAACGACCACCCGAACATCGCGCCGTACGGGCCGGTGCCCTGCGCGGATGCGCCGCTGGTCCTCGGTGCGGGCAACGACGCCCAGTTCGCCGGGCTGTGCGCGGCGGTCGGTCTCGCGCCGGAGCCTGGTTGGGCCACGAACGCCGGGCGGGTGGCCGACCGGATCGCGCTCGCCGACGCGCTGGCGCTGGTCCTGGCCGGACGGACGGCTCGCGACTGGGCGCAGGTGCTGGACGCCGCCGGCGTCCCGTGCGCCCCCGTGCAGCACGTGGGCCAGCTGGCGCAGGATGCTCAGCTGGTGGCGGACGGACTGCTGCAGACCGTGCCGCACCCGGCCGGTGAGGTGACGGTGGTCGGCTCGCCGTACCGCCTGGACGGGGTGCGGCCGCGGGTGCGGCGCGCACCGCCGCTGCTGGGTGAGCACACCACGCAGGTGCTGACGTCGCTCGGCCTGTCGGTCGAGCAGATCCAGGAGGTCCTCGATGCCGACCGGAGGTGACGCGCTCGTCGCTGCCCTCGAGCAGCTCGACGTCGAGGTGGCCTTCGGCCTGCCGGGGGTGCACAACCTCGCGGCGTGGACGGCCTTCCCGGGCAGCAGCGTGCGCCTGGTCGGCGTGCGGCACGAGCAGACGGCCGGGTACGCCGCCGACGGCTGGGCGCGGGCCACCGGCCGGCTCGGCGTCGCCGTTACCACCACGGGGCCTGGGGCGGCGAACGTGGTGGCGGCGACCGGGGAGGCCTGGAGCGCGCACTCGCCGCTGCTGGTGCTGGCGACCGACATCGCGACCACGGTGCGCCGGCCGGGGACCTTTCGGGGAGTGCTGCACGAGACCACCGACCAGGCGGGCTTCTTCCGACCGGTGACCAAGGCCCAGCTGCGCGTCGAGCACGCCGACGACCTGCAGGCCACCGTCGTACGCGCCGGCCTGCTCGCCCTGGAGCACCCCCGTCGGCCGGTGTACGTCGAGGTGCCGACCGACCTGCTGTCGGCTCAGGTGGAGCTGCGAACCACGGCCCTGCCGACCCTTTCCCGCGGATCGGTCGACACCACCGCGGCAGCGGCAGTGCTGCAGGAGGCGACCCGGCCCCTGGTCTGGGCCGGCGGCGGGGCGACAGCCTCGGGCGCCGGGCCGCTGACGGCTGCCGTGGCCGAGCGCCTCGGCGCCCCGGTCCTCACCTCCTACGGTGGCCGGGGGCTGCTGCCGCCGGAGCACCCGAACCTGGTGCCGCTGCCGCCGCACTGCCGCGAGGCCGGCCAGCTGTGGGACGCCGCGGACGCCGTGCTGGTGCTGGGCAGCGACCTGGACGCGATGAACACCCAGGGCTTCCGCCAGCCGCGGCCCGAGCGGGTCGTTCTGGTGGACCTCGCCGAGCCGGCCAACATCGCGCCCGACGTACACGTGCGCGCCGACGTCCACGACGCGCTCACCGCGCTGCTGCCCCTGCTGGGGGAAGCGGACCCGTGGTTCACCCGCCCCACGGGCCGGGCGAGCCTCGTCGGACCCGAGACCGCCTTCCTCGACGCGCTCGAGTCCGGCCTGCCCGAGGACGCCGTCGTCGTGGCGGACATGTGCATCCCGGGCTACTGGTACGGCGGCTTCGGGCGCGTCTCGCAGCCCCGGGGCTTGGCCTACCCGGTCGGCTGGGGAACGCTCGGCTTCGGCTTCCCCGCAGGGCTCGGTGCGGCCCTGTCCGCCCGCCCCACGGTCGCGCTCGTCGGCGACGGCGGCTTCCTGTTCGCCTGCGGCGATCTGGCCACGGCGGCGCAGGAGCAGCTGCCGCTGACGGTCGTGCTCGTCGACGACGGTGGCTACGGGATGCTGGCGTACGACTTCACGCGGGACGGCCGCACTCCGGTGGGGTGTGCGCTCGAACCGCCGGACTTCGTGGCGCTGGCCCGCGCGTTCCGGGTCGCGGCGCGGGAGGTCACCATCGCTGAGCTCGGCGCCGCGGTGGCAAAGGGCATCGCCTCGGGAGCCCCCAGCATCCTGGTGGTGAAGGCGTCGTACACACCGCCGCCGAACACCTCGCCCCGCTGGTACCGCGCCGCCCCGGCGACCGGCGGCTGAACCCGAGACTACAGGCGGAAGCCGGAGTCGGGGCTGGCGGTCGAGCCGCTCTCGGTGTCCATCTGCGCCTTCTGCAGCTTGCCCACGAAGTCCCAGTTCATGGACTGCCAGCGGGTGAACTGGTCCAGCACCCAGATGCCGCTCTGCCGCGACCCGTTGCCGCTCTTGCCGTTGCCACCGAACGGCAGGTGGGCCTCCGCGCCGGAGGTGGAGTTGTTCACCGACAGCATCCCGGCGCTGACCCGCGCCCGGAACCGGAAGGCGGTCTGCGCGGACGAGGTGTAGATCGCGCTGGACAGGCCGTAGCCGTGTCCGTTCGCGAGCTGCACAGCCTGTTCGAAGTCCGAGCAGCGCATGACCGGCACGATCGGCCCGAAGGTCTCGTGCCGGTAGAGCGCGTCCGCGGCGGTGACGCCGGTGACCACGACCGGGTGGGCGAACACCCCGGCGTCGGGGTCGCCGAGAAAGCCGGGCCGGGGGTTGCTCGCCGTGATCCGGCCGGTCGGACCGTGCACCTCGTGGTGCGGCTGGAGCTCGCCGAGCCACTTCTCGTAGCCCTGCAGGAACCGCTCGGACAGCATCGGCCCGTAGAGCACGTCCTGGGTCGGGTCACCGAGCACGGCACGGTCCAGCCGGTGCAGGAGCCGCTCCAGGAAGGCGGCGTGGACGTCGTCATGCACGATTGCGACCCCGAGTGAGGTGCAGCGCTGCCCCGCGGTCCCGAACCCGCTGAACAGCGCCCCCTCGGCGGCGAGGTCGAGGTCGGCGTCGGGCATGACCACGAGCGGGTTCTTGCCGCCGAGCTCCAGGCACGGGTTCTGCAGGTGCCGCCCGCACAGCTCGCCGATCCGGACGCCGACCTCGGACGAGCCGGTGAACCCGACCTTCTGCACGAGCCCCTGCTCCAGCGCGGCCGCCACCCCGTCGTAGGTAGTCGGGCCGTCACAGTGGACCGTGTTCAGCACGCCCGGCGGCAACCCGCCGGCGACGAACAGCCGGGTGAGGGCGTCGCCGAGCGCGGCGGCGTACTCGGCGGGCTTCCACACGACGGTGTTGCCGCAGAGCAGGGCCGGCACGAGGTACCAGGACGGGACGGCGACCGGGAAGTTGCCTGCGGTGATGATCCCGGCGACGCCCACGGGCACCCGGAAGGTGAACAGCTGCTTGTCGCGCATCTCGCTCGGGACGGTCTGGCCGTACAGGCGCCGGCCCTCGCCGAGGAAGAAGTCGCAGGTGTCGACGATCTCCTGCACCTCGCCACGGGACTCCGCCATCGGCTTGCCGACCTCGCGAGTGATGAGCGCGGCGAGCGCCTCGGAGTTGGCCTCGACGAGCCGGCCGATCTGCGCGATGACCCGACCACGTACGGGGGCGGGCGTGTCGGCCCACGCCGGCTGGGCGGCCGTGGCAGCGCGGAAGGCCTGGACGACCTGCTCGCTCGAGGCCAGGGACACCTCGGCCACGACGTCGTCGAGCCGGGAGGGGTTGGTCGAGACGACGGTGCCGGCGTCGCCCCGCAAGGACGCGCCGGCGACCTGGGAGGTGATCACGCCAGGCCACCCAACACGCGGTCCAGTGCGGCGACACCGGCCTCGAGCTCGGCCTCGGTGACGGTCAGGGCCGGCCGGAAGCGCACGCTGCGGCCGCCGCAGCCCAGCAGCAGCACGCGCTCGTGCTCGCGCAGCCGATCCAGGACCTGCGCCCGCACCTGCGCAGAGGGCAGGGAGAACGCACACATCAATCCACGACCGCGTACGCCGGTGACCTCCGGGTGCTGCTCCGCCAGGCCGTGCAGCAGCCGCAGCAGGTGCGCGCCGGCGATCTCGGCTCGCGCGATCAGGCCGTCGGCCTCGATCACCTCCAGGATGCGGCGGGCGCGCACCATGTCCACCAGCGAGCCGCCCCAGGTGGAGTTGATCCGCGAGGACACCCGAAAGACGTTGTCCGGGACCTCATCGACCCGGCCGCCGGCCATGATCCCGCAGACCTGCGTCTTCTTGCCGAACGCGACCACATCGGGCTGCACACCGAGCTGCTCGTAGGCCCACGCCGTGCCGGTCAGCCCGCAGCCGGTCTGCACCTCGTCCAGCACGAACAGCGCGTCATACTCCCGGCACAGCGCCTGCATGGCCTGCAGGAACTGCGGCCGGAAGTGGTGGTCGCCGCCCTCGCCCTGCACCGGCTCCATGAGGAAGCAGGCGATGTCGTGCGGATGCTGCTCGAAGGCGGCCCGGGCGGCCTTCAGGGCCTGTCGTTCGCGCTGCTCGACGTCGACGCCGGGGGACAGGTACGGCGCGGGGATCCGTGGCCAGCCGAACGCCGGGAAGCGCTCCACCTTGACCGGGTCGGTGTTGGTCAGCGACAGGGTGTAGCCGCTGCGGCCGTGGAAGGCCTCGCGCAGGTGCAGCACCTTGGTGCCCAGCGCCGGGTCGAGCCCGCGGACCTGGTTCCAGCGGCTCTTCCAGTCGAAGGCGACCTTCAGCGCGTTCTCGACCGCGAGCGCGCCGCCCTCGACGAAGAACAGGTGCGGCAGGGCCGGGTCCCCGAGCACCCGCGCAAAGGTGTCCACGAAGCGCGCCATCGCGACGGTGTAGACGTCGCTGTTGCTCGGCTTGTTCAGCGCCGCCTCGAGCAACTCGTCGCGAAAGGCCGGGTCCTGCGCCAGCGCGGGGTGGTTCATCCCCAACGCGCTGCTCGCGAAGAAGGTGAACAGATCCAGGTACGCCGCGCCGTCGCGCGCGTCGACCAGCGTCGAGCCCTGGCTCGCGGACAGGTCCAGGACCAGTTCGAATCCGTCCACCAGCAGGTGCCGGCCGAGGCTGGCGTGGACGTCGGTGGGCAACAGCTGTGGAGGTGCAATGACCGTCATAGGCACAGTCTAGGAGGCGGACGTCCGGCCGACCAGCACCGGCACGCCTGATCGTCCCGTGAGCGCGTGCCCCACCTCATCCTCGCCCCGAGTCGCCCCGCCCTTTGCGTCCCGCCCCCTCTCACGACCTCGTACCTCCCTCTCCGCCACGACCTGGTACCTCCCTCTCCGCGCCGATCAAAGTGGAAGGTCCATGATCGCTGCGGTGATCATGGGCATGCCGCCTTGATCGAGAGCATGTCCGGCGCGGCGGCGGCCGCGGCGGTGCCACCACCGGGCCCGGGCGCGGCGCCTGACTAGCCTCCGCCGGGTGACCACGACTCTGTACCGGGGCGGCCGGGTCCGCACCCCCGGCGACCCCTTTGCCACCGCGCTGCTCGTCGACGGCGACACGGTGGCCTGGGTCGGCGGCGAGATCGCGGCCGACGCACTGAGCGCCGACGTCACCGTCGAGCTCGACGATGCGCTGCTCGCCCCGGCGTTCGTCGACGCGCACGTGCACGCCATCAGTACCGGCCTCGCGCTGACCGGGCTGGACCTCACCGGCAGCCCGTCCCTGGCGGCGGCGCTGCAGGCCGTCGAGCGGGCCGCCCGGCGCAGCCGTGGGCGGGTGCTGCTCGGGACCGGCTGGGACGACACCACCTGGCCGGAAGGGCGTCCGCCGACGGCTGCCGAGCTGGACCGGGCCTCGTACGGCGGAGTGGTCTACCTGGCCCGTACCGACGTGCACTCTGCGGTCGCGAGCAGTGCCCTGCTCGCCGCCTGCCCGTCGGCGCGAGCGCTGCCGGGGTTCCTGGCCGACGGCCTGCTCCGGGCCGAGGCGCACTCCGCCGTACGCAGGGCGGCGTACGAGGCCGTGAGCCCGGGCCAACGGCGGGTAGCGCAGCGGGCCACCCTGGACCGGGCGGCGGCCCTGGGCATCGCCTGCGTGCACGAGTGCGGGGGGCCGGACCTGGGCGGCGAGCAGGACCTGCTCGACCTGCTCGCACTCGAGCACGGCGTCGAGCGCATCGGCTACTGGGGCGAGCTGGGTGGCGGCGAGCAGGACGGGGTCGAGCGCGCCCGGGGTCAGCAGGACCGGAGTCATCAAGACGGGGGCCAGCAGGACGGGGTCGAGCGCGCCCGGGAGCTCGGGGCGGTCGGCGCGGGGGGCGATCTGTTCGTCGACGGCGCTCTGGGCAGCCACACCGCCGGCCTCCACGAGCCGTACGCCGATGACCCGGGACGCGGGCGCTGCTATCTCGACGCCGACCAGGTCGCGCAGCATGTGGTCGCCTGCACGCGCGCCGGGCTGCAGGCCGGCTTCCACGCGATCGGCGATGCTGCGCTGCAGGCCGTTGTCGACGGGCTCGACGCCGCGGCCGAGCGGGTCGGCGACCTGCGCGCCTCCCGCCACCGGCTCGAGCATGCCGAGCTGCTCACCTCCGAGCAGGTGCGGGCCCTGGCCCGCCACGGCGCGGTCGCCAGCGTGCAGCCGGCCTTCGACGCGCGGTGGGGCGGCACCGACGGCCTGTACGCCGCACGCTTGGGTGAGGCGCGGGCCAGGACGATGAACCCCTATGCCGCCCTGGCCGCCGCGGGCGTGGCGCTCGCCCTGGGCAGCGACTGCCCGGTGACGCCCCTGGACCCCTGGGGGACGGTGCGGGCCGCGGTGCAGCACCGCACCCGAGGCAGCGGGCTGTCGGCGCGGGCCGCCTTCAGCGCGCACACCCGCGGCGGCTGGCGGGCTGCCCGGCGCGACGACGAAGGCGAGCTGGTCCCCGGAGCCCCGGCGACGTTCGCGGTGTGGCAGGTCAACGGCGAGCTGGTCGTGCAGACCCCGGACGCGCGGGTCACCGGGTGGTCGACCGACCCGCGCGCGGGCGTGGCCGGACTGCCCGACCTGGACGGGCCGGACCCGTGCTGCCTGCGGACCGTGGTCCGGGGCGAATCGGTACATCTGCTCGACGGTGGAAAGCACCCCGCCTGACCTGCACGAATACGACATCGCTGCAGGTCAGGGGGCAGTTGACAGCCGAGCGAGGGGCCTCGCTAACCTCCGTCGGTCGCATCAACGACCCGCGCACGAGCGGTCGTCGTCGCACCCGTCCTGGGGCAGCCGGTCCGCCGGTCCACCAGCCTCAGGCGGTCGCCTCGACGGTCGACGGCGTGCATCGGTGAGGCGGGTGCAGTCCCGGGCTGGGGTCCGGTGGCCCAGTAGACAACGGCGCGTCGACAGCAGCCCGCTGCCGCCGCGTCGGTCCGAAGGCGTCACCGGGCCCCGAGCTCGGCCCCCTCCTCGCCGGAAGCAGGCAGACTCCTCCTGTGAGCCCGACCAGCCCGGTGGCGGCGCCCGGCCCCCGCGCCGCCGTCCCGGACAGCCCCCGCGTAGCGCAGGACCCGGTCCCGGACAGCCCCCGCGCAGCCCAGGCCCCCGTCCCCGACTCCCGTCGCCGTGCGCGTCGGCTCCGGACTGCGCGCGCTGGTCCTGTGCAGATCCTCCGCCGGCAGCGGTGGCGGATGCTTGCGGCCCTGGTCGCGGGGGTGCTGCTCGATGTCTCGTTCCCGCCGACCGGGCTGTGGGCTGCGGCGCCGGTAGCCGTCGCCGTGTTCGTTCTGGCCGCTCGAGGCGTCACTCCGCGGCGGGGAGCCTGGATCGGGCTGCTGTTCGGGCTGGCCTTCTTCCTGCCGCTGCTGCCCTGGACCGGGTCAGTCGCCGGCCCACTCGCCTGGCTGGCCCTGGCGCTGCTGCAGTCGCTGTTCACCGCCGCGCTGGGCGCCGGGATCGCGGCGGTCAGCCGGCTGTCCGGCTGGCCGCTGTGGACGGCGCTGCTGTGGGTGGGGGAGGAGGCCCTGCGCGACCGGCTGCCCTTCGGCGGGTTCCCCTGGGGTCGGTTGGCCTTCAGCCAGGGCCACACCCCGCTGACCCCGCTGGCAGCCCTCGGGGGCGCCCCCCTGGTCACCTGGGCCGTCGCCGCGCTGGGCGGCGCTCTGGCGCTGCTGTGCACCCGGCCCCGCGGCCGGGTGCTGCTGGGCGTACTGCCCGCGCTGGCCGTGCTCGTGGTGGCACCCCTCGTGCCCGTCGGCACGTCCGGTCCGCAGGAGAGGGTCGCGCTGGTGCAGGGCAACGTTCCCCGACTGGGCCTGGCCGCCTTCCAGCAGCGGGCAGCTGTGCTGCAGGACCACGTGCAGGCCACCCACCGGCTCGCCGCGGACGTACGGGCCGGCCGCACGCGACAGCCGAACCTCGTCATCTGGCCCGAGAACGCCTCGGACCTGGACCCCTACACCGACCCCGAGGCCTACCAGCAGATCGACGCGGCGGTACGGGACGTCGGCGTACCGGTCCTGGTGGGCGCAGTGGTGGACGCACCCCATGGTCACGTCCTGAACCGGGGCATCGTGTGGGACCCGGCGACCGGGCCGGGGGCGACCTACGACAAGCGCCATCCGGTGCCGTTCGGGGAGTACATCCCGCTGCGATCGCTGGTGCGGGTGCTGAGCAAGCGGGTCGACCTGGTGGCGCGGGACTTCGCCGCAGGCACCAGGGCTGGGGTGCTCCAGGTCGGACCCGCGCGGCTCGGCGACGTGATCTGCTTCGAGGTCGCCTACGACGGGCTCGTGCGCGACGTGGTGACCGGAGGGGGCAGGCTGCTCGTCGTGCAGACCAACAACGCCAGCTTCGGCCGCAGCAGCGAGACCACGCAGCAGCTGGCCATGGGTCGGCTTCGCGCGGTCGAGCACGGCCGTACCGTCCTGGTCGCCGCGACCAGTGGCGTGTCCGCGGTCATCGGCCCGGACGGCTCGCTGCGGCAGGCCTCGGGCATCTTCACCCGCGACCTGCTGGTCGCCGACGTTCCGTTGCGCAGCGCCACCACCCCGGCGACCCGGCTGGGTGTGCTGCCAGAGGCCGTCCTGGCCCTGCTGGGCGCGGGAGCTCTGCTCGTAGCCCTGGTGCGCCGATGAGCACCGGGCGGGTGCTGGTGATCGTGCCCACCTACAACGAGCACGACAACCTCGAGGTGGTTGCCCGGCGCCTGCACGCTGCCGTACCCACTGCCGATCTGTTGGTCGTGGACGACAACAGCCCGGACGGTACGGGCAAGCTGGCCGACGAGCTCGCCTCCGGTGCGCCGTGGCTGCACGTCCTGCACCGACCGGCCAAGCAGGGGCTCGGTACGGCCTACGTCGCCGGTTTCCGGTGGGCGGCGGAACAGGGCTATGACGTGGTCGTGGAGATGGACGCCGACGGCTCGCACGCCCCGGAGCAACTCCCGCGGCTGCTGGCGGGGATCGAGACCTGTGACGTCGTGCTGGGCAGCCGGTGGGTGCCCGGGGGAGAGGTGGTGAACTGGCCCCGATCGCGGGAGCTGCTGTCCCGGGGCGGGAACGCCTACACGCGACTGGTGCTGGGGCTGCCGCTGGCCGACGCGACCGGCGGGTACCGCGCCTATCGCCGCCCGGTGCTCGACGCCTTGCTGAAGGGCGAGATCGCCTCGCAGGGGTACTGCTTCCAGGTCGACCTGGTGTGGCAGGCCTGGCGGGCCGGCGCGAGGGTCGTTGAGGTGCCGATCACCTTTGTCGAGCGGGAACGCGGGGAGTCCAAGATGAGCCAGGCGATCGTGGTCGAGGCGCTGTGGCGGGTGACCTGGTGGGGGTTCCAGTCGAGGCGCTGGCGCAACCGGGGCCCGGTACCGGCTGAGAGGCAGTCATGGCGCTGCTGCTGATCGCGTTGTTCGTCGTCGTGCCCGCGGTGGAGATCTACGTGCTCATCCAGGTCGGCCAGGCCATCGGCGCGGCGGCGACCGTCGCCCTGCTGCTGGCTGACGCCGCCCTGGGCGCTGCCCTGTCGCGCCGCGAGGGGCGCAAGGCATGGCGGGCGCTGCGCACGGCCCTTGCCGAACAGCGATTGCCTGCCAGGGAAGTGGTCGACGGCGCCCTGGTCGTGCTCGGCGGTGCGTTCCTGCTGACCCCGGGCTTCGTCACCGACGTCATCGGCGTGCTCTGCCTGCTCCCGCCGACCAGGGCGATCCTGCGCCGCGCGCTGACGGGCGTGGCCACCAGGCGGCTGCTCGGGAGAACCCGACCATCGGGGCGCCCGTCGTACGACATGGTCGAGGGCGAGGTGCTGCGCGAGCAGTGAGCTACGCGCTCTTCTTAGCCTTCTGCTCGCTCTTGAGGGCCGCTTTGACCTTGCCCTGGTGCTCGTGCAGGACGGCCAACCGCTCGGCCAGCACCTCCTCGAGCTCGGCGATACTCCGGCGTTCGAGCAGCATGTCCCAGTGCGTACGGACGTGCTTGGTGGCTTTGGGCTCGGGCTGCTCGACGTCGCGTCGCAGCGCCGCGGCGCCGCAGATCCGGCACTCCCACGTCGGGGGGACTTCTGCCTCCGCAGCGAACGGCACCGACGTCTCATGGCCGCGCGGGCAGTCGTAGGACGTGAGGCTGCGAGGAGCGAACTCGGTGTGCCGGTCGCTCTCGTAACTGATCGACCCGAGGCGGCTGCCTCGAAGGACGCGGTCACTCATGGATGCCTCCCGAGTAGGTGTCACCCGGCTCAACGAGCGAAAGGGCAGCAGGATTCCCCGCGTCACCCATGGTCGCCGTGGCTGTGCGTAACCTGGCCGAGCCACCACCGACCCCTTCACAGAACCCCGGCCCACCTCGCCCCCACGCTGGAGCTCACGTGTCGCTCACGTTCCTCAGGCCCGCAGCCAGCCGAGCGAGCTCGACGTCCATCGCACTCGGACGGGCGGGCGCCGGCGCCAGCATGCTCGTGCGCCCCAGGACGCTGCCGACGATGCTCGGCCTGGACTCGGCGAGCACAGCCCGGATCAGCTGGGTGGTGCAACTGCTCGGCGCCCGCGACTTGGCGCTTGGCCTCGGCGCCGCGCAGGCCCTGCGGCACGACGCCCGGGCGGGTCGCACATGGCTGGCCGCCGGCGTGCTCTGCGACGCGGTGGACGCGCTTGTGCTGGCCGCTGCCGCCGGCCGTGGACGCGTGTCCCGGCCGGCAGCCGCGGTGGTGGTCGTCGCCGCCGCTGCCGCTGCCGCGGTGCAGGCCCGCGACCTGCGCAACTGACCCGCCACCCCCACACCTACGGCGGAGTGGTAGCGCGTCATTCGACAACGTCGAGCTGGCGAAGATCGCGTGCGGACGACCTTCGCTCTTGCATCTGCCGGCAGCGTGCGTCGCTCGTCGACACCGGGATCGGACTGCTCACCGTTCGCCTGCACGGCGAGTTCATCGGCTACTGCGGCTTGACCTTCGGCGGCGCGAGCATCCATGAGCCGGAGATTGCCTACGAGTTGCGGCGCCGAACGCACGGTGATGGTTACGGCAATAAAGCCGGATGTGCCGTCGTCGGGGCTGCGTAAGGAACGGGTCGGAAGCGGCTCTGGGCCAGCGTCAGGTGGTGGAATGAGCCGTCGTTCCGTGTGCTCGACAAGCTCGGCTCCGAACGCACCGCGCAACGCGTCACCGACAACTTCGGCGACATGCAGTGGTGCACGCACGCACTTCGGTAGTCCCGCTCGGACTCGCAGCAGGCACCGTTCGGGTTCGGTGCTTGCGGGTCTAGGGAGAGGAGTGCTTCCAGCCCAGATGACTCAGCCCACGCATCGCCGATAATCGACATTATGTCACTAGCCACGCCTGTTGTGTAACCGCTCCGTTGCCTGTCCAGGGCAGAACACTCCGGGGCTCGACCTGGTGCGAGCGTGTCGTTGGTGACGACCTCCAGCGACAGCAGTGGCTCCTCGGTCGCACAAGAGACAGAGGTCAGCAACGTCATCAAGTGCCCGCTGGGTTCTGCCGAAGGCTTCTCCGTTCCTACCGCAGCGGTAGGGCGACCAGGCCAGGCACGTCGGTCCTCAGGGGTAAAGCCAGCCATGCTGGCCGGGACAACGCACCCGAACCCGACAGGTCACCTTCCGCAGGCGGAACCGGAAGGACCAGCTGTGCGCCGTGTCGCCCTTCGATCCCGTACGACGGCCCTTGTCCTGGCCTCTACGGGCGCGGTCCTCAGCGTAGGAGTGGCGACACCTGCACGGGCGGCGGTCCTTCTCACGCTGGAGCAGAAAGCGGTGAACATCGCCGCGCACCAGGTCGGCAAGCCCTACCGCTACGGCGCGACCGGCCCGAGCGCCTTCGACTGCTCCGGACTCACCCAGTACTCCTTCCGGGCCGCCGGGAAGGTGCTCCCGCGCACGGTGCTGGGGCAGTACCGGGGTATCCGGCACATCCCGATGTCGCAGGTGCGACCAGGCGACCTGGTCTTCATGGCGAACAGTGGCTACAGCACGAACGTCAACCGGATCGACCACGTCGGGATCTGGGCGGGCAACAACTCCTGGTACGTGGCCCGCCACACGGGCACGAGAATCACCCGGCAGACCATGTGGACGCACAACCTCTGGGCCGGGCGCCCCTAGCGATCCTCGGGGGGGGAACTGCAGCGACGCGCTGACGCACCGCGGCAGCCCACATACAGCTGGGCCACCGCGGTACGTCGCGGGCGGTCAGTCCGTTGACTTGACCTCAGCGGCGAGGTCCGCGATGAACTTGGGTCCGTTGAACCCGGGCGTACCAAGGCCGGTGACGGCGTCCCAGCCGGGGCCAGCGTTAAAGCCCGGTGTCGTGCTGCCAGGCTGCTGGTTGTTCCCGACGGTGACGTCGAAGAAGTCCGTGGCATAGGTGGCCGGCTTGTTCGCCATCCGGTACAGCGCCGGGTTGATGAAGCCCAGGTCGTGTCCGGCGGCCTCGTCGGCGAGGGCGACGATGCCCGCGAGCTCGGGCGAGCTCGCGCTGGTCCCGCCGATCACGTACCAGCCGGCACTACAGGCTGTCATCGTGTCCGGGCACTGGAAGTACGGCCCGGTGCCCGGTGCGCTGACGTACTCAAGGACTCCGGTGCGTGGTGCCGCGTTCAGCGACACGTCGGGCAGGCCCCGGCCGGCACCCGCCGGGAAGGCTGCCGATCCGGCCGGCAAGGTGCTCTGGTAGCTCGGCCGGCCGAACACGTGCGAGAAACCGCCGCCGGAACCGGACCACGCGACCTCGCGCTGCGCGGGCGAGATCTGGCACGCCACCGGGGGCGAGACGTTGTCGACGGTCTTGCCGGTGGCCGGATCGGTGCAGAGGTTGGTCCCACCGACAGCCGTGACCAGCGGGCTGCTCGCCGGGAACCCGACGCTCTGACCGGGGATCGGCCGGGGATTCTTCACCGGTGTCTTGTAGCTGTTCTCGGGGCCGCCGTCGCCGGAGCTGGCCAGGACGGTCACGTGGTGGGCACGGGCGTTCTGAAGGGTCTTCTCGAAGTTGTAGAGGTTCTGTGGGCTGCCGAAAGCTTCCTCACCGGAACCCAGGCTCATCGAGATGACGTCCGCCAGGTGGTTGTTGCTGAGGTAGTCGATGCCCTTGAAGATGCTGGGGAAGCCTTGCACTCCCAACGTCTCGGCGGTCGGTGTCGTGACCATGATGACACTGGCCTTGGGAGCCATGGTGTGGGCCCACTCGACGTCGAGGGCGGTCTCTATCGCCCAGCCGGCGCTGTCCTGGAGACCGGTCGTGCCCTTGCCCGGGATGACGTGGTAGACCGACCCGCCGAGGTTGAGACGCTTGAAGGTCCCCAGGCCGGAGCACGCCGCTCCGCTGACGCCCTCCTCCCCGCACATCGGGGTGAAGCCGAAGGCCTTGTCGAACACGTGGAGGTCGTGCTCCATGTTGGGATCGCCGAACGCATCGATCACCGCGATCGTCTTGCCCGCCCCCTGGTTCTGGAGCCCCTCCAGGCCGTAGGAGGCGCGGAAGGGCCGCGGTGCGAAGCACCGGCGGCCGCGTGAGGCGCACTGCGCCTGCGTCGGCGGAGTCTCGCTGTTGGTCACCTGGACCGCCCCGGCCACCAGCGGACGCACCGCAGCCGACGAGACAGCCGTGGAGGAGGCGGCAGCGGTGGACGGCGTGGACACGCTGAACGCGGCGGTCACGGGTAGGACACCAGCAGCAGTTGCCGCGAGCGCAAGAGACAGTCGTCGCCCGACGGGGCGACGAGGAACAAAGGGGGGCACGGGTGGTCCCTTCCAGTCGTGGATCGGTGGCCGCACTGTGCACCTGGCGGCCTCGTCCAGCAAGCACGTCGGTGCCGGCCGTCGGCCTGCTGAGTGGACCGACCGACAGGCCGTGAGCCAGTTGGGTGAAACTCCCTCCGCAACCGCTTGCGAGCACTACCGTCTGCCCCGGCCCGCTCCAGGGCCCGCAGGACTGACGGGAACGTTCCCGCACAGCCGCGCCCCCGTACCGAAAGAGCCTGCTGGTGAAGTCTTTTCGCTCTGCCCTGGTGTTGGCCATGACCTGTACGGCCGTCGCCGCGGCCGCCGCTCCCGCCGACGCCGCCACGCCTACCCGCCGGCTGCTCAGCGGCCACTTCTCCCTTTCCGGGGTGCAGGGCGCGCTCCCCGCCGGCGCCACTGTCAGCGTGCTGCAGTTCTGCCCGCGCGGCAGCACCCTGGACCGGGCGGCCACCAGCCGGGTGGAACGCGAGGGGGATGCTGATCTGGACTCCCACCTGCGACTGGCGAGCCGCGAGCTCTGGCCGACCGGCACCGTGTCGCGCTACCGGGTGACGAGCAAGCCTGCGGCCGGCGATGGGGTCGTGATCTCAAATGCCGCCCTGTGCGCCAGCACCGTGTCCGCGAGGACCAAGACCGTCACCGGTCGGGCGGCGACCGACCTGCGGGTCTGGGGTCCGGCGCCGTCCAAGCTGCACGTGCTGAACGCCACCGTGGCGCTGATCAGCGACAACCTCGAGGCCGACTACAGCTACGCCACCGTGATGAAGGCCGGCGGGGTTGCCTCTTCCCGGGGCTCGTTGACCAGCGCCCTGCGCGCGGTGCAGGCGGCCAGCCAAAACTCCGGCCTGAGTCAGGTCACGGCCGAGGGCGAGACGCAGCGCAGCCTGCGCCATGGCCGCTTCATCTCGATGAGGAACAGCTACACCTACACCAGCGACCTGAACCGTAAGACCAGCGAGAACACCGGCGGCTGAGCGAGGCGGGTGCGGCTGGTCGTCCTGGGTGCCGCCAGGACGACCAGCCGCTGTCCGCTGTGGCAGTGTGGGGCGTGTCACCTGTCGAATGAGGAGAAGCCCCGCATGCGCAGTCCGGACCGCCGCAGCCCTTCTGGAACACGGCGCCTCGGCGCCCTTGCTGTGGCCGCGGCCACCGTGTCAGCGATATCGCTCGTGGGGGCCAGCGGGACCGCGGCCGCGAGCAGCACCGCGGTCGCCGGTGCGCGCGCGGGTCAACACGGTGACCAAGGTGAGCACGCGCGGTCCGAGCCACGGGTCACGAGGCTGTTCCCGACGGACGCGCTGACGGTGCGCGACCGGTCGCAGGCCACCGGTCGCCGCGTCGCCCTGCCGCGCCCAGACTGCCGTACCCGCCCGACGGACTGCCATGACATCGCGCTGCTGAACCGGCTGGACGGATTCGACCTGGACCCCCGGCTGGCGTTGCGCTTCGACCGCCCGGTCGATCCGGCCGCGGTGGCCGGGGCCATCCGCATCGCGCCGGCCCATGACCGCGACGACGCGTCGGTCGGGGTCGACCGGGTGGTGTACGACGCCGCCTCGCACACGGTGTACGCGCACCCCGCTCGGCAGCTCGCACCGGGCACGACCTACCGCCTGACAGTGGGCAGGGGCGCCCAGCGCCTCCACCCCGCCCACACGACGTTCACGACCGAGAGCGCCCCGAGCGGGTTGCTGGCGATGCGCCGCCAACTCGACGACGGCTCCGCGTACCACTCCGCCCACCTGTCGGGGCAGGACCGGTCCCTTCGCGTGGAGCACGTGTTCCCCGCTGCCGGCACCACCTTGAGCTACAACGCCGACAAGGGCGGCGGTCCGCTCACCACCTCGGCCGTGCCCAACTCCTCCCCCCTCTCGGCGGGTTCGTACGTCTTCGGTTCCTACCTCGCCCCCTCGTGGCTGAACGCCGACAGCGTCATCGCGCAGACCCCTACCGGCAGCGCCGGGCCGAAGGTCACCGGCGCGAGCCGCCTGCCGTTCGTGCTGATCCTGCCCGCCGGTCGCGCCCCTGCAGGCGGCTGGCCGGTCGCGGTCTTCGGGCACGGGTTCACCCGCTCGGACACTGACCTGTTCCTGGCCGCGGACTTCAACGCCTCCCGCGGGCTGGCCACCCTCGCCACTGACGTCGTCGGCCACGGGTACGGTCCGCGCTCGACCTGGACGGCGACCTACGTCGGCGGGATGACGAGCTTCCCGGCGTACGCCCGTGGTGTGGACCAGAACCGCGACGGCATGATCACCTCGACCGAGGGTGCGTCCGCGCCGGCCCAGCCGGCTCCCGACGCCTCGATCGGCAGCCGGGACGGCCTGCGGCAGACCGTCGCCGACCTCATGAGCCTGGTACGGGCGGTCGGCCGCGGGGTCACCGTCCCAGGCACGGGCGCCACGGTCCTGCGACGGACCGCGGTGTCCTACTACGGGCAGAGCTTCGGGGGGATCTACGGCGTCATGCTCGGCGGCACCGATCCGCTCGTGCCGGTCCTGGCACCGAACGTCTCCGGTGGTCCGATCAGCGAGATCGCCCGGCTCTCACCGGCCTTCCGACCCCTGGTGACCCAGGACCTCGGCCAACGGCAGCCGAGCCTGCTGAACGGGGGCTACGACGGCTTCACCGAGTCCATGCCCCTGCGCGGCGACCCGCTGGTGACCTCGCCGGCGCCGGGGGCCCTGGCCATCCAGCAGGCCCTCGCCGACGAGACGTGGATCGACCGCTCCGGCAGTCCGGAGACCTTCGCACCGCTGCTGCGCGCCCATCCCCCGGCGGGCTCGACGGCGAAGCGGGTGCTGCTGTCGAACGCCTTCGGTGACCAGACGGTGCCCAACCCCACGACGTACACCGAGCTGCTGGCTGGACACCTGTTCGACCGGGAAACCCTGTACCGCAACGACAAGACCGGGAACAGCAGCATGAACCCGCACGGGTTCCTGCTCAACCCGAGCTTCGCGCAGGGCAACACCCAGGAGCAGGACCAGATCAGCACGTTCCTCGCCAGCGCCGGCGCGACGACCATCGACCCGGACGGTCCGGCGCCGATCTTCGAGGTGCCGATCGCGGACCCCCGGGTGCTGGAACGGCTGAACTTCGCCAACCCGCTTGGCCCCTGACCCTGCGCCCGCTGGCCGTGTTCGACATCGACGGCGTACTCGCCGACGTCGGTCACCGGCTGGCGTACGTCGAGCGCAGGCCCAAGGACTGGAAGGCGTTCTTCGCGGCCGCGCCGCTCGACCCGCCCCTGCGGGAGGGCGTGGCCCTTGCCCGCGAGAGCGCCAAGGACTGCGAGATCATGTACGTCACAGGACGACCCGAGCACTGCCGGGCGGACACGCTCGCCTGGTTGGTGCGGCACGGGCTTCCCGAGGGCGACTTGGTCATGCGCAAGGGCCGGGACTTCCGGCCGGCCGCCCGGGCCAAGCCCGACCTGCTGGCCGAGCTCGCCCGCGGCCGGGTGGTCGCGGTGGTCGTGGATGACGACGCCGCCGTCTGCCAGGCCTACGCAGCGCTGGGCTACCGGGTGCTCCGGGCGACCTGGGCCGACCCTTCGGCGACCCTGGTGCAGGTCCAGGAGCAGGACGGCAGGACCTGAGCGCGGGTGCCTCGGCAGGTCATGCTCCAGGACTGGCTGGTTGGGGCCGACACTGTAAGGGCAGGGGCCGCATGTCGAGCAATCTGGAGCACACCGTGTGCCAAGCCAACACCACCTCCCCACCCGCCGAGTCCCCTGTGCCTGGTCGCGCTTGCGCGCATACACCGATCTGCCCGGCAGCGTTCGCGACCGACCACGACGCAGCGCGCACCGTCCGTCGGCACCCTGAACAGGGCTGGGTGCTGCTGTGCAACGGCGTGGTGGTCTTCGACGACACCGGGGAGTTGCTCCCCGACGGCCGCTGCATCGCCCCGCACCGCCCCTCCAGCCGATTGGCCGCCTGAGCCCGCGCCAGCTCCGGCCCGGCGATGTTGCTGCGACGCCGGGTCGTGGCTCAGCCCCCGTAGGACTCCATGGGGGGGCAGGAGCACATCAGGTTGCGGTCGCCGTACGCACCGTCGATCCGGCGCACCGGGGGCCAGTACTTGGTGGACCGCACGACGCCCGGCGGGAAGGCGGCCTGCTCCCGGGTGTACGGGCGGTCCCACTCCCCCAGCACTGAGCTCGCCGTGTGCGGCGCCTGCCGCAGCGGGTTGTGCTCGGCCGGCCAGGCACCGGCCGCCACCTGGTCGATCTCCTGCCGGATCGAGATCATGGCGTCGCAGAAGCGGTCCAGCTCGGCGAGGTCCTCGCTCTCGGTCGGCTCGATCATCAGCGTGCCGGCGACCGGAAAGCTCATGGTCGGGGCGTGGAAGCCGTAATCCACCAGGCGCTTCGCGACGTCCTCGACGGTGACGCCGGTGTCCTTGGTGATCTGCCGCAGGTCCACGATGCACTCGTGGGCCACCAGTCCCCCGCGGCCGGCGTACAGCACCGGATAGTGCGGCTGCAGCCGGCTGGCGACGTAGTTGGCGGCGAGCACCGCGACCTGGGTGGCCCGGGTCAGCCCCTCGCCGCCCATCATGCGCACGTACGCCCAGCTGATCGGCAGGATCCCGGCGCTGCCGTACGGCGCGGCGCTGACCGGACCGGGGCCGGTGGCCGGTCCGGCCTGGTCGTCAAAGGGGTGGTTCGGGAGGTAGGGCGCGAGATGCGCGCGGGCCGCGACGGGGCCGACGCCCGGGCCGCCGCCACCGTGCGGGATGCAGAACGTCTTGTGCAGGTTGAGGTGGCTGACATCGGCGCCGAAGTGCCCGGGGCGGGCCAGGCCCACGAGGGCGTTGAGGTTGGCGCCGTCGACGTACACCTGTCCCCCGGCCTCATGGACCGCTGCGCAGATCTCCCCGATCGCCACCTCGAACACCCCGTGCGTGCTGGGGTAGGTCACCATCAGGGCGGCAAGCGTCGGCCCGTACTGGTCAATCTTGGCCCGCAGGTCGTCGACGTCGACGTCGCCGGTCGGGGTCGTGCCGACGACGACCACGCGCATCCCGGCCATCACAGCGCTCGCCGCGTTTGTGCCATGGGCGCTCGCCGGGATCAGGCAGACGTCACGAGCACTGTCCCCGGCCGCGCGGTGGTAGCCGCGGATTGCCAGGAGCCCGGCGAACTCGCCCTGACTGCCCGCGTTGGGCTGCAGGCTGCAGGCGTCGTACCCGGTGATCTCGCACAGCCAGCCCTCGAGGTCGCTGATCATGCGGCGGTAGCCCACGGCGTGCTCGCGCGGCGTAAAGGGGTGCAGGGCGCCGAACTCCGGCCAGGTGATCGGCTCCATCTCGGTGGTGCCGTTCAGCTTCATCGTGCAGGACCCCAGCGGGATCATCGTGCGGTCCAGCGCCAGGTCCTTGTCGGCGAGCCGCCGCAGGTAGCGCAGCATCGAGGTCTCGCTGTGGTGGCTGGAGAACACCTCGTGAGTGAGGTAGGTGCTGGTGCGCAGCAGGTGTGCGGGCAGGGCGTCCTGGGTGCTCCCGTCCAGGGCGTCCCAGTCCTGCGGCGCGAGCCCGAACGCCTGGATGACGATGTCGAGGTGCGCCCGGGTCGTCGTCTCGTCGGTGCTGATCCCCACGGTGTCGGCATCGACTCGCCGCAGGTCGACCCCCGCCAGCCGGGCGGCCTCGACGACCTCGGCGCTGCGGCCCGGCGCCGGGACGCGCAGGGTGTCGAAGAACGCGCCGGTGGCGCCCAGCGCCGCGCCGAGCAACGCCGCGTACCGGTGGGTGCGCCGGGCGATCCGCTGCAGGCCGTCGGGTCCGTGGTAGGCGGCGTAGAGCCCGGCGATCACGGCCAGCAGGACCTGCGCGGTGCAGATGTTGCTGGTCGCCTTCTCCCGGCGGATGTGCTGCTCCCGGGTCTGCAAGGCCAGTCGGTAAGCCGAGGCCCCGTCGGCGTCCACGCTCACCCCGACGAGGCGGCCCGGCAGGGAGCGCTCGAGCCCGTTGCGTACAGACAGGTAACCCGCGTGCGGGCCGCCGTACCCCAGCGGTACGCCGAAGCGCTGGCTGCTCCCGAGCGCGATGTCGGCGCCGGCGTCGCCTGGGCTGTCGAGCAGGGTGAGGGCGAGCAGGTCCGCGGCCACCGCGACCAGCGCGCCCCCGGCGTGGGCCTGCTCGACGACCGGCCTCAGGTCGCGCACGGCGCCGGAGCTGCCCGGGTACTGCACGAGCACCCCGAACACTGATGTGCCGCTGGGCAGGGCGGTCGACATGTCGTGCCGCTGGAGCGCGATCCCCAGCGGCTCGGCCCGGGTCTGGACGACGGCGAGGGTCTGCGGGTGGCAGTCGGCGTCGATGAGGAACACCGCCTCGGCGCCGACCCGGCTCTGCCGCCGGCACAACGTCATGGCCTCAGCGGCCGCAGTCGCCTCGTCGAGCAGGCTGGCGTTCGCTGTCGGCAGGCCGGTCAGGTCAGCCACCATCGTCTGGAAGTTGAGCAGCGCCTCGAGCCGACCCTGGCTGATCTCGGGCTGGTAAGGCGTGTAGGCGGTGTACCAGGCGGGGTTCTCCAGGACGTTGCGAACGATGACGCCCGGGGTGTACGTGCCTGAGTAACCCAGGCCCAGCATGGGGGTCGTCACCCGGTTCGCCTGCGCCAGGCAGCGCAGCTCGACGAGCGCCTCGGCCTCCGACACCGCCTGGGGGAGGTCGAGCGCGGCGCTGGCCCGGATGAGCTCCGGTACGGCGGCCTCGGTCAGGTCGTCGAGCGAAACGTGGCCCACGACGGCGAGCATCTTGGCCTGCTCGTCCTGGCTCGGGCCGATGTGCCGGGTCGCGAAGGGCGCAGCGCCCTCGAGCTCGAGCAGTGTCACGGGAGGACCTCCTGGCGCGCGGTGCCGCGCGTCGAACGGGACGGCGTGCACAGCGCACACCGCGAAAGCCCTCCCCCTCTGTCCGATGACCTGAGAGCTTCACCCCAGTGAGCGGGCTTGCACCGTCGGTGGGGCGCGAGCGCCCGCTTTCCAGAGTTGCCGACCCTGCGCGGTCCCGGGGGCCTGAGAGGTTGGTGGGGAGAGATGCTCCTTCGGCGCCCGTCCCTGGCGGGGACGGGACTCTCCCGCGAGGGGTCGTCGGCTGGCACCAAGGCTAGCAGCGGACGCCGCGCCTGGCCGCCTGACGCGCGGCGTGACGCCTACGGCGGAGGGCGATGGCGCGCGCGACCCCACGGGTCAGGGCGATGGGCGCGCGCGACCCCACGGGTCAGGGCGATGGGCGCGCGCGACCCCACGGGTCAGGGCCAGCCGGTCCCGCGACGCCCACGGGTCAGGACCAGCCGGTCGAACGCCCGCTCGTCGCGCACGGCCGGTCACGGCCACTGGTATGGCCAGGCGGTCGCGCGACGCCCACGGATAAGGGCCATCCGGTCGAACGCCCGACTTGTCGCACACGGCCGTCAGGGCCCACCGTGATCACTGCTCCAGGAGCGCGTGTCTGATCACGTAGGAACCTGTCTACCCTCGTGGCGCCTCGGCTGCTGCGAGCGAGCGTGGGCATGACCACGCAGGAGTCACCGCGGTAGACACGTTCACACCAGGCAAGACAGGTACCCCTAGATCTGTCGCGGCCGGACTCACGCGGCCGGACTCACGCGGCCGGACTCCTGCGGGCGGACTGTCGCGGCCGGACTCAAGCGGAGGGACTCCTGCGGGCGGACTGTCGCGGCCGGACTCCTGCGGCCGGGCTCACGCGGGCGGGCTCACGCGGTTGGCTCTCGCGCGGTCGGACCTCAGGCGCTGGTACGGCGGCGCCGGCGGGACGCCAGC
>JAABUT010000403.1_pt1 | contig 72555 bp, 60 predicted proteins | sample 5559281 | NCBI WGS metagenome assembly JAABUT01 (sample SAMN10711880, study PRJNA513359) | rock metagenome | isolation source: Antarctica rocks | place: Antarctica: Victoria Land, Ricker Hills nord | collected 2016-01-04 | reverse complement strand
CCGACGGCGGCGGCCTGGCCATGCCCCCGCGTCCGCCGGCCCCACGGCCCGGTCCGGTCGGCCCCGGCGGGCCGTCCCCGGCCGGCATGCCGCAGCGACCCGCCGCGGGCACGCCCGGCATGCCACCCCGGCCCGGTGCGCCCCGCCCCGGACCCGGCTCGGCCGGCCCCGGCGGTCCCCGTCCGGGCCCCGGCATGTTCCCGCCCCGGCAGGGCGGCCCAGCCGGCCCCGGCGGCCCGGCCGGTCCCGGTGGTCCACGTCCCGGCCCCGGCATGTTCCCCAGCCGCGGTCCCGGTGCGCGTCCCGGGATGCCGGCCGGACGCCCCGGCGGCGCCGGCGGTCCCGGTGCCGGTCGTCCAGGCGGCGGCTACGGCGGTCCCGGCGGCGGCGGAGCGCCCGGTCGTCCCGGCGGCTTCGCCGGCCGCCCCGGCGGCCCGCGCGGCGGCGCCGGCCGCGGTGGCGCCACCCCCGGCGCCTTCGGTCGCTCCGGCGGTGGCGGCCGGCCGGTCCGCGGTCGCAAGAGCAAGAAGCAGCGCCGTCAGGAGTTCGACAACCTCGCCGCGCCGACGATGGGCGGTGGTGTCGCCCGGGGCAACGGCGAGTCTGTGCGCCTGGCCCGCGGCGCGTCGCTCGCCGACTTCGCCGACAAGATCGACGCCAACCCCGGCTCGCTGGTCCAGGTCGTGTTCACCGAGCTCGGTGAGATGGTGACGGCGACGCAGTCGTGCACCGACGAGACCCTGCAGCTGCTCGGCACGCAGCTGGGCTACGACGTGCAGATCGTCTCGCCCGAGGAGGAGGACGCCGAGCTGCTCGACCGCTTCGACCTGTCCTTCGGCGCCGACTACACCGACGAGGCCGAGCTGGTCGCCCGGCCGCCGGTCGTGACGATCATGGGTCACGTGGACCACGGCAAGACCCGCCTGCTCGACGCGATCCGCTCCACCGACGTCGTCAGGGGCGAGGCCGGCGGCATCACCCAGCACATCGGCGCCTACCAGGTGCACCACCCCGTCGAGGGCGGCGTGCGCGAGATCACCTTCATCGACACCCCTGGCCACGAGGCGTTCACCGCCATGCGCGCCCGCGGCGCCAAGGTGACCGACATCGTCGTGCTGGTCGTGGCCGCCGACGACGGCGTCAAGCCGCAGACCATCGAGGCGCTCAACCACGCCCAGGCGGCCGACGTACCGATCGTGGTGGCCGTCAACAAGATCGACAAGGAGGGTGCTGACCCGGCGAAGGTCCGCGGCCAGCTCACCGAGTACGGCCTGGTCGCCGAGGAGTACGGCGGCGAGACGATGTTCGTCGACGTGTCGGCCAAGGCGGGACTGCACCTGGAGCAGCTGCTGGACGCGATCCTGCTGACCAGCGACGCCGCCCTGGAGCTGACCGCGGACGCCTCGGTCGCGGCGCAGGGCGTGGCGATCGAGGCCCGACTGGACCGCGGCCGCGGCGCCGTCGCCACCGTGCTCGTCACCCGCGGCACGCTGCGTGTCGGCGACTCGATCGTGGCCGGGGACGCGTTCGGCCGGGTCCGCGCCATGCTCAACGAGCGCGGCGACAACGTCGCCGAGGCCGGGCCGGCCCAGCCGGTCCAGGTGCTGGGCTTCACCAGCGTCCCCGGTGCCGGCGACAACTTCCTGGTGGTGCGCGAGGACCGCGTGGCCCGGCAGATCGCCGAGCAGCGCCAGTCGCGCGAGCGGGCCGCGAGCCTCGCCCAGAGCCGTGGCCGGCCCACGCTGGAGTCGCTGTTCGAGCGGCTCAAGGAGGGTGAGAAGACCCAGCTCAACCTCATCCTCAAGGGCGACGTGTCCGGTTCGGTCGAGGCCGTCGAGGACGCGCTGCTCAAGATCGAGGTCAGTGACGAGGTCTCGCTGCGGATCATCCACCGCGGCGTGGGTGCCATCACCGAGAACGACGTCACGCTGGCGTCGGCCTCCGACGCGGTCATCCTCGGCTTCAACGTCCGGCCCGAGGGCAACGCCCGCGAGCTGGCCGAGCGCGAGCACGTCGACATCCGGTACTACTCGGTGATCTACGCGGCCATCGAGGACGTCGAGGCGGCCCTCAAGGGCATGCTCAAGCCGGTCTATGAGGAGGTGCAGCTCGGCACCGCCGAGGTCCGCGAGGTGTTCCGCTCCTCGCGGTTCGGCAACATCGCCGGCTGCCTCGTCCGCAGCGGCACGATCACCCGCAACAGCGGGGCGCGACTGGTCCGCGACGGCGTCGTCGCCGCGGACAACCTGCGGATCGAGTCGCTCAAGCGGTTCAAGGACGACGCGACGGAGGTCCGCGAGGGCTTCGAGTGCGGCATCGGCCTGGGGTCGTTCAACGACATCAAGGTCGACGACGTGGTCGAGACCTTCGAGCAGCGTGAGGTGCCGCGCAAGTAGCACCGGGTCAGGGGCCCGCCGTGCCGCCGCGGCGGTCGGGCGGCCCCAGGGCCGGCTGGCCGCGACCTGCTGCCGGTGACCGAAAGAGGGGGGCCGCAGGTGTTCGTCGGGAGCCTGACGGTCGACCTGCTGCTCGGGGACGTGCGCTCGCTCAAGGACAAGCGCAGCGTGGTGCGGCCGGTCGTGGCCGAGCTGCGCAGGAAGTACGACGTCGCCGCGGCGGAGGCGGGTCACCTCGACCTGCACCGCCGGGCGCTCGTCGGGGTGGCGGTGGTGGCCGCCGACGCCGGGCACTGCCGCGAGGTGCTCGACGCCTGCGAGGCGCTGCTGGCGGCCCGACCCGAGGTGGAGCTGCTCTCCGCCCGGCAGCGACTGTGGGGACAGGAGGACGACTGATGGTCGACGTCGCACGCGCCCGCAAGCTCGCCGGGCGCATCCGCGAGGTGGTGGCCGCAGCCCTCGAGCTGCAGGTCAAGGACCCCCGGCTCGGGATGGTCACCATCACCGACGCCAAGCTGACCCCCGACCTGCGCGAGGCCACCCTCTACTACACGGTGTACGGCGACGAGCACGAGCGGGCCGCGTCCGCGGTGGCCCTGGAGAGCGCCAAGGGCGTCCTGCGCGCGCAGGTCGGGCGCGAGACCGGCGTGCGCTACACGCCCTCGCTGGCCTTCGTCGCCGACGTCGTCCCCGAGACAGCCGGCCGGCTCGAGGAGCTGCTGGCGCTGGCCCGCGAGGAGGACTCCCGGGTGCACCGGATGGCCGAGAGCGCCACACCGGCCGGTGAGGCCGACCCCTACCGCTCGCCCCGGCCCACCGACACCGACGAGCCCACCGACACCGACGAGGACCTCGAGGCGAGCACCGACGAGCCGACGGACCGGACCGAGACGCGATGAGCATCTGCGAGGCCGACTGGTCGGTGGCCGTCGACCTGCTGCGCGAGGCGCCCGAGGTCGTCCTTGCCTGCCACGTCGGACCGGACGGCGACGCCCTCGGCTCGATGCTCGGGCTCGGCGCCGCGCTGCGGGCCCGGGGGACCCGGGTGTGCGCCTCGTGGGGCGGCGAGCCGTTCGAGGTGCCCGCGACCTACCGCTTCCTGCCCGCCCTGGACCTGCTCGTCCCGCCTGCCTCGCTGCCGGCGGCGCCCCGCCTGCTCGTCACCTTCGACACCGGGAGTGTGGACCGGCTCGGGACGCTCGCGGGCCTTGTCGACTCCGCCGCGGACGTCCTCGTCCTCGACCACCACGCCACCAACACCCGGTACGGCACGGCGCACCTCGTCGACGAGCGGGCCGCCGCGACGGCGGTCGTGGTCGTCGCGCTGCTCGACCGCCTCCGCCTGCCCATCACCGCGGAGGTGGCGGCTCCCCTCTACACGGGGCTGGTGACCGACACCGGCTCGTTCAAGTACGCCGCGACCACCCCCGCCGTGCACGAGCTCGCCGCCCGGCTGCTGTCGACCGGCATCCGGCACGACCTGATCAGCCGGGCCGTCTGGGACACCGCGTCCTTCCCCTACGTCCGGCTGCTGGGCGCAGCCTGCTCGCGGGCCAGGCTCGAGCCGGCGGCCGTCGGCGGCCTCGGCCTGGTCTGGACCGAGGTGACCGCCGCCGACCTGCGGACGCAGGAGCTGGGCCTGGCCGACATCGAGGGCGTCATCGACGTGCTCCGCACGGCGGCCGAGGCCGAGGTCGCGGTGGTGCTCAAGAAGGAGCCGGACAGCGATGCCCTCCGGGTCTCGACCCGCTCGCAGGGCGCGATCGACGTCGGCGCGGTCTGCGCCGCGCTGGGTGGGGGCGGTCACCGCTTCGCGGCCGGCTTCACGTCGTACGACGACGTCGACAGCACGCTCGGACGGCTCCGCGACGGGCTTGGGCGGGCCGGACACCTGCCCGCATGACCACCGGCGACCCGCTCGTGGAGGGCCTGATCGTCGTCGACAAGCCGGCGGGCTGGACCAGTCACGACGTGGTCGGGCGCGTACGGCGGCTCGCCGCCACCCGCCGGGTCGGCCACGCGGGAACCCTGGACCCGATGGCGACGGGCGTGCTGCTGCTCGGCGTCGGACGGGCGACCCGACTGCTCGGCCACCTGGCGCTGACCGACAAGGACTACGCCGCGACCGTGCGGCTGGGCAGCACGACGGTGACCGACGACGCCGAGGGCGAGGTGCTCGAGCGGCGGGACGCCTCCGGGGTCGGCGACGAGGCCCTCGTCGCTGCCCTCGCCGCGCTGACCGGTGAGCTGAGCCAGGTGCCGTCCGCGGTCTCGGCGGTCAAGGTCGACGGGGTCCGGTCCTACGCCCGGGTGCGGGCCGGCGAGCAGGTCCGGCTGGCGCCCCGCCCCGTCGTCGTACGCCGGCTGGAGCTGCTGGACCGCCGCGGTGACGACCTGGACGTGGCGGTGACCTGCAGCTCCGGCACCTACGTGCGGGCGCTGGCCCGGGACCTCGGTGCGGCGCTCGGCGTCGGCGCGCACCTCACCGCGCTGCGTCGCACCCGCGTCGGGTCGTTCGGGATCCGCTCCGCCCGCACCCTCGACGAGCTGGCCGCGCGGCTGGAGGTGCTGCCCCTCGACGCGGCCGTCGCGGCCGCGTTCGCGCGGCGCGAGCTGGATGGCCCGGAGGCGATCGCGCTGTCGTTCGGCAGGCGGCTCGGCCCGAGCGGCACCGTCGGCACCGTCGGCGCCTTCGACGCGGACGGGCGGTGCATCGCGCTGCTGGAGGACCGGGAGGGGCAGGCCCGCCCGACGGTGGTGTTCGCTCCGGCCGGCAGCTGAGCCGGCTGCAGGCTCGGGCCAGGGGGTGCGGGGCCGGCGGGTCAGGCCGGGGGACGGGTGGACGGGCCTGCAGGGGGAGGGGCCGTCGACCGGTCGCGCAGCCCGACGCCGGCGAGCCGGCGCACCACCACCAGGCTCGCGGCGGTCAGCAGCCGTTGCGGCGTGGGGGGCAGCGCGAGGCGCAGCAGCCCCGCGGCAAGCAGCAGGTCGAGCAGCACCGCGAGGGCTATCGCGAGCTTGCGCGTCACGAGCAGCGCGAGCGCCCCGCACAGCAGCGCGGCCGCGGTGCACAGCAGTGCGCCGGTCTGCAGCAGCTGTTCCACGCCGCCGGCCCTCAGGCCTGGCTCGGAGGGCTGCCCATGCCGGGTGCGGTCCGGCCGAGCAGGCGCGCCAGCGGCCCCGAGCGCGGGCGGTCCGGGCCCTGGCCGGCCCGCTCGGCCACCTGCGCCCGCTCCGCGTTGATCTCCTTGGCGAGGAAGTAGTTGAGGACCGTCCGGATGGTGGCGATGGCAGCAAGCTGGCCGATCTCGCGGAAGCTCGGCGCGATCGCCGTACGCAGGACGTCACTGGCGAGCTGGAACTCAAGGCCCAGCGCGAGGAAGCGGCCCAGCCCGAGCCGCACGCGGACGAAGGCGTCGTCGCCGCTGTCGGTCAGGCCGGCCACGACGAACCGGACGAAGCCGATCAGCGCGCCCAGGAAGATCACGACGGCGCCGGCGGACTCGACCAGGCGGACCAGCAGGTCGACGGCGGCGCGCAGCGCGGCTTCCGAGACGACCTCGGGCGCGGCCAGGACTGGTGCAAGGACCGGTACCAGGACCGGGCCCAGCACAGCGGTGCTCACGCGCGCTGCCTTCCCGGGAGCCGTCGGCCGCAACCGTGGCAGGGTGGGCGCGTGCAGCGGTGGCGGGGGGTGGAGAGCGCGCCGCCCGGCTGGGGCCGCTGCGTGGTGACCATCGGCGTCTTCGACGGGGTGCACCGCGGCCACCAGCGGGTGATCGGGCGCGCGGTGGAGCTGGCCGGCGAGCTCGGCCTGCCGAGCGTGCTGCTTACCTTCGACCCGCACCCGAGCGAGGTGGTGCGTCCCGGCAGCCACCCGCCGGTGCTCACCGGCCAGCGGTACAAGGCGGAGCTGGTGCAGGCGCTGGGGGTCGACGTGTTCTGCGTGCTGCCGTTCACCGCGGGCTTCAGCCGCCTGGGACCGGAGGAGTTCGTGCACGTCGTGCTGGTGGAGCACCTGCACGCCCGCGCCGTTGTGGTCGGGGAGAACTTCCGCTACGGCCGCAGGGCCGCCGGGGACGTCGCGCAGCTGACGGCCTCCGGCCGCCGGTTCGGCTTCACGGTGGAGGGCGGGGCCTTGCAGGGAACGGCGGACACCACCTGGTCCTCGACGTACGTCCGGTCCTGCGTGGACGCGGGCGACGTGGTCTCCGCGGCGGCCGCGCTGGGACGCGAGCACCGGGTCGAGGGCGTGGTGGTCCGGGGCGACCGGCGCGGCCGGGAGCTCGGCTACCCGACCGCCAACCTGCAGCCGCTGCCCTGGAGCGCGGTCCCCGCCGACGGCGTCTACGCGGGCCGGCTCGTGCGTGGCGGCGAGCAGCTGCCGGCGGCGATCAGCATCGGCACCAACCCGACCTTCGCCGGGCGGGAGCGCCGGCTGGAGGCCTACGTGCTGGACTTCTCGGGCGACCTGTACGGCGAGCACGTGGGGCTGTCGTTCGGCTCGCGGCTGCGGGACACGCTGCGCTTCGACGACGTCGAAGACCTGCGGGCGCAGATGGCCGTCGACGTCGAGCGGACCCGCGAGCTGCTCGGCGGCACCGGCTGACGGTGCCGCGACTGCTAGTCTCGGACCTGAGCCGGGTGCGCCCGGTGGTGCGTCCGACAGCCCCGGTGTCGAAGACCCTGGGCGCGCACCTTGCGAACCGGAGGACGGCCTCGTGGCCCTCGACACTGCGACCAAGAAGCAGATCATGACCGACTACGCCACGGTCGAGCGCGACACCGGTTCGCCGGAGGTGCAGGTGGCGATGCTCTCCAAGCGCATCGCCGACCTGACCGAGCACCTCAAGACGCACAAGCACGACCACCACACCCGTCGGGGTCTGCTGGGGCTCGTGGGCCGCCGCCGGCGCCTGCTCAAGTACCTCGAGAAGACCGACATCAACCGCTACCGCGCGCTCATCGAGCGGCTCGGTCTTCGCCGCTAGACGCATGACAGGGGAGTGCCGTCCAGGCGCTCCCCGCTCGCGTGAGAACCCCTCTCGCGCGACACCCGTCGCGGGACGACCGTCGCGCGACAGCCACGCCGGACCGCCGGGCACATCATGGCAGCCGGGCCCGGTCCTCGGGAGTGGCAGCCGGACCGCACCCGCGAGGGGCCGCCGGCCGCTTCCACTGAAGACCGGCTCCGCGCCCCTCGCGCCCACGGCCGGCCAGTTCTGAAGAGGAGTGCCCGTGGAGGGCGAGAGCAACATCTACGGCTCGGAGTACGCCGAGGCCGTCATCTCCAACCCCGGTGGTGCCACCCGCACCATCCGCTTCGAGACCGGACGGCTGGCCAGGCAGGCCGCCGGCTCCGTCGCGATCTACTGCGACGAGACGATGGTCCTGTCCGCGACGACCGCCAGCAAGCGGCCCAAGGACAACCTGGACTTCTTCCCGCTGACGGTCGACGTCGAGGAGCGCATGTACGCCCTCGGCAAGATCCCCGGCTCGTTCTTCCGGCGGGAGGGACGCCCCTCCGAGGACGCGATCCTGACCTGCCGGCTCACCGACCGGCCGCTGCGCCCGTCGTTCAAGAAGGGCCTGCGCAACGAGATCCAGATCGTCTCGACGGTCCTGTCGCTCGACCCGAACCACCTCTACGACGTGCTCGCGATCAACTCCGCGGCCTGCTCGGTCCTGCTCTCCGGCCTGCCGTTCACCGGCCCGGTCGGCGCGACCCGCGTCGCCTGCGTCCGGGGCGAGTGGGTGGCCTTCCCGACGCTGACCGAGCTGGAGGACGCGACCTTCGACATGATCGTCGCCGGCCGCCTGCTCGACGACGGCTCCGGCGACGTCGCGATCATGATGGTGGAGGCCGAGGCCACCCGCGAGGTGTTCGAGGTCATCGACGGCGGCGGCACCGCGCCGACCGAGGACGTCGTGGCCGCCGGGCTCGAGGCCGCCAAGCCGGCCATCGCCGCGGTCTGCACGGCCCAGAACGAGCTCAAGGCCAGGTCGCCGAAGACCCCGCTGGAGTTCCCGGTCTTCCTGGAGTACGACGACGACGTACTGGAAGCGGTCACCGCGAAGGCCGAGGGCGACCTCGCCGAGGCGATGACCATCGCCGCCAAGCAGGAGCGCGAGAGCCGCACCGACGAGGTCAAGGCCGCGACCGTGGCCGCGCTTTCCGACCGCTTCGCGGGGCGGGAGAAGGAGATCAGCGCCGCCTTCCGGAGCCTGACCAAGACCCTGGTGCGTCGCCGGGTCGTCAAGGACGGCGTCCGCATCGACGGCCGGGGTCTGGAGGACATCCGCCAGCTGGCCGCCGAGGTCGAGGTGCTGCCACGGGTGCACGGCTCGTCGCTGTTCGAGCGCGGCGAGACCCAGATCATGGGTGTCACCACGCTCAACATGGTCCGTATGGAGCAGATGGTCGACACGCTCAACCCGGAGACGCGCAAGCGCTACATGCACCACTACAACTTCCCGCCGTACTCCACCGGCGAGACCGGTCGCGTCGGCTCGCCCAAGCGCCGGGAGATCGGGCACGGTGCGCTCGCGGAGCGGGCGCTGCTGCCGGTGCTGCCGAGCCGCGAGGCCTTCCCCTACGCGATCCGCCAGGTCTCGGAGGCGCTGGGCTCCAACGGCTCCACGTCGATGGGGTCGGTCTGCGCGTCGACCATGTCGCTGCTCAACGCCGGAGTGCCGCTCAAGGCGCCGGTGGCGGGCATCGCCATGGGCCTGATCTTCGAGGGTGGTGAGTACGCCACGCTCACCGACATCCTCGGCGCCGAGGACGCCTTCGGCGACATGGACTTCAAGGTCGCCGGCACGCCGCAGTTCGTCACCGCGCTGCAGCTGGACACCAAGCTCGACGGCATCCCCTCCTCGGTGCTCGCCGCCGCCCTGCAGCAGGCCCGCACCGCCCGCCTCGCGATCCTCGAGGTGATGGGGGAGGCGATCGACGAGCCGGACGAGATGTCGCCGTACGCCCCGCGGGTCCTGTCGGTCAAGATCCCGGTCGACAAGATCGGCGAGGTCATCGGCCCGAAGGGCAAGATGATCAACCAGATCCAGGCCGACACCGGCGCCGACATCACCGTCGAGGACGACGGGACGATCTACATCGGCGCCACCTCGGGCACCGCGGCCGAGGCTGCCATGGCGACCATCAACATGATCGCCAACCCGACGATGCCCAAGATCGGGGAGCGCTTCCTCGGCACCGTGGTCAAGACGGCGGCCTTTGGCGCGTTCGTCAGCCTGCTGCCCGGCAAGGACGGCCTGGTGCACATCAGCAAGCTCGGCCAGGGCAAGCGCGTCGGCAAGGTCGAGGACGTCGTCAACGTCGGCGACAAGCTGCAGGTGGAGATCACCGACATCGACCAGCGCGGCAAGATCAGCCTCACGCCGGTCGCCTCCGATGCCGACACGAACGGCGCTGCCGGTGCCGCTGCCCCCGTCGGGGCGGAGGTCTAGCACCCGCCTTGCCAGGTCCTCGCAGGACGACCCGGAGCCCGCTGACCGGGACGGGCGACGGCGGCGCCGACAGCGCCGTACGCCGCACCGTCCTGCCCGGCGGGCTCCGCGTCGTCACCGAGACGATGCCCGATGTGCGCTCGGCCGCGTTCGGGATCTGGGTGGGGGTCGGCTCCCGCGACGAGAAGCCCTCCCTCGCCGGTGTCTCGCACTACCTCGAGCACCTGCTGTTCAAGGGCACCCGGCGGCGCGACGCACTCGAGATCGCGGCCGTCATGGACGCCGTCGGCGGCGAGAGCAACGCCTTCACCGCCAAGGAGTACACCTGCTACTACGCGCGGGTCCTGGACGAGGACCTGCCGCTGGCGGTCGACCTCACCTGCGACATGGTGACCGCCTCGCTGCTGCGCGCCGAGGATGTCGAGTCCGAGCGGGGGGTGATCCTGGAGGAGATCGCCATGCACGACGACGACCCCGGGGACGCCGTGCACGACGTGTTCGCGGCGGCGCTGTTCGGCGACAGCCCGCTCGGCCGGCCGGTCATCGGCAGCGTCTCGAGCATCGAGGGGCTGTCCCGCGCGGCCATCCACGGCTACTACCGCCGGCGGTACCTCCCCTCGGCGACCGTCGTCGCGGCCGCCGGCAACCTCGAGCACGACACCGTCGTCCGCCTGGTGCGGCAGGCCTACGGCCCGCTGCTGGCCGGCGGTCGCGCCCACGCACCGCTGCGCGTGAGGGGCGAGCCCCCGAATGCGCGCTCCGTCGTACGCGTGCAGCAGCGCGACACCGAGCAGGCCAACGTCGTCCTCGGCACCCCGGGACTGCGCCGGGACGACCCGCGCCGCTTCGCGATGCAGGTGCTCAACAGCGCGCTCGGCGGCGGCATGTCCAGCCGGCTGTTCCAGGAGGTCCGCGAGAAGCGTGGGCTGGCCTACTCGGTCTACTCCTACAGCTCCTCGCACGCCGACACCGGCATGTTCGGGGTGTACGCCGGCTGTGCCCCCGGCCGCACCGACCAGGTGCTCGCGCTCGTGCGCGCGTCGATGGCTGAGGTCGCGCAACGCGGCCTCACCGACGAGGAGGTCCGCCGGGCCAAGGGCAGCCTGCGCGGCTCGCTGGTGCTCGGGCTGGAGGACACCGGGTCGCGGATGAGCCGGCTCGGCAAGGCGGCGCTGGTGCACGAGGAGCTGCTCAGCGTCGAGCAGCTGCTGGCCGCTGTCGAAGCCGTGACCCCCGACGACGTGCGGACCATCGCGGCCGAGGTGCTCACCCGACCGGTGTCGCTCGCCGCGGTCGGCCCGTTCGGTGACCACGACTTCTCCGCTGCGGTCGCATGACGCGCGTGGCGGTCGCATGACGCGCGTGGGCGGTGTCATGACGCGCGTGGCGGTGCTCGGCGCGAAGGGCCGGATGGGGGCCGAGGTGGTGCGCGCGGTCGAGGCGGCCGAGGACCTGTCGCTGGCCGTGGGTCTCGACGTGGACGACGCGTTGGAGCTGTCCGACGTCGACGTGGCCGTGGACTTCACCCACCCCGACGCGGTGATGGGAAACCTGCGCGCCTGCCTCGACGCCGGCGTGCACGCGGTCGTCGGTACCACCGGCTTCGACGAGCAGCGGCTGGGCGAGCTGCGCGGCTGGCTGTCCGACGTCCCGGGCGTCGGTGTACTGGTCGCCCCCAACTTCGGTGTGGCCGCGGTGCTGATGATGCGCTTTGCCGTACAGGCCGCCCGCTTCTTCGACTCGGTCGAGGTCGTCGAGCTGCACCACGCGGGCAAGGCCGACGCGCCGAGCGGCACCGCCCGTCGTACCGCCGAGCTCGTCGCCGCCGCTCGACGTGACGCCGGCTGCGCCGCCATGCCCGACGCCACCACGACCGCGCTCGAGGGCGCGCGTGGGGCGGACGTCGACGGGGTGCGGGTGCACGCGGTGCGCCTGGCCGGCCTCGTCGCCCACCAGGAAGTGCTGCTCGGCGGCCAGGGCGAGTCGCTCATCCTGCGGCACGACTCCTACGACCGTGCGTCGTTCATGCCGGGCGTGCTGCTGGGGATCCGGCAGGTGGCCTCCCGGCCCGGCCTCACCGTGGGCCTCGAGGCGCTGCTCGACCTGTGAGGGCCCGGACCTCGGCGGTGCTGGTGGTTGCCGTCACCGGCCTGCTGGCTGTGTACCTCGCCGTGCGGGCCGTCGACCTGCTGCGCACCGGCTCGCTCAAGGGCGGCCTGCTCGGCGTCGGCGTCCTGCTGCTGGTGCTGCTCGGCGGGCTGCTGCTGGTGGGCGAGGTGCGCCTCGGCGCCGGCAGCGCCCGGCTCGCCCGGCGGCTGGAGGACGAGGGCGGCCTGCCCCTCGACCCGCCGGAGGTGCAGCGTCTGCCGAGCGGGCGGATGCGCAAGCAGGACGCCGACGCCGTCTTCGCGACCCGCCGCGACGAGGTCGAGCGCGCACCGGAGGACTGGCGGGCCTGGTGGCGCCTCGCGGCGTCGTACGGCGAGGCCCGCGACACCCCTCGTGGCCGTCGCGCCATGCGCCGCGCGGTCGGGCTGGAGAAGGCGGAGCGCGACCGGGAGCGGGAAGGGCGCGGCTGAGCGGTGTCAGGCGGCCTGCTGGCACAGCACGGCAACGGCGTAGCGCAGGTCGAGCCGGTCGCCGCTGGTGACCGGGCTGATCACGTCGGGCGCGGTCGAGGATGCCTGCTCCCAGAGCTGCTCGGCGGCTGCCCAGGGCAGCGGCGGCCGGTGTGGCACATCGACCCCGGTCGCGGTGCGGACGCCGAGCCGTCGGTCGGCGCCGAGCAGGAGCTGGAAGCCGTGCCGGTGCACCGTCGTGTGGTGGCGGGGACAGAGCAGGACCAGGTTGGCAAGGTCGGTCCTTCCTCCGCGAGACCACTCCAGGACGTGGTGGGCGTGCAGCCGTCGACGGCGGTTGCAGCCGGGAAAGCGGCAGCGGTGACCGTCCACCGCCTCCAGGAGCTCGCGCAGCGGGAGGCTCGGGTCGCGCTGGCCCCGGCCGAGGTCGTGCCGGGTCAGGTCGCGGGCCGTGAGGGGACGCAGCCGCTGATGGCGGGCAAGCATCGGCAGTACTCGGCGCAGGGAGCTCGGCGGGAGCAGCTCCCCGTCCGCGAGCCGAGCCCAGCCGGACAGGGGGTCGACCTGGATCGTCAGCGCGGAGCGGCTGCGGCGAGCTGCCGGCCGCTGCTGCGCCCGGTGGTCCAGGAAGTCTCCCGCCAACCGCAGGAGCCCGTCCGCCAGAGAGGCGGCCGGCGCCGGACGCGTCGGCGCGGACTCTTCCGCGGAAGAACGGGACGCCGGCGTCGGCTCGGCGGCGGAAGTCGCTTTTGGCGTCGACCCAGCAGCTGTGCCCTGAGCCGGAGCCGGAGCCGGAGCCGGAGCCGGAGCCGGGGCCGGAGTGGGAGCCGGGGTCGGCGTCGGCGTCGGCGTTGGCTCGGCGGCTGCGGTCTGCATAGTGGGTGCCACCTGGCGTTCGCGGTCGAGGTCGGCGCGGGCCGCCTCCAGCGCCGCGAGCAGGAGCGCGCCCTGCTCCGGCGGCACGCGGAGGGACAGGACGAGGGTGCCGTCCTCGTCGTACGACAGACGTGTGCGCAGGCGCCAGGCAGCCAGCTCGGGGTCGGTGCGGTCCTCCTCGGTCCGGCGGGCCCGCCGCACCCCGCGCGCCAGCCGCTCGATCTGCGCCCCCGAGCAGTGTCGGGCGCAGTCGAGATAGGTCTGCTCGTCGGCGGGGCTCGCGACCCGGGTGATGGCGCGGACCTGCGTCCAGGAGACGCGGCCGGCGCCGAACGCGTCCGCCGTGAGCGGCAGCTGCTGCAGCGCGTGGGCGACCCGCACCCGCTCGTGCGCCGCGGCCAGCCCCATGCCGAGCCGCCAGGACAGCCAGTGGGCGCACGACAGCAGACCCGGGCCGGCCCAGGCCTCCCGTCGGTCGAACTCTCCGATCAAGGCCAGCATCTTGGCCTGTGCGGCGGCGATCCGTCCGGCCCAGGTCGTGATCTGCTCGGCCAGCTCGTCATCGGTCAGTGCCTCGAAGTCAGCCATGGACCGATGGTGACGGCCGGGTACGACGTCCTGGGCGGTCGTCCACAGGCTGCTGGTGGGCGGCCAGCAGCCGCCGGGCCGGCACTCTGGCCGGCCGGGACGGTCAGCGGCGGGACGGCCCGCGGGGTGGACCGACGTGCTGACCGAGCCAGGTGGTGAGCGGGCCCAGCTGGCGCCACAGGTCGGCGACCCGGTCGGCGCACTCGCTCGTGTGCAGCCACTCCCCGAGCTCGGGCGCCTGGCCGGCGCTCAGCGACTTGTGGTGCAGCAGCTCGGCTCGCGGGTGGTCGGCGGCGTACGGCTTGGGCAGGCGCTGCAGGCGCTCCCCGCCGACCTGCCAGCCGGCCTTGCCGAGCACGTCGAGGACCTTCTGCAGCGCGCGGCCCGGCCGGTCCTCGGCGACGGCCGCCCGCAGCCGGTGGGCCTGGTCGGTGGCGGTGTGCCAGTAGCCGCCCCCGACGTAGAGCCCGTCCGCGCCGAGCTGCAGGTAGAGCGCCCCCGCGGACGGGTCCTGCACGACGGCGGCGGCGTGCTCCTTGTACGGCGTCTTGTCCTTGCTGAAGCGGACGTCGCGGAAGGGACGGAAGAACCGCGCCTCGCCGAACTCGGGCCCGAGCTGCGCCAGCAGCGCCTCCATCGGCGCCTTGACGCACTCGTCGTACGTCGACCGGTGGTCGGTCCAGTACGCCTTTGTGTTGTCGGCCTGCAGCCCCTCGTAGAAGACCAGCGCCTGTTCCGGGAACCCCTCGAAGCTCATTCGCCCTCCTCGTCCATGTGCCCGGCCTCGCGCACGTCCACGTGCAGGCGGACCTGGCGCTGCACCCGCGGCCCGGTGTCCAGGCCACGCGCGGCGCCGTCGGCCGCCCACCCCGCGCTGGTCAGGAACGTGCGGGTCGCCACGTCCCGATCCCACGCCCACGCGACCGCTGTCGCGACCCCGCCGACCCGCCATCCGTCGACAGCGGCGGCGAGCAGCCGGCTGCCGTGCCCCCGCCGTCCCCAGCGCGGCTCGACCAGCAGCGTCGCCAGCTCGGCGGTCGCCGGGTCGCCGTCTTCCGCGGGAGTCAGGGCCGCGAATCCGACCAGCTCGTCACGCTCCTCCGCCACGATTACCCGGTGGTCGGGGCTCGGCGGGGCCTCCACCGCGTTGAGCCACACGGCGGCCACCTGGACCAGGGGGGTGTCGAGCACCTCGGGCGGCAGCAGGCCGGCGTACGCCGTGCGCCACGTGCTCAGCTGCACGTGTGCGATCCGTTCCGCGTCCGGCGGCCGGGCGGGGCGCACGCTGACGTCGGCCACGCGGCAACCCTAGGACGAGCGGCGGTAGCGGACCTCGGGCGTCGGCCTGCCCAGCTCGAGCAGGACGCGGGCGCCGTCGGGACAAAAGCCGTTGCGCTCGTAGAAGCGGCGCGCGTGCGAGTTGTGCTCGAGGACCCACAGCACGTGCAGCGGCGCCGGGCGCTGGTCCAGCCCCGCCGCCAGCAGCACCCGGCCCACGCCGTGCCCCCACGCCTCGGGGAGCACGTAGAGCATCCCGAGCTCCACCGTGCCGGCGTCCAGGTCGTCGTCGCGCGCCGGTCCGAGGCCGGCGACGCCGACGGCCCGGCCGTCGAGCTCTCCGACCAGAGTCAGCGCCGGCGGCGGCAGCGCGATCCGCGCCTCACGGCCGGCCACCCCCTCCTCGTCCGGACGGCGCCCGGCGAGATAGGCAGCGTCGAGCAGACCGGCGTACGCCGAGCGCCAGGTCGCGAGCCGGACCTGCTCGACGAGCCGCCCCTCGCCCGGCCGCGCTGCCCGGACGACCACGCCGGCACCCGGGCGGGCGCCCTCGCTCCCGTCGGCGCCCGGCGTCATGGCGCCAGCCTGCCGCGGGTCACGGCTGGGGTCACCACCTTTGCTGCCAGGATGCCGGCCGTGGAGCAGCTGTCCCTGCGCGCCGCCCGGCGCATCGCGCTCGCCGCCCAGGGGTTCCACGACCCGCCGCCGGCGGCAGGGGTGGACCGTCGCCACCTGCGCCGCGTCCTCGGGCGGACCGTCCTGCTGCAGATGGACTCGGTCAACGTGTTCGAGCGGGCGCACTACCTGCCGGCGTTCTCCCGCCTCGGTCCGTATCCCCGGACCGCGCTGGACGCCATGGCCTACCGCCGTACGCCGGCCCGGCCGGCCGAGCTGTTCGAGTACTGGGGCCACGAGGCCTCGCTGCTGCCCGTGGCGCTGCATCCGCTGCTGCGCTGGCGTATGGAGCGGGCGGCCCGGCTCGAGGAGGGCTGGGGCGGCCCGCTGCGGGTGATGCGGGACCGGCCGGAGTTCGTCGCCGAGGTGCTGCGCCGGGTGGGCGAGCGCGGCCCGGTCGGCGCCGGGGCGCTGCACGAGGGGGAGCGCACGAAGGGGCCGTGGTGGGACTGGAACGAGACGAAGGTGGCCCTGGAGTACCTGTTCTGGTCCGGCCGGGTCAGCACCGCCGGGCGGCGCTCGTTCGAGCGGCTGTACGACGTGACCGAGCGGGTGCTGCCGTCGGAGGTGCTCGACCTGCCGACGCCGGGCCGCGCGGACGCGCAGCGCGAGCTGGTGCGACTGGCCGCGCGGGCGCACGGCGTCGCGACCGAGCGGGACCTCCGCGACTACTTCCGGCTGCGCGTGGACGAGGGGGCCGCGGCGGTGCGCGACCTCGTCGAGGCGGGGGAGCTGCTGCGGGTGACGGTGCAGGGGTGGCGCCAGCCGGCGTACCTCTGGCCGGGCAGCATTCTTCCGCGGAAGATTCGCAGGGCGGCGCTGCTGTCGCCGTTCGACCCGCTGGTCTGGGAGCGCTCGCGCACCTCCCGGCTGTTCGGGTTCGACTACCGCATCGAGATCTACGTGCCGGCGCAGCGCCGAGTGCACGGCTACTACGTGCTGCCGTTCCTGCACGAGGAGGCACTAGCCGCGCGGGTCGACCTCAAGTCCGACCGGCGCGTCGGCGTCCTGCGGGTGGCGGCGGCCTGGCAGGAGCCGGGCGGGGACGCCGGCGCGGTGGCGGCGGCGCTGGCGTGCGAGCTGCGGCGAGCCGCCGCCTGGCAGGGGCTCGACGACGTCGTCGTGGAGCCGCGCGGCGACCTCGCCCCCGCGCTGGCGGCCGCCGTGCGGGCCACCCGCTGAAACCCGGTGGAGTGCCGGGCCCGGGGCTGGGATCGTCCTGGCGTGCGCATCCAGGTGGTCGACCCGCGCGACGATGCCGCGTTCGGCGAGTGGTACGCCGTCGTCGACGCCTCCGCCCAGGCCGCCCGGCCCGGGGAGCCGGACTGGCTTCCCGGTGAGCTGCGCCAGCAGCTGCGCGAGGGCCTGGACCGCGGCGAGCCGCGCGACACCGCGACGACTGCGCTGCTGCTGCGTGACGACGACGACGACGGCGACGGCGACGACGACCGCGCCGGGGACCGCGTAGGGGTCCCAGTCGCGGCGGCGCGGCTCGACCTGCCGCTGCGCGACAACCTCAGCCTGGCCGAGCTCGAGCTGTACGTCGCGCCGGCGGCACGGCGGCGGGGCCACGGCACCACGCTGCTCGCGGAGGTGAGGGAACGGGCCGCGGCCGCCGGCCGCACCACGCTGCTGGCCTACGTCGACGAGCCGCCCGGGGCCGAGGCACCCGGCCGGCCCTTCGCGGAGCGGGCCGGCTTCCGCTGCGGGCAGACGGAGGTGCGGCGCGACCTCGACCTGCCCGCCGACGCCGCCCGGCTGACCGCGGTCGAGCGGGCCTGCGCGCCGTACGCCGAGGGGTACGAGATCACCACCTGGATCGTCGGCTGCCCCGATGCCCTCCTCGAGGACCGCGCGCTGCTCTCGCGGCGGATGTCGACGGACATCCCGCTCGGTGAGCTCCCCCTGGAGGAGGAGGAGTGGGACGCCGCGCGGGTACGCCGGGAGGAGGCGCACAGCGCGGCGCAGGACCGGCTGCTCGTGGCCGCCGGCGCACTCGACGAGGCCGGGCGGCTGGTCGCGGTCACCGAGCTCGCCGTGCCCCGGCCGGAACCGGCGCGGGCCTACCAGTGGGACACCATCGTGCTTCAGGAGCACCGTGGCCACCGCCTCGGCATGCTGGTCAAGGCGGCCGCTCTGCGCCGGCTGGCAGTCGAGTCGCCCCGGACGCGGCTGCTCAGCACGTGGAACGCTGAGGAGAACACCCACATGATCGCCGTCAACGAGGCGCTGGGCTTCCGTACGGCGGGCACGCAGTCGGCCTGGACCGGGCCTGCCGCCGGCTGAGCCACCTGCTGAGCCACCCGTTGAGCGGCAGGCGGTCACGGGCTCAGCCGCCGGCGGCGTGCCGCCCCTGCCGGCGCCGGTCCCGCGGCTACCCTTGCCGCCCCGGCCCGGCTTCCCCCGCCGCAGAGGGCCTTGTCCCCGACGGAGTCCTCCTCGTGCCCGCGCTCGCCCCGCTGCAGGTCCAGGTCATCGGCTACACGCACTTCGAGCCGCCCGCCGGGATCCCGTGGGAGACCGACGCCGACGGTGGGCCGGCGCTGGCCGAGTTCGCGGGCCGGGCCTGCTACCAGTCCTGGACCAAGCCCAACCCGTCGACAGCGACCAACGCCGGGTACCTGCGCCACATCCTGTCCGTCGGTCACCTGTCGGTGCTCGAGCACGGCAGCGTGACCTTCTACCTGACCGGCGTCTCCCGCTCGCTCACCCACGAGCTGATCCGGCACCGGCACTTCTCCTACAGCCAGCTCTCCCAGCGCTACGTCCCCGAGCGAGACGCGGCGATGGTCGAGCCGGGCGTGATCGCGGAGGACCCCGAGCTGCACGCGGTGTTCCTGGAGGCGGCCGAGCAGTCGCTGGCGTCGTACACCCGGCTGCTCGAAGGTCTGGAGAAGAAGTTCGCCGACGTCGACAACGCCACCAGCCGCCGCAAGCAGGCCCGGCAGGCTGCCCGGGCGGTGTTGCCCAACGCCACCGAGACGCGCATCGTGGTGACCGGCAACTACCGCGCCATGCGGCACTTCGTGGCGATGCGGGCGAGCGAGCACGCTGACGTCGAGATCCGCGAGCTGGCCATCGCGATGCTGCGCGAGCTGCAGCGGGTGGCGCCGAACGTGTTCGCCGACTTCGAGATCAGCGCCCTGCGGGACGGCACGGAGGTCGCCTCCAGCCCGATGGTGGGCGAGGGGTAGCCGGCCCTCGTCCGGGATCCGCGGGGCTCGGCCCCGGCGCCACCAGCCCGGCGCGCTGCCCGGGGAGCCAGTTCCCGCCGGGTAGCCTCGGCCGCATGACGACGGCCAGCACGGACCGACGCGCCCCGTTCGGCCGGGTGCTCACGGCGATGGTCACGCCGTTCACCCCCGAGGGCGAGCTCGATCTCGATCGTGCGGCGGCGCTCGCCGACCGGCTGGTCGCGCAGGGCAACGACGGCCTGGTGCTCTCGGGCACCACCGGCGAGGCGCCGACGACCACCCGTGAGGAGAAGGCGGCACTGGTCCGCGCGGTCGTGGACGCCGTCGGCGGCCGGGCGCAAGTCCTGGCCGGCGCCGGCACCAACGACACGGCGCACTCCGTCGAGCTGGCCCGTGACGCCGAGAAGGCCGGCGCCACCGGGCTGCTGCTCGTCACGCCGTACTACTCCAAGCCACCGCAGGCGGGGGTGATCGTCCACACCGAGCGGATCGCCGGCTCGACCGACCTGCCGGTGCTGCTCTACGACATCCCCGGGCGCACCTCGCTGCCGCTGGAGGCCGAGACGCTCATCGCGCTGGCCCGGCACCCCCAGGTCCTCGCCGTCAAGGACGCCAAGGACGACCTGGCCGCGACCAGCTGGCTGCTCGCCCACAGCGACCTCGCCGTCTACTGCGGCACCGACGCCCTCAACCTGCCCCAGCTGGCGATCGGGGCCGGCGGCTTCGTCAGCGTGGTCAGCCACGTCGTCACGCCCCAGCTGGTCGAGCTGATCGACGCGTACGACGCCGGCGAGGTCGCCCGGGCGCGTGAGCTCAACCTGCGGCTGCAGCCTGTCTACACCGGCATGTTCCGCACCCAGGGCGTGATCCTGACCAAGGCCGCGCTGGCCCTGCAGGGGTTCCCGGTCGGGCCGCTGCGCCTGCCGCTGATGGAGGCGACCGAGGAGCAGGTTGCCGTGCTGCGCCAGGATCTCGAGCAGGGCGGCGTGACGTTCGGATGAGCCACCCGCACCCCGGCCTCGGTCCGCCACCCCTGCTCCCCGGCGGCGGCCTCCGGGTCGTGGCCCTCGGCGGCCTGGGCGAGATCGGCCGCAACATGACCGTCTTCGAGTACGCCGGGCGGCTGCTCGTCGTGGACTGCGGCGTGCTGTTCCCCGAGGTGGACCAGCCCGGCGTGGACCTGATCCTGCCGGACTTCTCCTACCTGCGGAACCGGCTCGACGACGTCGAGGCGGTCGTGCTCACCCACGGCCACGAGGACCACATCGGCGGGCTGCCCTACCTGCTGCGCGAGAAGGCCGACATCCCCATCGTGGGCAGCCGGTTCACGCTGGCGCTGCTCGAGGCCAAGCTGCGCGAGCACCGCATCAAGCCCTACGTGTTGGAGGTCCGCGAGGAGCAGACCGAGCAGCTGGGCCCGTTCTCCTGCGAGTTCTTCGCGGTCAACCACTCCATCCCGGACGCCCTGGCCGTCGCGATCCGCACCGGTGCCGGGCTCGTCCTGCACACGGGCGACTTCAAGATGGACCAGCTGCCGCTGGACGGCCGGCTCACCGACCTCGGCGGCTTCGCCCGGCTCGGCCGCGAGGGCGTCGACCTGCTGCTCAGCGACTCGACCAACGCGGAGGTGCCGGGGTTCGTCACGCCGGAGCGCGAGATCGGCCCGGTCATCGACGACGTCGTACGCACCGCCACCAAGCGCGTCATCGTCGCCTGCTTCGCCAGCCACGTGCACCGGGTGCAGCAGGTGCTCGACGCGGCCGAGCGGCACGGCCGCCACGTCGCCTTCGTCGGCCGCTCGATGGTGCGCAACATGGGGGTCGCCTCCGACCTGGGGCTGCTGCGCATCCCGCCCGGGCTGCTGGTCGAGCTGCGCGACGTCGAGGCGCTGCCCGAGGACAGGGTGGTGCTGGTCTCCACCGGTTCCCAGGGCGAGCCGCTGTCGGCCCTGTCGCGGATGGCCAACCGCTCCCACCACCAGATCCGCATCGAGCCCGAGGACACCGTCGTACTCGCCTCCTCCCTGATCCCGGGCAACGAGAACGCCGTCTACCGCGTCATCAACGGGCTGTCCCGCTGGGGGGCGCGGGTGGTGCACAAGGGCCTGGCCAAGGTGCACGTGTCCGGCCACGCCCCGGCCGGCGAGCTGCTCTACCTGCTCAACGCCACCCAGCCGAGCAACGTCATGCCGGTGCACGGCGAGTGGCGGCACCTGCGCGCGCATGCCGCCCTGGCCCGCATGACGGGGGTGCCCGTCGAGCGGATCGTGCTGGCCGACGACGGGGTGGTCGTCGACCTGGTGGACGGCAAGGCCTCGATCGTCGGCGCGGTGCCCTGCGGCTACGTCTACGTCGACGGTGTCGACGTCGGAGCCGTCGGGGAGCCGACGCTGAAGGACCGGCGCATCCTCGGCGACGAGGGCTTCATCTCGGTCACGGTGGCCGTCGACTCGGTCACCGGCAAGATCGCCGGCGGCCCGATGATCGCTGCCCGTGGCTTCAGCGACGACCCGGCCGCCTTCGACCCGGTGCGGGCGCTCATCGAGGCCGAGCTGGACCGCGCCGCCGCCGAGGGCGTCGCCGACGCCAAGGACGTCGCGCAGTCCGTCCGCCGGGTCGTCGGCCGCTGGGTCAGCGACACCTACCGGCGCCGCCCCATGATCATTCCGGTCGTCGTCGAGGTCTGAGCCGGGACGGGCCCTGGTCACGGCGCCCACGGTCTGCGAGAGGTAGGCGCGACGGCGGACGGCGTGTCGGCGCTGTGGCAGATGTGACTGGTGGTACATGGGCGGTAGCGTCCAGCCATGCCCAGCCGAGCCTCGACGCCCGCCCGCCCGCGCGCCCGCAGCAGGTCCGGCGGGCGCGCCGGGCGCACCGAGGGCGGCACCGGCCGGGCTGCCCGGGGGGCCGGCGAAGGAAGCGGCTCGGAGGGCCGGACGTCGCAGCGTCGTGCCCCGGCGGCCCGCACCTCGGCAGGACGGACCTCGGCAGGACGGACCTCTGCCGGCCGGACGGCGGCCAGGCGGGCGCCGGCCCGGCGGCCGGCGGCGCGGCGCACGACCGCCCGGCGCGGGCCGGGCCTGCCCTCCCGGTTGGGGCACGCGCTCGGCGTCCTGCTCGCCGCGCTCGCCCGGTTCTTCGTGGGCGTGCTCCGGCTGCTCGCGACCGGCGTGGGCGGGGCCAGCCGGGCCGTGACGGGCGGCGCCCGCGACGTCGACCCGGCCCATCGCCGCGACGGGGCGGGCCTGCTGCTGCTCGCCGGTGCGTTGGTCGCGGCGGGCGGCGCCTGGTGGCACGCCGGAGCGGCCGGGGACTCGCTCGCCGGCCTGCTCACCGGGCTGCTCGGCCGCGGTGCGCTGGTCCTGCCACTCCTGCTCGCCCTCGGGGCCTGGCGCGTGCTGCGCCACCCGGTCAGCCGCGGCGGTCGCGGCCGGCTGGTCGTCGGCTGGCTGGCGCTGGCCTCGGGCGTGCTCGGTGCGGTCCATGTCGGGGCCGGCCGTCCGGCCGACCGCAGCGGCGCGGGCGGCCTGCTCGGCTTCCTGCTCGGCGACCCGCTTTCCGCCGCCCTGACCAGCTGGCTCGCGGTGCCGCTGCTGCTGCTGCTCGCCCTGTTCGGCCTGCTCGTGGTCACCGCCACCCCAGTCCACCAGGTCCCCGCGGGGCTGGCCCGGCTGCGCGACCGCCTGCTGCTGCGGCCGGTGGCGCCCAGGCCGGACCCCGACGCCGACCCGGACATCGACGGCCGTGCCGCCGGCCTGCAGGGCGAGCCGCTGCCGCCGCTGCAGCGCCGCCGCCCGCGCCGCCGCATCGGCGTCAGCGCCCAGGGCGAGCCCGAGGACATCTCCCCGGTGCTGCGGGAGCAGCCGCCCGGGACCGCGCCGCCCGACCCGGCCGCACCCCCGCACACGCCTCCGCCCGCCCGGGCCGAGCAGCTGCCGCTGAGCCGTGACGGCTACGAGCTGCCGCCACCCGGGCTGCTCGGCACCGGCACGGCGCCCAAGAAGCGCAGCGCCGTCAACGACGCGGTCATCGCCGCGCTCACGCAGGTCCTCGAGGACTTCCAGGTCGACGCGCAGGTGACCGGGTTCAGCCGGGGGCCGACGGTCACCCGCTACGAGGTCGAGCTCGGCCCGGCGGTCAAGGTCGAGCGGATCATCCAGCTGCAGCGCAACATCGCCTACGCGGTGAAGAGCCAGGACGTGCGCATCATCAGCCCGATCCCCGGCAAGTCCGCGGTGGGCATCGAGATCCCCAACACCGACCGGGAGAACGTCAGCCTCGGCGACATCCTGCGCAGCAGCGTCGCGGTCAACGACCACCACCCGATGCTCGTGGCGCTCGGCAAGGACATCGAGGGCGGCTTCGTCTGCGCCAACATCGCCAAGACGCCGCACATCCTCATCGCGGGCGCGACCGGTGCCGGCAAGTCCGTGTGCATCAACTCGCTGCTGGTCAGCATCCTCACCCGTGCGACCCCCGACGAGGTCCGCATGATCCTGGTGGACCCCAAGCGGGTGGAGCTGACGGCGTACGAAGGCGTCCCCCACCTGATCACGCCCATCATCACCAACCCGAAGAAGGCCGCCGAGGCCCTGCAGTGGGTCGTACGCGAGATGGACCTGCGGTACGACGATCTCGCGGCCAGCGGCTTCCGTCATGTGGACGACTTCAACAAGGCGGTCCGGGAGGGCCGGCTGATGGCGCCGGAGAACAGCGAGCGGGTCTACCGGCCCTACCCCTACCTGCTCGTGATCATCGACGAGCTCGCTGACCTGATGATGGTCGCGCCGCGCGACGTCGAGGACTCCATCGTGCGCATCACCCAGCTGGCCCGGGCCGCCGGCATCCACCTGGTCATCGCGACCCAGCGCCCCAGCGTCGATGTCGTGACGGGACTGATCAAGGCCAACGTGCCGAGCCGGCTCGCCTTCGCCACCTCCAGCGGCACGGACAGCAAGGTGATCCTGGACCAGCCCGGGGCGGAGAAGCTGATCGGCAAGGGCGACTCGCTGTTCCTGCCGATGGGCGCGGGCAAGCCGATGCGCATCCAGGGCGCCCTGGTCACCGACGCCGAGGTCACCGCCGTCGTGGAGCACTGCAAGGGCCAGCAGCGGCCCGCGTTCCGCACCGACGTCACCGCCGGCGCGGTGGAGAAGAAGGAGGTCGACGAGCAGATCGGCGACGACCTGGACGTGCTGTGCCAGGCGGTGGAGCTGGTCGTCACGACCCAGTTCGGCAGCACCTCGATGCTGCAGCGCAAGCTGCGGGTCGGCTTCGCCAAGGCCGGCCGGCTGATGGACCTGATGGAGAGCCGCGGCATCGTGGGGCCGTCCGAGGGCAGCAAGGCCCGCGACGTGATGGTCCGCCCGGACGAGCTGGACAGCGTGCTCGTGGTCCTGCGCGGGGACGGGTGACAGGGTCGCAGTGGATCGGCCCCCCTGCCGGGTCGGCGTCGAGCTGCGCCCGCGGCACCTGAACCCACAGCGCCCGTGTCTCCCACCGAGGCGCGTGGGTGGTGGACGTCCTAGAATGGGCACGCTTGTCATGCGGTGCCCGGCCGCCGCCAACCGATCGAGCCGCTGACCCACCGAACCGCTGACCCACCGAACCCCCCGACCGAGGAGGACCCGCCCATGACCGACGGCGTGACGCCCCTCGGAGCAGACCGGTCCGAGACCGGCGGCGCTGACCCGGGCACGCCGTACGTCGACGCCCAACAGGAGTTCGCCAGCCTGGGCGCTCAGCTGCGGGCGGTGCGTGAGGCCGCCGGGCGCACGGTCGAGCAGGTCAGCGAGAGCACCCGCATCCGTTCCTCCGTGGTGCGCGACCTGGAGGCCGATCGCTTCGGGTCCAGCGGCGGCTCCATCTACGCCCGTGGCCACGTGCGCAACCTGGCCAAGGCCGTCGGCGCCGACCCGACCCCGTTCGTCCTGCGTTACGACCGCGAGGTGGACGACGCCGCGCTGCCGGTCGTCGACGCGCAACCCGTGCTCGGTCCCGACATGGCGCCGGCCGCCGGGCGCCACCTCCCGCCCGTCGGGCGGCCAGCCCGCCGCCGGACCGGCCGGGGACCGGGCGCCGAGCCGGCCAAGGGCGGACGCGGCGGTGCCAGCACCCGGCTCACCATGCCGACGGCCAGCCGCCCGGAGCGGCGCGGTCCCAACTGGCTCGGCGCAGCCGTCGTCGCGGTCGGCCTGCTGGTGGTGCTCGTCGCGATCGGCAGCCTCAACGGGACGCCACGCGGGACGACCGACGCGGCCGGCACCGCTGGCAATGGCGCAAAGTCCGGCACCCCAGGCACCGGCCCGTCCCCCCGCGGCCCCTCGCCCCAGCCCAGCGCCGCGGTCCAGCCGCCGCCACCCGACGCGGTCGCCGAGCGGCCCCCGGCCAGCGGCGCCGAGCTGCGGGTGCGGATCCTCGGCGGCTCGTCGTGGATCAGCGTGCGCGGCGGTAGCAAGACGCTGTTCGAGGGCGTGCTGCGCGACGGGCAGTTCAAGGACTTCAAGGACCGCAAGACCCTCAAGCTCGTGGTCGGCAACGCGGGTGCGGTCAACCTGGTGTGTGGCGGCAAGGACGTCGGCCAGGCCGGCAACAGCGGCTCCGTCAAGCGCTTCACCTGCTCGGCCAACGGGCTCGTCGGGGGCTGACGGTCGTTCCGGCCGGCACGGCCCGCGTCACTACACTCCGCCGGTGACCTCCGGTCGGCGCGTCTCCCTCACGACGTTGGGCTGCGCGCGCAACGAGGTCGACTCCGAGGAGCTCGCCGGGCGGCTGCACGCCGCCGGCTGGGAGCTGGTGCCGGACGGCACGCCGACCGACGTGGCCGTCGTCAACACCTGCGGCTTCGTCGAGTCGGCCAAGAAGGACTCCATCGACACCCTGCTCGCCGCGTCCGACACCGGCGCCAAGGTGGTGGCGGTCGGCTGTCTCGCCGAGCGCTATGGCACGCGGCTGGCCGAGCAGCTCCCCGAGGCAGACGCGGTGCTGGGCTTCGACTCCTACGCCGGACTGGCCGGCCACCTCGACGCGGTCCTCGCCGGCGTCCCGGTGCCCAGCCACACCCCGGCCGACCGCCGCAGGCTGCTGCCGGTCAGCCCGGTCGCCCGGCAGGAGCCGGCCGCAGTGCTCGACGTGGGGCTGCCCGGCCATGCCGGCGGCCCGCACGTGCTGCGCCGCCGGCTCGAGGGCGGGCCGGTGGCGCCGCTGAAGCTGGCCAGCGGCTGCGACCGGCGGTGCTCGTTCTGCGCGATCCCGAGCTTCCGGGGCGCCTTCGTCTCCCGCCGCCCGGCCGAGGTGGTGGCGGAGGCGCGCTGGCTGGCCGGGGCCGGCGTCCGCGAGCTGGTGCTGGTCAGCGAGAACTCCACGTCGTACGGCAAGGACCTCGGCGACCTGCGGCTGCTCGAGGCGCTGCTGCCCGAGCTCGCCGCGCTGGACGGCATCGAGCGGGTCCGGCTGTCCTACCTGCAGCCGGCCGAGCTGCGGCAGGGTCTGATCGAGGTCCTCGCGGGCACTCCCGGCGTCGCGCCGTACTTCGACATGAGCTTCCAGCACAGCGCGCCGACCGTGCTGCGCCGCATGCGGCGCTTCGGCGACACCGACCGCTTCCTGGAGCTGCTCGACCGGGTGCGCGCCGCGGCCCCCGGCGCCGGCATCCGCAGCAACGTCATCGTCGGCTTCCCCGGCGAGACCGAGGCCGACGTGGCCGAGCTCGAGCGGTTCCTGACCTCCGCCCGGCTCGACGTCGTCGGCGTGTTCGGCTACTCCGACGAGGACGGCACCGAGGCCGCCGGGCTGCCGGACAAGGTGGACCCGGACGAGGTCGCCGGCAGGGTGCGCTGGGTCACCGCCCTCGTCGAGGAGCTCACCGCCCAGCGCGCCGAGGACAGGGTCGGCGAGGAGCTCGTCGTCCTGCTCGAGTCGGTCGAGGACGGCGTCGCCGAGGGCCGCGCCGCCCACCAGGCACCGGAGGTGGACGGCTCCACCACGCTGTACGCCGAGGGCCTGCGGGTCGGGCAGCTCGTGCGGGCCGTCGCGGTCGGCAGCGAGGGTGTCGACCTGCTGGCCGAGCCGGTTCCTGAGCCGGCCGCCGCGGTGCCTGGTCCGCCCGGGCGGCTGTCGACGAGCTCACGGTGAGCACCTTCCCGGGCGAGCCGCTCGCGGACCCCGTCGCCCGGGTCAGCTCCTGGAACATAGCCAACTACCTCACGCTGCTGCGCCTCGCGCTGGTCCCGGTGTTCGCGGCGCTGCTGCTCGTGCACGGCGGCAGGGACGACGCCCTGCGGTGGGCCTCCTGGGCGGTGTTCGCGGTCGCGTCGTACACCGACCGGATCGACGGGCAGCTGGCCCGCAACCGGGGGCTGGTGACCGCTTTCGGCAAGCTGGCCGACCCGATCGCCGACAAGGCCCTCATCGGTGCCGCGCTGGTCGGGCTGTCCACGCTCGGCGAGCTGCCATGGGCCGTGACCCTGGTGATCCTGGTCCGCGAGCTCGGCGTCACCGCGCTGCGCTTCGTGGTGCTGCGCCACGGGGTGATTGCGGCCAGCCGAGGCGGCAAGCTCAAGACGCTGCTGCAGGGCGTCGCGATCGGGCTCTACGTCCTGCCGCTGACCGGGCTGCTCGCCAGCGCCCGGGCGTGGGTGATGGTGCTCGCCGTGGTGGTCACGATGGTGACCGGCGTCGACTACGTCCAGCGGGCCCTGGTGCTGCGCCGCACCAGCGAGCGGGCCGCGATGAAGCGGGCCCGCCGGGCCGCGAGCAGGTGAGGCTCACCGCCGCGGTCCTGGCGGTGGGCGACGAGCTGCTGCTCGGCGACGTCGTCAACACCAACGCCGCCTGGCTCGGCGGCCAGCTCGCCGCCGCCGGCGTGCAGGTCGTGGCGTCGGCCGTCGTCGGCGACGACCTGGCCCGGCTCGCCGTCGCGCTGCGCCGGGCGCTGCAGGACGCGGACGTGGTGCTGCTCAGCGGCGGGCTCGGCCCGACCAGCGACGACCTGACCCGGGACGCGGTGGCCGCCGTCGCCGGGGTCCCGCTGGAGCGGTCCGCCGCCCTGGAGCGGGGGCTGCGCGAGCGCTTCGCGTCGTACGGCACGGGCCTGCCGGCGCAGGTCCTGCGCCAGGCCGACGTGCCCCGCGGCGCGCGGGCGCTCGACAACCCGGCCGGCACCGCGCCGGGCCTGTGGCTGCAGGTCGGGGACCGTCTGGTGGTCGCCCTGCCCGGACCGCCGCACGAGCTGCGCGCCGTGGCCGGCCCGGTGCTCGAGGAGCTCGCCCGGCGATCCGGGTCCGTCGTCGTGACGCGCACGCTGCATACCGCCGGGCTGGGGGAGCCCTCCGTCGCCGAGATCGTCGAGCGCGCCGTACGCGTGCCCGACGGCGTCGCGCTGGCCTACCTGGCCGGCGGCGGGATCACCCGGGTGCGCTTCACCGGGAGCGACCCCTCGGTGCTGGAGCCGCTGGCAACCGCGGCAGCGGCCGCGCTCGGCGAGGCGGTCTGGGGGCGGGACCAGGACACGCTGCCGGGCGTCGTGCACGCGCTGCTCCGGGACCGCTCGGCGACGGTAGGTGTGGCCGAGTCGCTGACCGCCGGGCTGCTCGCCGACGCCCTGGCCGGCCTGCCGGGGTCGTCCGCGACGTTCCGCGGCGGCCTGGTCGTCTACGCCACCGACCTCAAGGAGTCGCTCGCCGCCGTGCCGAGGCCGCTGCTGCAGGCCCACGGAGCGGTCTCGGCCGAGACGGCCGGAGCCCTCGCGGCGGGCGCCCGGACGCGGCTGGGGGCGTCGTACGGCGTGGCGACGACCGGCGTAGCGGGACCGGACGAGCAGGAGGGCAAGCCGGCGGGGACCGTGTTCGTGGCGGCCGCCGGGCCGGACGGTGGTGCCGTCCGGGCGCTGCGGCTGCCCGGGGACCGCGACCGGGTGCGGGCGCTGGCGGTGACCGCGGCGCTGGACCTGCTGCGCCGCCATCTCACGGCTCTGAGCGACCGCCCGGGGCCCCCGTGGCGGGAAGACCGCCACCCGGACGCGCGTTCTGCCTAAAGCGGACGCAGCCGATGGGGTGTGCGTCGGACCTCACCGGGGAGTTCCGGGACAGGTACGGTGGTTGGGCTGGCCGACCGGTCCCGGGGCGGGACTCCGGGACGGGCAGGGGAGGTGGGGCGAGTGGCGGTGCTGCGCACCCTGCTGGGCGATGCCCTGCGCACGACCCGCCAGGCCCAGCAGCGCACGCTGCGCGAGGTGTCCTCGGCGGCCCGGGTGAGCCTGGGCTACCTCAGCGAGGTCGAGCGCGGGCAGAAGGAGGCCTCCTCCGAGCTGCTCGCGAGCATCTGCTCCGCCCTCGGCGTCCGGCTGTCCGACGTGCTGCGCGACGTCAGCGAGACGCTGGCCGAGGTCGAGCCGTTGCCGGTGCCCGTGCCGGACACCATGCCCTCGACCGTCCCGCCGCTGCAGCCCGTGGGCGCCGACGCGCCGGTCGCGTGCGCCGAGCCGGTGCGCCGGGTCGGGATCGGCCGCGACGTCGGCCGGCGCCCGCCCCGCCACGACGTCGTCGCCGCGGCCTGACCCCGCGCGGAACGCTGTCCCGGAAGGCCGGACCACAGGGCGGTGGGACGAGCCCGACCGGGTAGGTAGCGGCTGCTGGCAGGATGGCCGGACAGCTACACCGGATTTGGCGACACCGGCAGGGGAGACGACTGACATGGCCAACCCGTTCATCAAGGGCTGGAAGTACTTCATGGCGCTGCTGTCGGGCAAGCTCGACGAGCGGGCCGACCCGAAGATCCAGATCCAGCAGGCCATCGAGGACGCCCAGCGCCAGCACCAGCAGCTCACCCAGCAGGCGGCGGCCGTCATCGGCAACCAGCGCCAGCTGGAGATGAAGCTGGCCCGGCAGATGAGCGAGGTCGAGAAGCTGCAGGGCTCGGCCCGGCAGGCCCTCGTGCTCGCCGACCAGGCCCGCGCGAAGAGCGACGAGACAAAGGCGCAGCAGTACGAGCAGACGGCGCAGACCTTCGCGACCCAGCTGGTCGCGGGCGAGCAGTCGATGGAGGACCTCAAGTCGCTGCACGACCAGGCCCTGACCGCCGCGGAGAAGGCCAAGCGCGCGGTCGAGCAGAACGCCATGACAGTGCAGGCCAAGCTGGCCGAGCGCAGCCAGCTGCTGACCCAGCTCGAGCAGGCCAAGATGCAGGAGCAGGTGTCGGCCAGCCTGTCCTCGATGTCGGAGCTGTCCGCCCCTGGCTCGACCCCCTCGCTCGGCGAGGTGCGGGAGAAGATCGAGGCGCGCTACGCCAAGGCGCTCGGGTCGGCCGAGCTGGCCGAGAACAGCGTCGAGGGGCGCATGCTCGAGGTGCAGAAGTCCACGCTCGACATGGCGGGCAACGCACGGCTGGACCAGATCCGCGCGTCGCTCGCCGGCAACCAGCTCGCGGCCCCCCCGCCGACGTCCGCCGCTCCACTGGCCAGCGGCAGCACCCCTGCCGCCGGGTCGACGCCGGCCGCCGACCAGGCCGGCGGCACCGCGGGCGACCGCACCCCCTGATCAGGTGGACGACCGGCAGCTCGCCCGCCGGCTGGCCCGCGACGCGCGGCGGGTCGGCAAGGCCGCCCTGCGTCAGGAGCAGGCGCACGCCAGGGCCGTCGCCCGGCACGCACGCCTGGTCGCCCGGGCCCGGCACGACCTGCCGGTGCGTGCTGTCACGGCCGCCGGCAGCGGCGCGCTGGTGCTGACCGGCGTCGGACCGCAGGAGCTGTGGATCCTCAGCGCCGTCGCGGCCCTCGCGGCGGTCCGGTCGCTGTCCCGGCTGCTCGCACCTGCGCCGGTCCCGCCGGCCCTGCTGCCGGCAGCGCTGCGGCCCGGACCGCGGCCCGGCCCGGTCGCCCTGGCGCCGCCACCGCCCCCGCCGCACCCGGGCAGCGCTGCCTTTCCCGCCGTACGACGACTGCACGCCGCCCGGTCCGATCTCCTGCGGCTGCTGCCGTTGGTGGCGCCCGCCGGCCGTGAGCGGGCCGAGCAGGCCTGGCAGGCCGCCGGCGAGGCCGACGCGGCGCTGCGCTGGCAGGCCGCGCGGCTCGCTGCCGTCGAGCCGCACCGTGGCGCGGACGTCGAGCTGCTGACCCGGCTCGAGGACGGCGTGCGGGCGCAGGAGGCCCTGGTCGCGGCGATGGCCGACCTGGTGGCCGCCAGCGCCGACCCGCTGGCCACGTTGCGCCTGCAGGACGCGACGGACGCCCTGCACGGCCTGGCCCAGGGCCTGCGCGAGCTGCGCTGACCGAGCTGCGCTGACAGGGCGCGCCGGCCCGGTGGTCGAGCCCCGGGCTGGCCCGCTCCCGACCGGCTGCGGTAGGAAGCCGCGTGAGCACCCCGCTGTCGGCGCTGCCCGGCGACCTCTACGGCTACCAGCAGACGCTTGCGGAGCAGGACCAGCAGGTCCTCGCGGGTCTGCGCGCGTTCCTGCAGCGCGAGGTCGCGCCGATCGCCAACGACTGCTGGTCGCGCACGGAGTTCCCGCACCACGTCATCCCGGGCCTTGCGGAGCTGGGCGTCATCGGCCTGGGCTACCAGGAAGGGGACAATCCCGCGTCCAGCCGGCTGCTGACCGGCTTCGTGGGCCTGGAGCTGTCACGGGTCGACGCCTCCATGGCGACGTTCTACGGAGTGCACAGCGGGCTGGCGATGGGCAGCATCGTCGTACTCGGGTCGCAGGAGCAGAAGGCCCGGTGGCTGCCCGGCATGTTCGCCCTGGAGCAGGTGGGTGCCTTCGCGCTCACCGAGCCGCACGGCGGCAGCGACGTCGCCCGCGGCCTGGAGACCACCGCCCGCCGCAGCGGCGACACGTGGGTCCTCGACGGCGCCAAGCGATGGATCGGCAACGCCACCTTCGCCGACCTGGTGGTCGTGTGGGCGCGGGACGTGGACGACGACCAGGTCAAGGGCTTCGTGGTCGGCAAGGACAATCCGGGCTTCACCGCCACCAAGATGGAGGGCAAGCTCGCGCTGCGCACGGTGCAGAACGCCGACATCGTGCTGTCCGGCTGCGAGGTCCCGGAGGCCGACCGGCTGCAGGGCGCGAACTCCTTCCGCGACACCGGGCGCGTGCTGCAGCTGACCCGCGGCGGGGTGGCGTGGAGTGCCGTCGGCTGCGCCATGGGCGCCTACGAGCTCGCGGTGAGGTACGCCGAGGAGCGGATGCAGTTCGGCCGCCCGATCGGCTCCTTCCAGCTCGTGCAGGACCATCTGGTGCGGATGCTCGGGAACATCACGGCCTCGCTCGGCATGGTCGTGCGGGTCGCGCAGCTGCAGGACGAGGACAGCTGCACCGACGAGCAGGCGGCGCTGGCCAAGCTGTTCTGCACCACGCGGCTGCGCGAGACGGTGGCCGCCGCGCGGGAGGTCTTCGGTGGCAACGGCGTGCTGCTGGAGTACGACGTGGCGCGGTTCTTCAACGACGCCGAGGCGCTGTACTCCTACGAGGGGAGCCGGGAGATCAACACGCTGATCGTGGGCCGGGGGATCACCGGGCACAGCGCCTTTGTCTGAGCCGGCCTGAACGCGCCCGTCAGGGCGGGTAGCGGGTCCGGCCCAGCGGCCGCTGTGGTCGTGGCACTCGGGTCGCGGCCGGCGCGGGACCGTCCTGGCAGCGCGGGCACCAGTAGGCCAGCCGGGCGTAGGGCGCCTCTCCCTGCTCCGCCATCAGGATCGGAGTCCCGCAGCGCCGGCACGGGCGCCCGGCACGCTCGAAGACCCAGTGGTCCTCGCCCCGCCGCAGCGAGCCGGTCGTCGACTGCTCCCAGCGCTCCCGGTTGGCCCGCAGCAGTCGGCGCGAGCGGTCCACCAGGCGAGGCAGGTCGGGTACGTCGCCCACCGGCATCCATGGCGTGAGGCCCTGCAGGAACAGCACTTCGGTGCGGTAGAGGTTGCCCAGGCCGGCGAGCAGCCGTTGGTCCAGCAGCGCCATGCCGATCTCGCGCGCGGGGTCGACGGTGAGCCGGCGTACGGCCTCGGAAGCGTCGAACGCGTCGTCGAGCAGGTCGGGGCCGAGGTGGCCGACCACGCGGTCCTCCTCGGTGGTCGGCAGCAGCTCGACGACCGGGAGGCGGTAGCCGACGGCCTGCCAGTCGGCGTTGGCCAGCACGACGCGCACCTGCCAGTCCGGCCCGCCGGTCCAGCGGTCGCCGGGCCGGTAGAGGTGCCAGGTGCCGTCCATCCGGAAGTGCGTGTGCAGCGTCCTGCCGCCGTCCACGCGGGTGAGCAGGTGCTTGCCGCGCGCCACGACCTCCAGCACCGCGTGCCCGGTGAGGTCGGCGGTCGCGAGCTTCGGCACCCGGAAGTCGGTCGTCGTCAGCGGCCGGCCGGCCAGGGCCTGGTGCATCCGGCGGGCCGCCAGCCAGACGGTGTCGCCCTCGGGCACGTCAGCGGGCGTACGACGGCGGCGGCATCGGGTCATCGTCGCCCAGCCGGGCCGGGGACGCGAGCGGCAGGGCCGACGGCAGGACGGCGGTGGGGTGAACGGCAGGAGAACGGGGCACGGCGTGGAAGAGTGCGTCATGCGCCGCACCCGAGTCGCCCTCACGTTGCTGCCCGCGCTCGTGCTGACCGGTGGCGTGCTGGTCGGGGGGACGCTGACGGCCACTCCGGCCTCGGCCGCAGCGCCGGTGCGTGTCCTGACCGGGTCCACCCCCGAGACCGCGGTGCTGCCCAACGACCGCTTCACGGTGCCGGACGGCCGCCAGCTCACCGGCCGGCGGGTCGCCCTCCCGCTGCCGTCGACATGCAGCGATGCCAACAGCTCGGTCTGCGACGGCATCAGGCTGCTGAACACCCTGGACGGCTTCGACCTGCAGCCGCGGTTCTTCATCCCGTTCAGCGGCGCCATCGACGTGCGGACCGTCGTCCCGACAACGGTGTACGTCGACGGCCCGGACGGGCGGGTCGGCCTGCAGCAGCTCACCTTCGACCCGGCCAGCCACGTCCTCGCGGCGACCACCCGGGCGCAGCTGCGCGAGCAGACCGCCTACGCCCTCGTCATCAGCCGCTCGGTGCGCGACACCTCGGGCCGGCCGCTCGCCAAGGGGCTGCGGGTGCCGTTCGGCACGATGTCGGGCACCACCGAGCTGGACCGGCTGCGCAAGGCGCTGGACAACAACTCGGCGTACAAGCAGGCAGGTATCGCCAGCCGGGCGGCGAGCTTCACGCAGGGCTCGCAGACGACGGTGTTCCCGCCTCTGCTCACCAACGAGACCATCACGCGCAAGGACCAGAAGACGACCGACCAGAGCACGCTGACTTCCAGCACCGTGCCCAACCTGGCCGTGGCCGGGGTCGGCTGCTACGCCTTCGGGAGCATCGAGAGCCCGCAGTTCGCCAGCAGTGACTCGACGATCCCGCCGACGCCCAGCGGCCGGACACCGCAGGCGCTCGGCAAGGCCAGGATCGGTTTCGCGATGATCGTGCCGGCCGGCAAGGCGCCCGACGGTGGTTGGCCGGTCGCGGTCTACGGCCCGGGTTTCACCCGCAGCTACTTCGACCTGTTCGTCACCAGCGACGAGAACGCCGCGGCCGGCATCGCCACGGTGGCGACCGACCCGCTCGGCCACGGCTTCGGCCCCGCCAGCAAGATCTCGGTCAACAACGGGCCGGACTTCCTGTCCTACGGACGCGGCAAGGACCTGGACGGCGACGGCAAGATCACCGAGGCCGAGGGCAGCCAGCCGACCAAGCACGTGACCCTCGACAGCAACGGCAAGATCTCCTCTGAGACGCCGTCGCCCAACGCCGTGCACGGGCTGCGCGGCGGGCTGATCCAGACCACCGTGGACAACATGGCGCTGGTGCGCGCAGTCGAGGCCGGCATCAAGGTGCCGAGCTGCCCGGGCGGCAACGTGAGCGTCCCCCCGGCCGTCCCCCCGGCCGCCACCGCCCCGCTGGCCAAGTCGGACGTGAAGTACTACGGGCTGTCCTTCGGCGGCATCTACGGGACGATGCTGATGGGCACCGACCCGGACGTGCAGCGCGGCCTGCTCAACGTCGCCGGCGGCCCGATCACCGACATCGCCCGGCTGTCCGCCTTCCGCCCGCTGCTGGGCGACACCCTGCGCGTCAGCCACCCGAGCCTGGCCAACGGCGGCCCGGGCCGCGACGGCTTCACCGAGTCGATCCCGGACCCCTACGACAAGCCGATCACCGCGCCGGCCGCCGGCGCCATGGACGTGCAGCGCTTCTTGTCCTACGCGACCTGGTACGGCCGGCCCGGCGGTCCCGAGCCCTACGCCCCGCTGGAGCGCCTGGATCCGCGCAACGGCAAGAAGGACGTGCTCTACCAGGTGGCCTTCGGTGACAACACGGTCCCGAACATCACCGCCGGCAACATCATCCGGGCCGGCGACCTGTTCGACCGGGTCACCTACTACCGCAACGACCGCACCTTTAGCAGCGAGAAGAACCCGCACGGCTTCCTGGCCGATCCGACCCTGCAGGGCCGCACGCAGGCCGAGGCGCAGCTGACGACGTTCCTCAAGACGGGCGACGTGCTGAACCCGGGACCGCCCTTCTTCGAGGTGCCGATCGCCAACGGCGACAACCTGCAGTGCCTGCACTACCCCAACCCGCAGACCGGCTCGGCCGCCTACCCGCCGCCGGCGGCGGGGGACTGCCCCTCGCGGCCCAAGGACGCCGTGGTGGCCGCCGCCGACAGCAGCTCGGGCAGCAGCTCGGGCGGCGGCTCGGGCGGCAGCTCGGGCAACGGGTCCGGCAACGGCGTGGGCGGCTCGGCGCAGGCGGACGACGCCGGCCGGGGCCGGTCGCTGGCCAGCACCGGCAGCGGCGCGGGCCTGCCGGCCACGGCAGCGCTCGCCCTCCTGCTCGGCGCCCTCGTCGTACGCCTCCGCAGGACGGACGCAGCCAGCAGCTGACCGCTCCCCGCTCCCTCGCCCGGTGATCCAGGCGGCGAACCCGTTGCCCTGGCACCCGGTTCGCCGCCTGGATCACGTCTGAGCGGGTGCGCGCCGGAAGAAGTTGTCGGGGCGGGCAGGAGCGGTGTCCGGTTTGTCGAAGAGTGCCCGGACCTGCCCCCGGACCCAGGAGCAACACTTGACGCGCCGTCGCCCACTGCTGCTCGCCACCGGTGGTCTCACCGCCGCCGCGCTCGCGCTGAGCTTCGTCCCCGCCCAGGCCGCCGGGCCCCAGCCCGGTCCGCTGCCGCGGCGAGGGCTGGTGGGTGCCGAGGCAGGCGGCTTCCCCGGTGCCCAGGTCGCGCTCGGCGACCGCGACAACCGCGGCCCGCGCCTCGCCCCCCTCCCGGGTGCGTCGGCCGCCGTGGCCGATCTGGGCAGCGGGGTCGACGTCGCCTGGACGCGCTACGGCACGGTCGGCTCCGCCCTGCGGCGCAGCGGGATGCTGGCGACCGGCCTGACCGGGACGCCTGGCGAGGTCGCGCGCGAGTTCCTGCGCAGCCACAGCGCGCTGCTGGGCCTGTCGACCGCCGAGGTGGACCGCCTGCAGCTCGCCGGAGACACCAAGCTCGGCAGCAGCGACGGGCATGCGGTCCGGTTCCAGCAGGTCGCCGGCGGCGTACCACTGGCCGAGGACGGGCAGGCGATCGTGGCGGTGGGCGGCGGGAGCGTCGCCGGGCTGACCTCCACGCTGGTGGGCAGCAGCACGCTCGGCTCGCTCGACCGGACTGCTCCCGCCCTGACCGCCTCGCAGGCCGTGCTGGCCGCCGCGGGGGACGCCGGCGTGGCGTTGAGCGCCGGTGACCTCACGCCGAAGGGCGTGGACGCGGCAGGCTTCACCACTGTCGCCGCCAAGGGTCTGGCGCAGCCGCAGCGGGCCCGGCTGCGGGCCCTCGCCACCACCGACCGCGGCACGCGGCTGGTCTGGGAGACCGACGTGCTGGACGTGGCCGGCGCCGAGGCCACCGCGGCGGTCAGCTTCGTCGACGCCGAGAGCGGCCAGGTGCTGCTGCGCCGGGACGCCGTCGACAACCTCGCCGAGGGCACGCGGTCCAGCGCCGGCATGCGGTCGATCGGTCTGCCCCAGGCCGCCGGCCCCTCCGCCAACACCTTCAGCGGCACCTACGCCGCCACCGCCTGCTCGGCCAAGCTGCCGATCGACGTACCGGCCGGCTCGAAGTCGCTCGGTGTAGTGGCGGGGGCCGCCAACCCGGCCAACGACATCGTGCTCAACGTCTTCCGCAATGGGAAGTCGGTGGCCTCCTCGGACACCGCCACCAGCCCGGAGGCGGCGGCGGTCCCGCTGGACCCGCCGGCGACCGGGACCGACAAGTTCACGGTGCAGGTCTGCCCGTTCGGCACCGCGAACAGCGCGCCGTTCGATTTCGCCGGGGCCTACACCGCGAGCGACCAGGGCGCGCCACAGGTGCCGCCGCTGCCCAACCAGGTCGTCTCGGACGGGTCTGTCGGTGGGCCGGCGACCTTCAGGTCCTTCCTGTCCAACCCGACCCTGCCCAAGCCCGGCCTGGCCACCGCGAACGGTGCAAGCCCGGACGACCGCGACCTGGTCTGCAACACCAAGCCGCCGGCGAGCAAGAACGGCATGCCGCTGCCCGCCTGCAGGAACAACTTCAGCTACACCGATGCCAGCCCGCTGCCGTACGACGTGGACGCGACGACGGGGCTGCCGACGTTGCTCACCGTCGGCAACAACGCCGCGACCACCAACGCCCAGTTCTCCACCTCCCTGACACCTGGGCCACCGGCGACGCCGGCCAGCAGCCCGACCCGCGACTACACCGGTGGCCCCTTCAAGGACGCCTGGCACCAGAGCTCCTGCGACCCCACCCAGACCGCCGGCGGTGCCAACGTCGACGCCGCCATCGTCAACCTGTTCACCGGGCACAACCGCATCCACGACTTCGCCTACCGCCTCGGGCTGACCGAGACGACCGGTGCGCTGCAGACCAACAACTTCGGCAAGACGGGCAAGGACGTCGCGGAGGGCGACCCCGAGCTCGGCAACACCCAGAACGCCGCCGCCACCAACGCGATCTTCGGCGCGACCAACCCGGCCACCACCCCCACGACCGGCCTGGGACTGACGGGACGCAACAACGCCAACCAGATCACGCTGCAGGACGGCGTGCCGGGCATCACCAACCAGTACCTGTTCGAGCCGGTCGTGGGCTTCTACGGTCCCTGCACCGACGGTGACCTCGACGCCTCCATCTACCTGCACGAGTACACGCACGCGATCACCAACCGGCTGATCGCCGGCCCGGCCACCGGGCTGTCCGGCCGGCAGGGCGGCTCGATGGGCGAGAGCTGGAGCGACCTGGTCGCGATCGAGTACCTCAACGCGTTCGGTCTCGCCGGCAAGCGCGGCGAGGACCCGTTCGCTGAGGGCGCCTACGCCACGGGCGACCGGCAGGTCGGCATCCGCGACTACAACCTCGCGCCGAGCAAGAACCCGCTCACCTACGCCGAGTTCGGTTTCGACAGCACGGGCCCGGAGGTGCACGCCGACGGCGAGATCTGGAACGGCGTCCAGATGGCCGTCCGGCAGTCCCTCATCGAGAAGTACCGCAGCCAGGCCGACCCGAACGACAAGGCGCTGCAGAATCAGTGCGCGCTCGGCCACAAGGTCGACGGCCAGCCGGCTAGCACCTTCGCCGGCTGCCCGGGCAACCGGCGCTGGATCACCTACCTGTTCGACTCGCTGATCCTGCAGGCAAACGGCAAGCCGAGCCTGGTGGACATGAAGAACGCCATGCTGATGGCGACCAAGCTGGCAGGCAACGGCAGCGGCGTGGACGAGCAGACGGTCGCCGACGCCTACGCCTCGCGCGGGCTCGGCGTGTTCAGCTCGTCCAAGGACCCGGCCAAGAAGCTCGACGACAGCGACGTCACCGACCCGACGCCGAGCTTCGCCTCTCCGACGACGGCCAACAACGCCGTCGTCACCTTCAAGCTCGTCGACGCCGTGACCGGGAAGGACGTCGCCGGCAAGGTCTTCGCCGGCCACTACCAGGCGCGGGCCACCCCGGTGGCGGTCACCGGCACCGGTGGCTCCCCGACGACGCAGTTCCTCGGCGGTCGCTACAGCTTCGTGGCGCAGGCACCCGGCTTCGGGCTCCAGCGCTTCGACGCGACCTTCGGCGCGGGCAAGACCACCACGACGACCGTCAAGCTGCTGCGCAACGTCGCCTCCAAGGCCCGCGGCGCGGTGGCCACCGGCAACGGCGTGCGCCTCGGCAACGTCATCGACGACAACGAGGCGACCGACGGTGGCTTCGACGGCAGCGCCAACGCCACCCCGGTGGCGGGCCGCACCGTGACGGTGGACCTGGCCGGCGACCTGTCGAGCATCACCAAGGTGGCCGTCAGCGCACTGCACCACCCCGTCGACCCCAACGTCGCCGGGGACTTCCAGGGCCGGCTGCTCGGTGTGCGGGCCTTCGACCTGCAGGCCAGCAAGGACGGCGGCAAGACCTACACGACCGTCTACCGCAGCCCGGACGACTTCTTCCCGGCCAACCGGCCGCGCCCCGTCGCCCCGGACCTCAACCTGCGCACCGTGACCCTTCCGAAGGCAGTCACGGCCGACCACCTGCGCATGGTGATCCGCTCCACGCAGTGCACCGGCGGGGCCGACTTCAACGGCACCCAGAAGTCTGCGGCTGCCGTGATCGCCAACGGGCCGTCGGCGTGCAAGGGCAGCGGCGTCAACGAGTTCCGAGCGACGGTGACCGAGCTGCAGGCCTTCGGTACGACGGCCATCCGCCCGGCCACGCCGCCCGGCGGTGGCTCCGGTCCTGGCGGCAGTGGCTCCGGTCCTGGCGGCAACGGCTCCGGCGGTGGCGGCAACGGCTCCGGCGGTAGCGGCAACAGCCCAGGCGGCGGCAGTAGCAGCAGCGGCGGCAGTAGCGGCAGCGGTGGCAGCCAGTCCGGGGGCAACGGCGCGGCGGACGGCTCGGACGGCGGCGGTACCGCGCTGGGCAGCCCCGGTGCGCGACTGGCAGCGACCGGTGCCGACCCGCTGGCTGCCGTGGGCGGACTGCTCCTGCTGAGCGTGGCCGGCGTGGTCGCGCGCCGTCGTCGTACCGCCTGAACCTCGAGGGGCGCAGGGTCAGAGCCAGCCCTTGGCCTCGCTGACGCGCAGGGCCTCGGCCCGGTTGCGGCTGCTGGTCTTGGCGATCGCGGACGACAGGTAGTTGCGCACCGTGCCCTCGGACAGGAACAGCCGTCCGGCGATGTCGGTGACCGTCGCGCCGTCGCGGCTCGCCACCAGCACGTCCCGCTCGCGTCCGGTGAGCGGGCTGGTGCCGCCGGCGAGGGTGGCCGCGGCGAGGGCCGGGTCGACGACGCGTTCGCCGCGCGCGACCCGGCGTACGGCCTCGGCCAGCTCGGACGCCGGCGCGTCCTTGACGACGAAGCCGAGCGCGCCGGCCTCCATGGCGCGGCGCAGGTAGCCGGGACGGCCGAAGGTCGTCAGCACCAGCACCCTGGTGGTCGGCACCGCGGCGGCGACGGCAGCCGCAGCGGCCAGCCCGTCGAGCCCGGGCATCTCGATGTCGACGAGCAGTACGTCGGGCACCAGATGCTGGACCGCGGGCAGCACCTCGTCGCCGCGACCCACCTGGCCGACCACCTCGACGTCGTCCTCGAGCGCCAGCAGCGCGGCCAGTGCGCCGCGCACCAGGTGCTGGTCGTCGGCGAGCACCACGCGGACCGTCACGCAGGGACCTCGACCCGCAGGCGGAAGCCGGTCGGCTCCACCGGCCCGGCGGTGACCCGTCCACCGCTGGCGGCAGCCCGCTCGGTCAGTCCCCGCAGCCCGGTGCCGCCTGCACCCCCGTCGCCGGGCCCTGAGCCGTCGTCGACCACCTCGATCGTCCGGCCCTGCACGAGCACCGACAGGTGCCGCGCGCGGCTGTGCCGCACGGCGTTTGTCACTCCCTCGCGCACGACCCAGCCGAACAGCTCGCGCAGGTCGGCCGGCACCTGCTCGACCGCGGCCGGCAGCTCGGCGCTGATGCCCGCGGCGCGCAGGACCTCCCGAGCGGTGGCCAGCTCGGTGACCAGGCTGACCTCGCGGTAGCCGGCGAGGGCGGCGCGCACGTCGGCCAGTCCGCGCCGGCTGAGCTCGGCGGCCTCGAGCATCTCCGCGGCCGCCCGCTTCGGGTCGCGCTCGACCAGCCTGGATGCCAGCTCGGCCTTGACGGTGACCGTGGTCAGTGCGTGGCCGAGCAGGTCGTGCAGGTCGCGGGCGATCCGCAGCCGCTCCTGCTCGGCCGCCAGCTTCTCGACCTCCCGGCGGGCGAGGTAGAGCTCGCGGTTGCTCCTGGAGCCGTTGCGGACGGCGTACATCGCGACGGCGGTGAGCAAGGTGGGCCCGCTCACCGCCCACTGCTGGCCGACCAGGTGCCAGCCGGCCACCTGCGCAGGCAGGAAGGTGGTGCCGGCGCACAGCGCGAGCACCAGCGGCGCCGAGGCCGCGGGCGGCAGCGCCGTCACGATCGAGATCGACAGGTAGGTGGCGAAGATCAGGCCGCCGGGGCCGACCAGCAGCAGGTAGGCCCCCATGACCGCCGCCATCGCGAGCAGCACCGGGATGCGGTAGGGCCGGTCGCCGAGGAAGATGGCCCGCGGGAGCGGCCCGAGGTAGAGCCCGACGAAGGCCACGAGCAGGACGGCGGCGGTCAGCTGCCGCTCGAGGCCGGCGTGCTGCAGCCCGTCGACCGCATAGCCGAGGTAGACCAGGAAGATCGAGGCGAACAGCCGGAAGCGCTGCAGCCCCCGCCGGCCGGCTGGGTTCTCGTCGTCGTCGCCCGGAAGGCGGGGGCGGACCGCGGTGGCCGGCTCAGGCACGAGCGCTGTCCCTGCCGTAGGCGCGAGCGGCGAGCGCAGCCAGCACCGCTGTCCAGGCGAGCAGCACCAGCAGCCCGTGCCAACCCACCCAGCTGCCCTGCGCGGCCGCGCGACCGGCCTTCGCGACCCACACCACGGGCAGTGCCTGCGCACCGTCCTGCACCCAGCGCGGGAAGTTCTCGATGGGCACCCAGAGGCCACCGAGCAGCGCGAGCACGGAGTAGATACCGCCGCTCACGGCCTGCTGGTTGTCGGCGCGGATGACGTACCCCAGCCAGATGCCGAGGGCGCAGATGGGCAGCAGCGCCAGCAGCACGGACGCGCCGATGGCCGTCCAGCGCCCGGCTCCGAACGACACGCCCTTGGCCGCGCCCGCGACGAACACCGCCAGCAGCGCCGGGACCGCCACGACGAAACCCGTCAACGCCTTGCCGGCGACGTACTGCCGGCCCGTCAGTGCGGTGAGCCGCAGCTGACGGTTCCAGCCGAGGGAGCGCTCCAGCGCGATGCGGCCACCCGTGGAGAAGACGCCGCTCATCGCCCCGAAGGTCGCCATGCTCACCATGATGTACGGCGTGACCGTGAGGCTGTCGAGCCGCGACCCGTCCTCGGCGCTCGAGCTGATCACGAAGAACAGCACCAGCGGCAGGCCGACGGCGAAGATGAGGAAGCGCGTGTTCCGGACGGTACGACGGACCTCGGAAAGGATGTAGGCGGCGTTCATCGGGCGGCCTCCGGCTCGGTGGATGTGATGGGGGCGGCCTCCGGGTCGGACCCGGTGAGGGCGAGGAAGGCCTGCTCGAGGCCGGCGCCGCTGACCTCGACGTCGTGCGCGGCCGGGAAGGCGGTGAGCAGCGCGCGCAGGGCGGCGTCGCTGTCCTTGCACTGCAGCGAGATCCGGTCGCCGCGCCGCTCGACCGAGCTCACTCCGGCGAGGAGCTCGACGCCCTGGGCGTCCGGCAGCGTGCACGAGACGGTGCGCCCGCCGGCCAGCGCCTTGACCTGCGCGCCCGAGCCGTCCGCGACCACCCGGCCGCCGCGCAGGACCACCACGCGGTCGGCGAAGTCGTCGGCCTCCTCGAGGTAGTGCGTCGCGAACAGCACGGTGCGGCCGGTTCCGGCCCACTCGCGCATCGCGGCCCAGAAGGCGATGCGGCTCTCGACGTCCATGGCTGCGGTCGGCTCGTCCAGGACGAGCAGGTCCGGGTCGGGCAGCACCGCGCAGGCGAAGCGCACCCGCTGCCGCTGCCCTCCCGACAGGCGCTCGGTGCGCCGGTCGGCGAGGTCGCCGATGCGGGCCCGCCGCAGCGCGTCGTCCGTGGGCAGCGGCGCGGGGTAGAGGCCACGGAGCAGGTCGAGAAGCGCGCGCACCGTGAGTTCCGGGGGCAGGCCGCCGGACTGCAGCATCGCGCCCACCCGGCCGCCCGCGCAGGCCTGCCGCGGCGTACCGCCGAACAGGCTGACGGTGCCGCTGTCGGGCCGGGTCAGGCCGAGCAGCATGTCGATCGTCGTGGACTTGCCCGCGCCGTTGGGGCCGAGCAGGGCTACGACCTCGCCGGGGGCGATGTCGAGGTCGAGGTGCTCGACGGCCCTGGTGGGGCCGTAGGTCTTGGTGAGGCCCGCGAGGCGGACCCAGGAGCTCTGCGTCATGCGGCGAGCCTGTCGGAGCGGGCGTCCGGCCGGCAGTGCCGCGGCGTCACGACCTGGCTGTGACAGATGTCAGCCCTGCACTCCTGGTGATCCAGGGCGGGATTGCGTTGCCCTGACCCCCGCTTCGCCGCCTGGATCACCAGATGCCGGGGCGGGCGGGTGGGTCAGGCCCGCAGGCGCAGGCCTCGCGGCGTGGGCCGGAAGCCGGCGCTCTCCAGGGCAAGCCCCAGCGCCGACGTCAGAGCCGGCTCGCCGTCGGCCTTCTCCACCGAGAGCCGCCCGAGCGCCCCGTCGCGCACGGCGAGCGCGAGGGCGTCGACGGCCGGCCCGAGCACGACCTCCTCGTCGCGGAACGACAGCAGCGTGCGGCCGCCGCGCTCGACGTAGAGCACCAGCGCGCCGTCGACCAGCACGACCAGCGCGCCGGCCTTGCGCCCCGGCCGGTGCCCGCCGTCCTGCGCGGGCCAGCCGAGCGCCGCGCCGTAGGGGTTGGCCGGGTCGCTCGCGGCCAGCACGACCGCGCGGGCGTCGTCACGGCGCTTGCGCTGGCGCGCGCTGTCCCACCCGCCCGGCACCGGCGAGGTCCACGGCGGCTCGTCGTCGGCCGGCGTGGCGGCGGCGATCGCCCGCATCCTGTCCACTGCCCCCGGCGCCGCGAACTGTGCCGCTCCCAGCCCCTCCACGAAGTAGCCGCGCCGCACCCGGCCGGACTCCTCGAACGCCTTGAGCACCGCGTAGACCGCGGCGAACCCCCCGGGGGCCCGCTCGGCCATGACGGCCCCGCGGGTCACGACGCCGTGCCGGTCCAGCAGCGCCTCTGCGAGCGCGTGCGTACGACGCGTCGCGTCGGGCTCGCGCTGGGGCAGCCGGCTCCAGCGGCCCGCGACCGTGGGCGGTGCCGCGCGCGTGGGCAGGACCGGCCGGCCGTAGCGGCTGCGCTGGCGCACCGGTGCACGGCGCGCCGAGTGGGTGGTGCGGCCGGTGCCGAGCAGGGCGCGCAGCGGCGCGAGCGTGTCGTTGGTGAGGTGGCCCGACCAGACGAGGTCCCACAGCGCGGCCTGCAGCGCGGCGTCGTCGGCCGAGCCGGCGCGCTCGGCCAATCCGCGGAAGAACAGCGCCTGCCCGTCCTCGAGAGCGGCCAGGACGGCAAGATGCAGCGGCGTGCCGACCGCCTCGTCGTCGTACGCCGGGAGCAGCAGGTCGGCGGTGTCGGCCGGTTGCAGCGAGACCCACCCGTCGTGCCCCGGGAGCGAGCCGTGGCCGGCCCACAGCACCTCGCCGGCGGCGGTGAGCTCGTCGAGCAGAGCGGGGCTGTAGCCGGCGACCCGCGACGGCAGCACCAGCGTCTCGAGCGCGGAGGCCGGCACCGCGACGCCCTGCAGCTGCTCGAGCGCGCGGAGCAGCCCGTCGGCGCCGCGGCCGGCGGCCACTCCCAGTCCCTGCCACTGCGGCAGGAACCGGGCCAGCGCCTCCGGCGGCACCGGCTCAACCTCCTTGCGCAGCTTGGCCAGCGAGCGCCGCCGCAGGGACCGCAGCACCTCTGCGTCGCACCACTCCAGGCCGGTGCCGCCGGGCCGGAACTCGCCCTGCACGACCCGCCCGGTCGCCGCGAGCCGGGCCAGCGCGCCGTCGACGACCGCGACCCCGAGCCCGAAGCGGGCAGCCGCGTCAGCAGGGCTGAACGGCCCGTGGGTGCGGGCGTAGCGCGACACCAGGTCACCCAGCGGGTCGCGCACCGGCTCCAGGAAAGCCTCGGGTACGCCGACGGGCAGCGCCGTCCCGAGCGCGTCACGCAGCCGGCCGGCGTCCTCGACGGCGGCCCAGCGCGGCTCGCCGGCGACGCGCACCCGGATCGCCCGGCGTTGCTGCTCGAGCTCGGCCGGCCACTGCGGCCGCCCACCGCGCGCCACGACCTGCTCGGTGCTCAGGTCGCCGAGCACCCGCAGCAGGTCGGCGACACCCTCGACGTCGCGGACGTGCCGGTCCGGCGCGAGCCGCTGCACCTCGGCCTCGACCTCGGCGAGCGCGTCGGCGTCGATGAGCTCGCGCAGCTCGGCCTGCCCCAGCAGCTCGGCCAGGAGCGCGCTGTCCAGCGACAGGGCCTGCGCGCGGCGCTCGGCCAGCGGCGCGTCGCCTTCGTACATGAACGCGCCGATGTAGCCGAACAGCAGGGAGCGGGCGAACGGCGAGGGCTGCGCCGTCTCGACCTCCACGATGCGCACCCGGCGGCCCTCGACGTCGCGCATCAGCTGCACCAGCCCAGGCACGTCGAACACGTCCTGCAGCACCTCGCGCATCGTCTCCAGGACGACCGGGAAGCTGCCGTACTGCGACGCGACCCCGAGCAGCTGCGCGGAGCGCTGGCGCTGCTGCCACAGAGGGGTACGACGGGTCGGGTTGCGGCGCGGGAGCAGCAGGGCGCGCGCCGCGCACTCGCGGAACCGGCTGGCGAACAGCGCCGAGCCGCCCACCTCGGCCTGCACCGCCGCCTCGACCTCGTCCGGCGCGATGACCGCGACCGAGCCGTCCGGCGGCTCCTCGGTCTCGGGCAGCCGCAGCACGATGCCGTCGTCGGAGTGCATGGCCTGCACGTCCACGCCGTACGCCTCGCGCAGGCGGGCGGTCAGCACCAGCGCCCACGGCTGGTTGACCTGCGCGCCGAACGGCGAGTGCACGACGAGCCGCCAGTCGCCCAGCTCGTCCCTGAACCGCTCGACGAGCAGCGTCCGGTCGTCGGGCAGCGTGCCGGTCGCCTCGCGCTGCTCGGCCAGGTAGGCCAGCAGGTTGTCCCGCGCGCTGTCGTCCAGCCCCGCGTCGGAGAGCCGGGCGCGCCCCTGCTCCGGCGTCAGTCTCGACAGCTCGCGCAGGAAGGCGCCCAGCGCGCGCCCCAGCTCCAGCGGCCGGCCCGGTGCGTCGCCGTGCCAGTAGGGCATGCGGCCCGGCTGCCCCGGCGCCGGCGTGACGAGCACCCGGTCGTGGGTGATGTCCTCGATCCGCCAGGCACTCGAGCCAAGCAGGAACACGTCGCCGACCCGCGACTCGTAGACCATCTCCTCGTCGAGCTCGCCGACCCGCGAGCCCTGCTCGCCGACGAGGAAGACGCCGAACGCGCCGCGGTCGGGGATCGTGCCGCCGCTGGTGACGGCGAGCCGCTGCGCGCCCGGCCGGCCGGCCAGCACGCCGGTGACGCGGTCCCAGGTGATGCGGGGGCGCAGCTCGGCGAACTCGTCGCTCGGGTAGCGCCCGGACAGCATGTCCAGGGTCGCCTCCAGCGCCGACTGCGGCAGCGCGGAGAACGGCGCGGCCCGGCGTACGACGGCCGCCAGGTCGTCCACCGTCCACGACTCCAGCGCGCACATCGCCACCACCTGCTGGGCCAGCACGTCCAGCGGGTTGCGCGGGTAGGTGGTGGCCTCGATGCCGCCCTGGACCATCCGCTCGGCCACGACCGCGCACTGCACCAGGTCGCCGCGGTACTTGGGCAGGACGACGCCGCGGCTGACCGCGCCGACCTGGTGCCCGGCCCGCCCGATCCGCTGCAGCCCGCTCGCGACCGACGGCGGCGACTCCACCTGTACGACGAGGTCGACGGCGCCCATGTCGATGCCGAGCTCGAGCGAGCTCGTGGCCACCACTGCCGGCAGCCGGCCGGCCTTGAGGGCCTCCTCGATCTGGCTGCGCTGCTCGCGGCTGACCGAGCCGTGGTGGGCGCGGGCGATCTCGACGGTGCCCGCCAGGTCGGCGGGGGAGCCGTTGCCCCACTGGCTCGCGGACGTCGCGCCGCCGGTGCCGACACCGCCCTGCCCGGGGTGCTGCGCCGGCCCACGGTGGAAGGACGCATCCCCCGGCCGCACCCCCGCGGAGCCGTCCGGCCGGTCGAGGTCCGGCGCGTCGGCCTCCGGTACGCCGTACGCCCGTTCGGTGGCGATCTCGTTCAGGCGGCTGGTGAGCCGCTCGGCGAGGCGCCGGGAGTTGCAGAACACGATGGTCGAGCGGTGCGCCTCGACGAGGTCGACGATGCGCTCCTCGACCGCCGGCCAGATCGAGGAGCGTGGCTCGGCGCCGGCCGCCGACCCGCCGCGAACCGGCCCGGCCGGCTCGCCGAGCTCGCCCATGTCCTCGACCGGTACGACGACCTCGATCTCCAGCGTCTTGGCCGACGGCGGCTGTACGACGGTCACCTCGCGGCTGCCGCCGAGGAAGCGGGCGACCTCGTCGACCGGTCGCACCGTGGCGGACAGGCCGATGCGCTGGGCCGGCCGGTCGAGCAGGGCGTCGAGGCGCTCCAGGGACAGCGCGAGGTGGGCCCCGCGCTTGGTGCCCGAGACGGCGTGCACCTCGTCGACGATGACCGTCTCGACGCCGCGCAGCGACTCGCGGGCGGCGCTGGTCAGCACCAGGAACAGCGACTCCGGAGTCGTGATGAACACGTCGGGCGGGGTGCGGTTGAAGGCGCGGCGCTCGGCGGCCGGGGTGTCGCCGGAGCGGATGCCGACGCGCAGGTCGGGCACCGGCAGCCCCAGCCGCGTGGCGGCCTGCCGGATGCCGGTCAGAGGGGCGCGCAGGTTGCGCTCGACGTCGACGGCGAGGGCCTTGAGCGGGCTGACGTAGAGCACCCGGCAGCGGTGCCGTGGGTCCTCGGGCGGTGGCGTTGCGGCGAGCCGGTCCAGCGACCAGAGGAACGCCGAGAGGGTCTTGCCGGAGCCCGTCGGGGCGACGACCAGGGTGTCCCGGCCGGAGGAGATCGCCTCCCAGGCGCCCTGCTGCGCAGCGGTCGGCTCGGCGAAGGCGCCGGTGAACCAGGCCCGGGTGGCGGGGGAGAAGCGGTCCAGCGCGGTCACCCGACGATCCTGCCCTTCGCAGGCGGGTCGTCCACAGGCGGCCGCGGCCGGGTCGTAGCCGGCCGGGCCTGGGCCGGCCGTCCACAGCCGGCGCGTTGCTGCTGCCGGACCGTCGCAGCCGTCGCCTAGCGTGCCTCGCCATGACGCCACCGCCGCCCGCTGTCCGGCCAGGGGCCAGGACCGGGCCGGCCGCCACCCGCGACCAGCAGCGCGCCCGGGTCTACCGCGCGGAGGACCGGTGGTCCGACCAGCTCGACGCCGCCCGGCGAGGGGCGCGGTCCGCGACGGTGGCCGGCAGCAGCCTGCTGCTGCCCGCCGAGCGGCGCTTCGGGTCGCTGGAGGCGGCGGCGTCGTACGCCGAGCGTGTGCTGGCCCTTCCCGACGTCCTCGACCTGGCGCCGGACCTGCCGCTGCCGGCGCTGCGGGTGCGGCGCGGCGTGCGCGCGGCCCACTGGGAGCAGCCGGGCACGATCGCCGTGCCCGTCCCGGTGCACGGCGAGCCGTGGGCGCTGCGCGAGGCGGTGCTGCTGCACGAGCTGGCCCACCACGTCGGGGAGCTCGGCGGGCTGTCCCGCGGCCACCGGCCGCCGTTCCCGGCGCTGGTGCTGGTGCTGGTGTCCGCGGCGCTGGGTGTGGAGGCGGCGCTGGCCCTACGGGTGGCCTACGGGCAGGAGGACGTGGAGGTGGGAGCACCGTGAGCACGGGCGCCGCACGTGACGAGGAGCCCGGGGACCGCATCGCGGACCGGGTCGGCAAACTGCTGGCGCAGGCCGAGGGCACCGACAACGACCATGAGGCGGCGGCCTTCGTGGAGCGCGCCCAGCAGCTGGCGACGGCGTACGCCGTGGACCTGGAGCGCGCCCGCGGCCGGCAGCGGGCCCGCCAGCGGCGCGGCGGCGGCGAGCCGCTGGTGCAGGAGCGCGTCGACGTCGGCGTGCGCGGGCGACGCGGCAACCGGCACCGGGTGCTGCTGTACGCCGCCGTCGCCGGCGCCAACGACCTGATGGTCAACGTCGCCAACGACAGCACCTACGTGATCGGGTTCGGCCACCGGTCCGACCTGGAGGTGGTCGAGCGGCTCTGGGCGTCGCTGGCGGTGCAGATGACCGCGGCCGCCCAGCGCCGGCTGGACGGCGGCGAGCACCGGCGCGCGAGGGTGGCCGCACTGAGCTGGCGCCTTTCGTACTACGACGGCTTCATCGCAGCGGTGGCGCAGCGCCTGCAGCAGGCGCGTGAGCGAGCGGTGGCCGAGGCGCCCGCCCCGCCGGTGGTCGGAGAGCCGACGGCGGCCCTCGTGCTGCGGGCCAAGGCCGAGCGCGTGCAGGACTTCTACTCCTCGACCTCCGAGGCCCGGGGCAGCTGGCGCGGTCCGCACAGCGGCCGCACTCAGACCAGCGGTGCCGCCGTACGGTCGGGTCGTCGTGACGGAGAGCGCGCCGACCTAGGGCAGGACCGGCTGGCCCAGCGCGGCCGGATCGGCGCCTGAGCGGGCCGCTCTGCATCGGGGCTGGCCCTAGGCTTGGCCGGGTGCGGCTGACGGAGTTCTGGGGTCGGATGGAGCACCGTTTCGGCGCCACCTACGCCGCGTCCTACGCAGCCGACCAGGTGCTCGCGGAGCTCGGCGGTCGCACGGTGCAGCAGGCGCTCGCCGAGGGCGAGGACGCCAAGGCGGTCTGGCGCGCCGTGTGCGACGCGATCTCCGCGCCGACCTCGGAGCGCTAGCAGGGCTCGGGCAGCATTCTCGGCGTGTCGCGGCCGTTCGAACTGTTGTTCGGGATAGCGTTCGTTCTCGTCCGGGTGTCCACAGAGCGGCCTAGACCCCTCGGAACTGTCCGAGGCCGCTCCTAGCGTCACCGCCGATCGGACAGCCGCCCACGAGCCCCGCTCGTCGACACCTGGAGACCCAGATGGCAGGACCGGACCGCGAGAAGGCGCTGGAGATGGCGCTGGCCCAGATCGACAAGAACTTCGGCAAGGGCTCGGTGATGCGCCTGGGCGACGAGGTGCGCACTCCGATCGCGGTCATCCCGACCGGCTCGATCGCGCTCGACATCGCGCTCGGCATCGGCGGCCTGCCGCGCGGCCGGGTGGTCGAGATCTACGGGCCGGAGTCGAGCGGCAAGACCACGGTGGCCCTGCACGCGGTCGCCAATGCGCAGGCGGCCGGGGGCATCGCAGCGTTCATCGACGCCGAGCACGCCCTCGACCCGGACTACGCGCAGAAGCTCGGCGTCGACACCGACGCGCTGCTGGTCTCCCAGCCCGACACCGGCGAGCAGGCGCTGGAGATCGCCGACATGCTGGTGCGCTCAGGCGCCCTGGACATCATCGTCATCGACTCGGTGGCCGCGCTGGTGCCCCGGGCCGAGATCGAGGGCGAGATGGGCGACAGCCATGTCGGCCTGCAGGCCCGCCTGATGAGCCAGGCCCTGCGCAAGATGACCGGCGCCCTGGCCGGCACCGGCACGACCGCGATCTTCATCAACCAGCTCCGCGAGAAGATCGGCGTGATGTTCGGGTGCTTGTCCTACGGGACCCGCGTGACGCTCGCCGACGGCACCCAGGAGAAGATCGGCAAGATCGTCAACCAGCGGATGGACGTCGAGGTCCTGTCCTACGACCCGGAGCTGGGCCAGGTCGTGCCGAAGCGGATCGTGAACTGGTTCGACAACGGCGCCGCCGACCACTTCCTGCAACTCACGGTCGCCAAGCCGGGTGGCAACGGAAGGGCTCAGCTCGCGGTCACCGACAACCACCTGGTCAGAACGCCCGGCGGCTGGCGTGAGGCCGGGGAGATCATGGCCGGGGACCGGGTGATGCTCTCGCAGCCGCACCGGCTCAGTCCCCAGCAGTGGCAGGTCGTGCTCGGGGGACTGATGGGCGACGGATCACTGTCGCCCAGCCGGATCCCGGGCAGCCTCGGTACCCGGTTCCGGATGGGTCACGGCGCCACGCAGGTGGACTACCTCGACTGGAAGGCAGAGCTGCTCGGCAACATCGGGCAGTCCAGGCGCGTCAACGCCAAGGGCGCCCCCTTCGTCGAGCTCACGCCCCTGCCCGAGCTCGCCTCAGTGCGGGAAGCGGTCTATCGGGGTGACGGCAACAAGACGCTGTCCTACGACTACCTCAAGACCCTCACCCCGCTGGCCCTTGCCGTCTGGTACATGGACGACGGCTCGTTCGCCCTGCGGGCCGAGGGCATGCAGGAGCGGACCAAGAACGGCAGCGGGCACGGCGGGCACAGCGAGATCTGCGTCCAGGCCCTCAGCGCCGGTAGCCGGGACCGCCTCGTGGATGTCCTGGCCGGACAGTTCGGCCTGCGCCCCACGCTGTCGCTGCGGGGGACCCGACAGCAGGCGGTCCTCAGCTTCAGCAAGGACGAGACGGCCAAGCTGCACGAGCTGGTCGCGCCCTACATCCACCCCTTGATGCAGTACAAGTTGCTTGAGCGGTTCCGCGGCCAGTTCGCCGTCGAGCCGGAGTTCGTCCCCATGACGCTGCTGCCCGTCCCGGCACCCGTGCTGGACGTGAAGGTCAAGCCCCGGACCCGGTCGATGCACCGCTTCGACATCGAGGTCGAGGGCAGCCACAACTACCTCGCGGACGGGGTCATCGTCCACAACAGCCCGGAGACCACGACGGGCGGCAAGGCGCTGAAGTTCTACGCGTCGATCCGCATCGACGTCCGTCGGATCGAGACGCTCAAGGACGGCACGGACGCGATCGGCAACCGCACCCGCGCCAAGATCGTCAAGAACAAGGTGGCGCCGCCCTTCAAGCAGGCCGAGTTCGACATCATGTACGGCGTCGGCATCAGCCGGGAGGGCTCGCTCGTCGACATGGGCGTCGAGCACGGCTTCGTGCGCAAGTCCGGCGCCTGGTACACCTACGAGGGCGACCAGCTCGGCCAGGGCAAGGAGAACGCCCGGGCCTTCCTGCGCGACAACCCCGACCTCGCCGCTGAGATCGAGAAGCGCATCAAGGAGAAGCTCGGCGTGGGTCCGGTCGTCGACGCCGAGGCGCTGGCTCCGGCGCCGGTCCCGATCGACCTGTAGGCGGCGCTCGTGGCTTTCAGGTCGCGGTCGTCCCGGCTGGCCGGAGGCGACACTTCGGCGGGGCTCGACGCGGGCCTCCACTCCCAGTCCGACGCGGGGCCTGACGCGCAGCCCGACGCGGACCCGGAGCAGGTCGCCCGCCAGATCTGCCTGCAGCAGCTGGAGCACGGTCCGCGCACCCGCTCCGAGCTCGCCGCGGTGCTGGCCCGGCGGGGCGTACCCGAGGACGCCGCGCAGGCCGTGCTCGGCCGGTTCGCAGAGGTCGGCATGATCGACGACGCGCTGTTCGCGCAGCTGTGGGTGACCTCCCGGCACCGCGGTCGCGGGCTGGCCGGCCGCGCCCTGGGCCAGGAGCTGCGCCGCAAGGGCGTCGACGACGAGCTGGTGCGCACCGCCCTCGAGACCATCGAACCCGACGAGGAGCTCGCCACCGCCCGATCCCTCGTGGCCCGCCGGCTCGCCGCCACCCGCGGCCTGTCCTCCCAGGTGCGGACCCGCCGGCTGGCCGGGATGCTCGCCCGCAAGGGCTACCCCGCCGGCACGGCGTTCCGCGTGGTGCGGGAGGCGCTGGCCGAGGAGGGCCAGCAGGTCGCGCTCGACCCGGACGCGCTGGAGGCCCTGCCGGACTGAGGCGTCCCAGCCCGGGCGGCCGGGTCCTCGCACGGCCCCAGGGCAGATCTGGCGAGGATGGCAGGGTGGGGGCCAGCCGCACGGAGAGGAGCCCTGTGACCGAGCCTGTCCCGCCCCGACTGCGGCTCGGCGGTGCTGCTCTGTCGGTCGTCGGCCGGGCTCGCGTCTACGTCTGCGGCGTCACGCCGTACGACGTGACGCACCTCGGGCATGCAGCCACGTTCGTGTGGGTCGACGCCGCCGACCGGCTGCTGCGGCGCCTCGGCGTGCAGGTCGAGGTCTGCCGCAACGTCACCGACGTCGACGACGTCCTGTTCGACGCGGCGGCCCGCGTCGGCGCCCACTACGACCGCTTCGCCGCGGTCCAGCAGTTCCACTTCGAGCAGGACATGGCGTCCCTGCAGGTACGCCGACCGGCGCACGAGCCGCGGGCGCACTCCTTCGTCCCGCAGGTCGTCGCACTCGCCGGCGCCCTGCTGGACCGGGACGCGGCCTACGTCAGCGCCGGCAGCGTCTACGTGCCTGGCGAGCCGGTCGCCGGACGGTCCGGGCTCGGCCGCGACGAGGCGCTCGCCCAGCTGGCGGCCAACGGCGGCCGGGTCGACGACCCCGCCAAGCGCGACCCGCTGGACCAGGCTGTCTGGCAGGCCAGCACCCATGACGAGCCGGCCTGGCCGAGCCCGTGGGGCCCCGGCCGCCCCGGCTGGCACGCGGAGTGCACGGCGATGGCGCTGTCGACGTACGGCCCGGCGCTGGACCTGCATGCCGGCGGCGCCGACCTGCGCTTCCCGCACCACGCGTTCGAGGCGGCGCAGGCGGAGGCGGCGACGGGCGTGACGCCGTTCGCCCGGTCCTGGCTGCACGTCGGCACCGTCCGGTTGGGCGGCGAGAAGATGGCGAAGTCCACCGGCAACCTGGTGTTCGTCGCCGACCTCGTGGCGCAGAGCTCTGGCGCCGTGGTGCGCACGCTGCTGCTCGACCGGCGCTACGACGAACCGTGGGACTTCGCTCCGGACCTGCTCACCGCGGCCGGTGCTCGGCTCGACGTGCTGCACGCCGCCGCCGGCCGCCCGCACACCGACCCGGTCGCCTCCGCGGAGGTGCTGCGCGCGCTCGCCGACGACCTCGACGTGCCCCGGGCGCTCGACGTCGCGATCCAGGAGGGCGGTCAGGCGGCCCGTGACCTGGCGGCCGTCCTCGCGCTGTAGCAGCGCCTCTGAACGGTCTGGCCGGCACGCTCGTCGGGAGCAACCCCCTCGTGCCTTCCGGTGCGCGTGATCGTCATGCCGGCCGGAGGTTCTGCGCGGCCGCAGGTTGTGTGCGGCCGGAGGTTCTGCTCGGCCGGAGGCGATGTGGCAATCATGCGCGCTCAGCCGGCCCCGAAGATCGCCACAACGGCCGGCGCCGGCTCGCCACAACGGCCGGCGCCAGCCGGGCTCAGGCCTGAGGCGGGGCCGGCTGGTCACTGCCCTCGAGGTCGCGCACCGGCAGGCGGGGCACCCCCGGTGGGTCGAAGCCCAGCACCTGGCCGTAGAACGACAGCTCCCCCTCCAGGCTGGCCACGAGGTTCTCGGCCTTGCGGAACCCGTGCCCCTCGCCGGCGAACGGCAGGTAGGCGTGCGGCACCCCCTTGTCGGCGAGCGACGCCAGCAGGAGCTCGGCCTGCGCGGGCGGCACCACCTTGTCGTCGAGCCCCTGCAGGACGAGCAGCGGCCGGTCGAGGGTGTCGACGTGCGAGAGCGGGGAGCGGGCGTCGTACAGCTCGCGGGACTCGGGCAGCGGCCCGAGCAGGCTGTCGAGGTAGCGCGACTCGAAGTCGTGCGTCGTCGAGGCGAACGGCACCAGGTCCACGACCCCGTAGTACGACGCACCGGCCGCGAAGACCGACCCCCCGCGGGTCAGCGCGCACAGCACCGTCCAGCCGCCGGCGCTGCCGCCGCGGATCGCGACCGAGGACGCGCGACCGGTCTCCAGCAGCCAGCGGGCGACGGCCTCGCAGTCCTCGACGTCGACGACGCCCCACTGCCCACGCAGGCTGTTGCGATAGGCCCGGCCCTGCCCCGAGGAGCCGCCGTAGTCGACGTCGGCCACGCCGATGCCGCGGCTGGTGAAGTAGGCCTTGCCGACGTCGTAGCGGGCCGGCACCTGCGCGGTGGGGCCACCGTGCACGAACACGACGTACGGCGCCAGCCCGGTCAGCTCCTGCTCCGGGGACGTCGGCGGGTAGACGTGGGCGTAGGTCACCCGGCCGTGGGCCGAGGGCACCTCGACCGACTCCGGCACCGACGCCCAGGCCGGGTCGGGCTGCTCGGGGGCGACGACCTCCCGCCAGCTGCCCGTCGTGGTGTCGACCGCGACGACCGCCCACGAGCGCGTCGGTCCCGCCGCGATGCCGACGACCACGTCGCCGTCGCCGTCGAGCCAGGTCCCCCAGCAGGTGAAGGGCAGGTCCAGCCCGCGCACGGTCCCGTCCGGCTCGAGCACCGACAGGCGCTGGGTCGAGCGGCCGTGCACCACCGCGATGCGCCCCCCGGGCAGTGTCACCGAGGAGCAGAAGCCGCCCTGCCAGGCCGGCCACGCGCACTCCTGCTGCACCGGCCACAGGTCCTCGAAGGAGCCGCCGCGGGAGCGCACGAGGTTCCACCAGCCGCTGCGGTCGGTGACGGCGCGCAGCGCCCCGTCCGGCTCCCACCGGGGCTGCAGCACCGACTCCTCCGGTCCGCCGAGCACCACCTCCACCTCGCCGAGCTCCGGCCCTGGCAGCAGCGGCGCCACCCGCAGCTCGGTGCCGTCCCAGGGCATCCGTGGGTGGTCCCAGGTGAGAAAGGCCAGCCGCGTCCCGTCGGCGCTCACCCGCGCGTCGGACACGAAGTCGCTGCCCTCCCACAGCACCCGCTCCTCGCCGCCGTCGAGCGGGACCGCGACCAGCGCGTTGCGGACCGGCGGCCCCACCTGCTCGCGGACCACGAGCACATGCGTGCCCCCCGGCAGCAGCCGCGGCTCGGCGCAGCGGGTGGTCCCGCCGGTGTCCGCCGTCAGCGGCCGCGGTGCCCCGGCGCCGAGCAGCCACAGCCGCTGGTCCTGGTCGGACGTCGTGACCAGGCCGTCGCCGAGGGGCAGCCAGCAGGCCCCGCCGTACTCGTGCAGGTGTGTGCCGGCGTCGAACCCCGGCGGCACCATCTCCCGCACCGGACCGTCACCGGTGCGCCGCAGGACGGTGGTGCGGCCGCTCTCCAGCGGCCGGCGCTCGGCCCACCACACCGTGGCGCCTCCGTCGGTGACATGCACCTGGCTGTACGCCGCGGCGCCGGCCGCGACGGCCTCGGCGGTGAGCGGGCTCGGCCAGGCGCCGGGAGGGACGGGACTGTCGGTCATGACCGGCATGCTGGCACGGTGCTGCGACAGGCCTTGGTGCTGCCCGCGCTGCTGCTGTGCACGGTGGCGTGCGGCGCCGTCGCGCCGGTCAGCTCCCCGGCCAGCGCGCCCGGCACCGTCCTGGTCCCGGGCGGCGCCCAGGAAGCCGTGGTCGTGCGCGGCGTCGACGGCGACACCGTCGTGCTGCGCGGCACCGGGCCCGGCGCCCTGCCGCGCGGCCCCACCAAGGTCCGCCTGATCGGCGTCGACACCCCGGAGGTGTTCGCGAGCGCGAAGGTCCGGGTGGTTCCCCAGTGCTACGCCGAGCAGGCGTCCGCCCGCACCGCCGCCCTGCTTCCCATCGGCGCCCGCGTCCGGGTCGCGCCCGACCGCGAACGCAAGGACCGCTACGGCCGGGCGCTGCTCTACGTCTGGACGACCGGAGGCCTGCTCGTGGAGGAGGACCTGGTGCGGGGCGGCTACGGCCGGGTGCTCGTCGTGCGCCCGAACGACCGCTACGCCGCGCAGCTCCGCGCCGCCGAGACCGCGGCCCGCGTCGCCCGTCGCGGCCGCTGGGGTGCCTGCCCGCCGGCGGCCGCCGGCCGGCGTACGTCCTGAGCCCTACGCTGGAGGCCGTGACCGGCCGGACGTACGAGGTGCGCACCTACGGGTGCCAGATGAACGTCCACGACTCCGAGCGGATCAGCGGTCTGCTCGACGAGGCCGGCTACGTCCCGGCGCAGGCCGGCCGCACGCCGGACGTCGTGGTGTTCAACACCTGCGCGGTCAGGGAGAACGCCGACAACCGGCTCTACGGCAACCTCGGCCACCTCAAGCCGGTCAAGGACCGCACCCCCGGCATGCAGATCGCCGTCGGCGGCTGCCTGGCCCAGAAGGACGGCGCCACCGTGACCGGGCGCGCCCCCTGGGTCGACGTCGTGTTCGGCACGCACAACGTCGGCGCGCTGCCGGTGCTGCTCGAGCGCGCGCGGATCGAGCAGGAGAGCCAGGTCGAGCTGCTCGAGGCGCTGGAGGTGTTCCCGAGCGCACTGCCGGCCCGCCGCACCAGTGCCGCGAGCGCCTGGGTGAGCATCAGCGTCGGCTGCGACAACACCTGCACGTTCTGCATCGTCCCGAGCCTGCGCGGCACCGAGCAGGACCGGCGTCCCGGCGACGTGCTGCGCGAGGTGGAGGTGCTCGTCGAGCAGGGGGTCCTGGAGATCACCCTGCTGGGTCAGAACGTCAACAGCTACGGCCGTTCCTTCGGCGACCGCACCGCGTTCGGCTCGTTGCTGCGGGCGGTGGGGGAGACCGGCGTGGAGCGCATCCGCTTCACCAGCCCGCACCCCCGCGACTTCACCGACGAGCTCATCACAGCGATGGCCGAGACGCCCGCGGTCTGCCCGAGCCTGCACATGCCGCTGCAGTCCGGATCCGACGCGGTGCTCAAGGCGATGCGCCGGTCCTACCGCAGCGAGCGCTTCCTCGGCATCCTGGACCGCGTCCGCGCGCGGATCCCGGACGCCGCCATCACCACCGACGTCATCGTCGGCTTCCCCGGCGAGACCGAGGCCGACTTCGCCGACACGCTGCGGGTCGTCGAGGCCAGCCGCTTCGCCGGCGCCTTCACCTTCCAGTACTCGCCCCGCCCCGGGACACCCGCCGCGTCGTACGACCGGCAGGTCCCGCGCGAGGTGGTCCAGGAGCGGTATGGGCGGCTCGTCGCGCTGCAGGACGCCATGACGTACGACGGCATGCGGTCCCAGGTGGGGCGCACCGTCGAGGTGCTCGTGTCCGAGGGGGAGGGGCGCAAGGATGCGCCGGGCCGGCTCACCGGCCGGGGCCTCGACAACCGGCTGGTGCACCTGGCGGGGGCCGCCGGCGTACGCCCCGGTGACGTCGTGCGGACAGTGGTGACCGGGGCCGGGCCGCACTACCTGCTGGCCGACGGCGCCCTGCTGGCTCACCGGCGGACGGCGGCGAGCGACGCCTGGGAGCGGGGACGTACGCCGACGACGCCGGGGATTGCGCTGGGCATGCCGGGTGTGGGCGTACCCGTCGGGGCCTCGGGCTGAGGGATGCGCATGGCCGCTCTGAGCATCGGAGATCTGGACGACGGCGTGCTCGCTCTGCTGCGCAGGCGGGCGGCTCGGCACGGAAGGTCGGTGGAGGCCGAGATCCGCGCCATCCTGACCGACGCCGTCACCGAGCCCGACCCGCAGCAGGGCCTGTTCACCACGCTGCTGGACCGGTTCGCTGAGCTCGGCGGCGTCGACCTGACGACGCCCCCACGCGCAGCGCGTACCCGGCCCGTGGAACTGCCGGAGTGATCGTCCTCGCTGCAGAGGTGCTCGAACTGATTCGGGAGAACGGCAGGGACTGGGACATCGGCGGCGAAAGGGACGGTTGGGCGGCACCGCGCCCGCTGACCGAAAGGCGCCACCATGCGTCGCTCGACCCTCTCCCTGCTGGCCGTCGGCGGCATGCTCGCAGTCACTGCGGCGCCGCTGGCCGGTCTCGGCTCGCCGGCCGCCGCCTCGACGCCAGCGTCGAGCTCGCTGACCGTCCCCCAGAGCGCGGGCGGGTCGACGAGCGCGGCCTGGAAGGGCACCGTCCAGCCAGGGGCGAACCCGACCAGCGACTGCTCCACCGGCCTGAGCCCAGTGGACAGCCACAGCATCGCGATCCGGGTCCCGGCGGGGACCTACGACAAGGTCACGTCGATGCTGACAGTCAACATCCGCTGGAAGCCCGTCGCGATCAGCAACGACCTCATCCTCACTCTGCTGGGCCCGGACGGGAAGGTGGTCGCCTCCAGTGACGGCGGCGACCCGTCCGAGACCGTCACGCTGGCCGACCCCAAGCTCGGGATATACAAGGCGCTGGCCTGCGGGTTCACCAACGAAACGCCGCAGGACTACACCGGCACCGCGGGGATCAAGAGCTCGGCGAAGCCCAAGGCAGCCGACCTGCCGCTGGTCGACGCGAAGGGCCTGAAGTTCACCGCGACGGTTCCCTCCGACCCCCAGCGCGACGAGGGTGAGCCGGCGGTCACCACCGACCGCGACGGCACCATCTACACCTGCGGTCCTACCGGCTTCTCGACCATGAATGACTACGCGCAGGCGTCCACAGACGGCGGCGACCAGTTCCACCTGCTCGGCACGCCGCCCCGCGGCCAGCTCGGCACTGTGGAGGCCGGCGGTGACTGCGCCCTGGGCGTCAGCTCGGAGAAGAACGACAGCGGCCGCTACAACCTGGCGTACACCGGCCTCGGCCCGCTGACCAACTTCTCGACCGCCGCCTCGGCCGACCGGGGTCGCAGCTTCGCGACCTCACCGCTGAGCCAGTCGGTGCCCGGCGTCGACCGGCAGTGGGTCGCGTTCGGCAGCGAATCGAAGACGGCGTTCCTGACCTACAACTCGGAGACGCTCAACAAGGTAGTCCAGAAGTCGGTCAACGGCGGCCTGACGTACAGCACTCCCGGCGTCCAGGCCGCCAACGAGGCCGGCCGCATCGGGCAGATCCGGGTGATCCCCAAGGCGGTCACCAAGACCGGTTCGGACTTCGTCTACCTGCCCTACAGCGCCGGCACCAAGGTCAAGATCGCGCTTTCGCAGGACGGCGGCGCCACCTTCTCGCAGTGTGTGGCGGTCGACGCCGGGATCGACCCGACGGCGGGCTTCGTGGTGGCCGACAACGACGACGCCGGCAACGTTTACGTCACCTACACCGAGAAGGGTGCGGGCCGGGACACCTACCTGGTCTCGATCCCGTTCGAGAAGTTCAAGAACTGCGGCAAGGGCGGCCTGCCTGCGACCCAGTCGGCGAAGAACGTGACCAACCCCGGCTTCAGCCCCAAGTTGCGCCTGAACCGCGGCGGCGTCGAGACGACCGTCATGCCGTGGGTGGCGGCCAGCGGGGAGCCGGGCAAGGTCGCCGTCGCCTACTACGGCAGCAAGCAGGTCGGCGACCCCGACAACGGCGACTTCAAGGCCAGCTGGAACGTCTACGTGTCGCAGGTGCTCGACGCCTTCTCGGCGAACCCCCACGTGGCGCAGGTCCAGGCCACGACGCACCCGAACCACTACGACTCGATCTGCCTCAACGGCCTCGGCTGCGACGTCTCCGGCGGCGACCGCTCGCTTGTCGACTACTTCACGATGGAGTACAACCGCGGCCGCAAGGGCCTGAACATCGTCTACAGCCAGGCCGCCAAGCGCCCGGGTGACGCCGCCGGCGTGATCGCGACGCCGGCGGTGGTGACGCAGATCGCCGGCCCCAGCAACGGCGGCGGCACGGTCAACCGGACCGGGCGCGAGCCGGTGCGGTCCACCTCGCCGGACCCGGCCGGCGACGCGCTGGTGAACTACTCCAGGGCCACACCGCTCGTGGCAACCGACCCTGGTACGACGGCGGTCCCGGCGATGGACCTGGCCAACCGCGACACCAAGCGGGCCGTCACGGTGGGACCGCGCTCCGGTGGTGGCATGACGGTGACGTTGCGCTACAAGGACTTGTCCGACGCGGCCCTGCAGGCCGGCCTGAGCAGCACGTCTGCCGGCACTCCCGGGTCGCTGATCTACGTGTACCGCTTCTTCAACGGCTACCGGTCGGCGGCCGCGGTCGCCAAGTACGACTTGGCGAACGGCTTCACGTTCGGCTTCAACGGCTACTCCACCTCCAGCGTCCCGTGCCTGGGCACCACCGACCCGAAGTGCCTGATCTACCCCGGCAACGAGAAGCCGCTGAAGGGCGATGTGAACCAGAAGGACGGGACCATCACGCTCAGCGTGCCCCTCAGCTACCTCACCGCGCTCGGCGACGGTCTGTCGCAGGGCAAGCCCTATCCGGGCGAGGTACCGGCCAAGCAGGGCAGCCGGCTGTACGACGCCACCGCCTTCAGCTTCATCAACGACTCGCCTGTCCCCGAGGTGCAGGGCTTCATGCAGCAGGTCGACAACGCTCCGGCGATGGACCTGCTCGTGCCCTCCGGCGTCATCTCCAGCGGTGGTGGCACCGGGCCTGGAGGCGACAACAACGGCAGCGGAAACGGAACCGGCCCTGGTAACGGCTCGGGCAACGGTTCGGGCAGCGGTTCGGGCAGCGGCAGCGGATCGGACAACGGCAGCGGGAGCGGCTCGGACAACGGGACGACGACCAACGCCAGCGGAGGTCGCAACCTAGCGGCCACCGGTCTTCCGCTGGCCCTTCCCGCGATTGCGGTCGTCGTGCTCGGCCTCGGCCTGGCCCTGCGTCGTCGGCGCAAGAGCGCCTGACGCCGTGAGCCGGAAGGTGTAGAAAAGCGACAGTTGCCTGAGGCAACCGCCGTCCCCTCAAGCACCGGAGATCCCGTGCGCCGTCGTCGTCTACCCGTCGCCCTTCCGGTCCTGGCTCTGGCGGTCGCCGCCGTGGGTCTCGCTGCCGCGCCCAGCCCGTCGAACGCCGCCACCGGGAGCCCGTCGGTAGGGTTCGCGAGTCCGACCGTGGTCAACGAGTTGGTGCCCGGCTTCGAGCCGGACGTCGTCCAGGACGCCTCGAAGACCGGGAGCCGGGGCCGGCTCTACTCCTCGTGGCCCAACGGGTTCTCCACGACCATCTCCTACCTTGACCGGTCCGACGACAACGGCGCCTCCTTCCACCCGACTGCCGGATCGGTCGGTGGCAAGCCCTTCACCTGTGTTGGCGGTGGCGACTCCGAACTGCAGGTGTCACGCAAGGACGGCCAGTTGCTGTTCGCTGATCTGCAGGGACTGACCAACTTCTCCACCTCGTCGTCCACGGACGGCGGCAACACCTTCGACACCTCGTGCACGGGCGTGACCGGAGCGGGCGTGGACCGGCAGTGGATCGCGGTCGACGACAACGGCGGCACGTCGCCGATCGGCAGCGGGCCGACCGACGGCCGGGCCTACCTCATCTACGACAACGTCGCGCAGGGCACCGGCTCGAACAACACCCTGTCCAACTCCCCGGTCGTCAATGCCACCACCGACGGCGTCAACTACGGCGGCTGCCTCGATCCGGGCGCGAGCGTCTGCAAGGCGCCGGCGGCCGTGATCAGCGCCCAGGACGACATCGTCGGCAACGACTTCGTCGACGGCAACCCCGGCAGCCCGCGTTACCACGCCATCGACGAGGTGCGCGGCAGCGGCGACTCCCACAAGGTCTTGTTCTCGACGTGCCGCGGCGCCGCCTCGGGCACAGTGACGACGGCGGCCGAGACAGCCGCGAAGTGCGCCAACCCCACCCTCGTCCGGACGGGCGACACGGCCCTGGTCAACGAGAACTGGTCCGACCACACCGTCGCGTCGCTGCCGGCGGGCTACGTCGCCAAGTCGTTCGACATCGGAGCCATCGACACCGCCGGCAACGTCTACGTCACCTGGGTGCAGTACAAGCTCGACTCCAAGGGGGCCTTCGCCAGCACCGGCCAGGTGGAACTGGCCAGCTCCCAGGACGGCGGCAAGACGTGGTCGAAGCCGACTCAGCTCAACCCGCCTTCGCAGCCCACCGTCATCTTCCCGTGGGTCACGGCCGGTGACCCGGGACGCGTCGACGTGGCCTGGTACAGCGCCCCGCAGGCGTCGTTCAAGGGCGTGCCGGGACCGGACCCGCTCGAGAACGGCACGTGGGACGTGAGTATGGCGCAGAGCCTGAACGCGCTGTCGCCCTCGCCCTCGTTCGCGTTGACGAAGGTCAACGACCACGTCGTGAAGTACGGCGACATCTCCACCGGCGGCCTCGGCGGCAGCGCCGACCGGAGTCTGGGTGACTACCTGCAGGTCAAGACCGGCAACAACGGCGAGGCGATCGTGTCCTATGTGGACGACACGTCCGGCAACCGCAACAACGACATCACGCAGGGCTCCGGTGAGGATCCGCCGGAGGCCTCCGGTCCCACGATGTTCGCCCGGCAGATCGCGGGACCCTCGCTGTTCGGGGGCAGCGTGGGCAACGGCACTGCCGCCGTCGGGTCTGTCACCGACCCCGTCGGCCAGGGCTTCCCGGACTCCTACCTCGCCCTAGCCGGCAACAACACCAGCTCCTCCAAGGCGCTCGACATCGCCGGCGTCTCCATCACGCAGTCCGACGCGACGCACCTGAAGATCGCGATGAAGACCGGCGATCCGACGCTTATGAAGGACCTGGCCGACAACCCCTCGTTCGGCGGTGCTTTCAGCAACTGGCGGGTGCGCTGGGCCGGGCGTTACGGCACCTCGGGCAAGGACGGACAGATCTACTACGTGGGGTTGCAGGCGGGTTTCGACGGCGTGCCTGAGTACTACGTCGGAAAGACCGCCTCTATCGACACGACCCGGACGAAGTACTACGCCTACCCGACAGGCACGAGTGTCCCAGGGGCAATCAAGGGCGACACGATCACGTGGACCGTCCCCACGGGCGCCGTCGGCAGCCCGAAGGCAGGCGACGGGCTGTTCAGCGTGACCGGATTCACCGCCACGTCGCTGCTGCCCGATCAGCCGATCGCGGTCACCGAGCCGACCGGGACCGGTCAGTTCGGTGACGAGGACACGCTGACCGCCAACCAGATCGATGCGGCGCCGTCGTTCAGCTACGCCGTCCGCACCAGCGGCTTCCCGCGCACGGAGCCCAGCGCCCCGGGCAGCACCACCGGCGGCACCAAGCCGGGCGGCACCAACCCGGGCGGCAACGGTTCGAACGGTCCCGGCAGTGGCTCCGGGCCTGGCAGTGGCGTGTCCGCGAGCCGCAGCCTGGCCTCGACCGGTCTGCCGTTCGCGCTGCCCCTGTTAGGCATGGCGTTGCTCGGCGCTGCCGTCCTGGTGCGCCGCCGCCGCGCTTCCTGACCGCTCGGCTCCATAACATCCCCCTTTGTGGCACGGGTGCTGGCTGTCGTCGGGCCGACGGCGGGGGGCAAGAGCGACCTCGCGGTGGCCCTCGCCCGGGCCGTCGGTGGCGAGGTGGTCAACGCCGACTCGATGCAGCTCTACCGCGGCATGGACATCGGCACGGCCAAGCTCACGCCGGCCGAGCGTCTCGGCGTACCGCACCATCTGCTCGACGTCTGGGACGTCACGGTCACGGCGACCGCGGCCGCCTACCAGGTGCTGTGCCGGGGCGTCGTGGACGCGCTGCTGCAACGTAAAGTGACGCCGGTGCTGGTGGGCGGCAGCGGGCTGTACCTGCGGGCGGCGCTGGACCAGATGCACTTCCCTGGCACGGATCCGGTGCTGCGGGCAGAGCTGGAGGACGAGCTCGCGACCGTCGGCCCTGAGCGGCTGCACGCGCGGCTCGCGGCGCTGGACCCCGCAGCGGCCGGCCGGATGGAGCCGACCAACGGCCGCCGGGTGGTGCGCGCGCTCGAGGTCGTCACGCTCACCGGCGCGATGCCCGGCGCGATGACGTCGTACGCCCAGCACTACCCGACCACCTACGTCGGGGTGGACCGGCCGGACCTGGCGGCGCGGATCGACGCCAGGGTGGACCGGATGTGGAGGGACGGGCTGGTCGAGGAGGTACGCCGGCTGGAGCCGCTGGGGCTGCGCGAGGGGATGACGGCGAGCCGCGCCCTGGGCTACGCGCAGGTGCTGCGCCTGCTGGCCGGGGAGCTCGACGAGCGACAGGCGCGGGAGGCGACGGCGGTGGCGACCCGGCGGTTCGCGCGCCGGCAGCGGGCGTGGTTCCGCCGGGATCCGCGGATCCGCTGGCTGTCCCCGGAGGCACCTCTGCTCGACCAGGCGCTGGCCGCCGCGGTCTGACCGGCCGTCGCGCACGGCCGGGCGCCGTACGCTCAGAGGCGTGACCGCCTTCCTGAAGGGCCACGGGACCGAGAACGACTTCGTCGTGCTGCCCGACCTCGACGGCGAGCTGACCCTCACGCCGGAGCTGGTGGCGCGACTGTGCGACCGCCGCGCCGGCATCGGCGCCGACGGCGTGCTGCGGGTGGTACGCGCCAAGGCGGAGCCGGCCGCCGGCGCGCATGCGGACGAGGCCGATTGGTTCATGGACTACCGCAACGCGGACGGCTCGGCGGCCGAGATGTGCGGCAACGGCGTGCGTGTCTACGCCCGCTACCTGGTCGAGACGGGTCTCGCCGAGCCAGGCCGGCTCCGGCTCGCGACCCGGGACGGGGTCAAGGACGTCGACGTACCCGCCAGCGGTGACGTGACGGTCGACATGGGCGCGGCGGTCGTGGGGGAGCCGGTGCTCGTGGACGGGCAGGCCGCCACCGCTGTCGACATGGGCAATCCGCACGCGGTCCTGGCGGTCCCGTCGGTCGCGGCGCTCGGCGTCCTGCACCCGGACCGCACCGACGTCAATGTGGAGTACGTCGAGGACCGGACCGTCGCGGGGGGCGCCGCCGCGATCGCCATGCGGGTGCACGAACGGGGCGTCGGCGAGACCCGCTCCTGTGGCACCGGCGCCTGCGCCGCCGTGGTCGCGACGTCGCTGCGGACCGGGACGCCGCGCGGGACGTCGTACGACGTGGACGTGCCGGGCGGGCGGCTGCGGGTGCTCTGGCGCGAGGACGGGCACGCGCTGCTGACCGGGCCGGCGGTGCTGGTGGCGCGGGGTGAGCTGTGCGCGGACTGGCTGCAGGGGCCCTGAACGCGAAACGGGCTGGACGCGGGGCCGTTTTCTGCGACGATGACGGGGATGACAGAGCCCCTTGGCGGCGTTGAGGAAGCGATGACTGCTGCACACTCCGCCCCTGACTCTGCCATCCACCTGTCGCCGGACCCCCTGCACGAGCAGGAGGGGGAGGGCTTCGAGCTCGAGGAGCGCAGCGCACTGCGCCGCGTCGCCGGAATCCGCACGGACCTGCAGGACGTCACCGAGGTCGAGTACCGCCAGCTGCGGCTGGAGCGCGTCGTGCTGATGGGGGTCTACCCGTACGGCGACGCGGTCGGTGCGGAGAACTCGCTGCACGAGCTGCAGGCCCTGGCCGAGACGGCCGGCTGCGAGGTGCTCGAAGGCCTGGCGCAGCGCCGTGAGAAGCCTGATCCCGCAACGTTCGTCGGCTCCGGCAAGGCGCGCGAGCTGCGCGACGCGGTGCTGTCCAGCGGCGCCGACACGGTGATCTGCGACGGCGAGCTGACGCCCGGGCAGCTGCGCAAGCTGGAGGAGGTCGTCAAGGTCAAGGTCATCGACCGGACCTGGCTGATCCTGGACATCTTCGCCCAGCACGCGACCTCGCGGGAGGGCAAGGCGCAGGTCGAGCTGGCGCAGATGACGTACATGCTGCCGCGGCTGCGTGGCTGGGGCGAGTCGCTGTCGCGGCAGGGAGGTGGCGCGGGCGGCTCGGGCACCGGTGGTGTCGGCACCCGCGGTCCGGGCGAGACCAAGATCGAGACGGACCGCCGGCGCATCCGCAGCCGCAAGGCCAAGCTGTCCGGCGAGATCAAGCTCATGAAGACCGCGCGCGACACCAAGCGGCAGGAGCGCACCCGCCATGCGGTGCCGTCGGTGGCGATCGCCGGCTACACCAACGCGGGCAAGAGCTCGCTGCTCAACCGGCTGACCGGTGCGGGCGTGCTCGTGGAGAACGCGCTGTTCGCGACGCTCGACCCGACGGTCCGCAAGGCGGCGACGCCGTCGGGGCGGGAGTTCACCCTGACCGACACGGTGGGGTTCGTGCGGCTGCTGCCGCACCAGCTGGTGGAGGCGTTCCGCTCGACGCTGGAGGAGGTGTCCGCGGCCGACCTGGTGCTGCACGTCGTGGACGGCTCGCACGCCGACCCCGAGGGCCAGCTGGCCGCGGTGCGCGAGGTCTTCGCCGACATCGGTGCGGCCGGCATCCCCGAGGTGGTGGTCGTCAACAAGTGTGACCTGGCCGACCCGGTGGTGCTCGGCCGGCTGCAGCGGCGCGAGAAGCACGTGGTGCTCGTCTCGGCGCTGACCGGCGAGGGGCTGCCGCAGCTGCTGCAGGTGCTCGAGGACGAGGTGCCGCACCCCGCGGCGTGGGTCGATGTGGTCCTGCCGTACGCCGAGGGGTCGCTGGTGTCCCGGGTGCACACCGAGGGCGAGATCCTGTCGGAGGAGCACCTGGCGGCGGGGACGCGGCTGCAGGCCCGGGTCGGGCCTGCACTGGCCGCCGAGCTGTCGTCGTACGCGGTGGCGTAGCCGGCTGACGTCCGCAGGTGCGGCTGAGGTGGCTGGCCGCTGGAACTGCGCCTCAGGTCGCCAGGCGGACTGGGCATTTCCGGTTGTCCACAGGGGCCGACGGTGCTGGTCTGAGGCAGTTATCGTGCCCTCCATGAAGACCGGCCTGGCAGCGGTGTCCGCGCTGGCCGTGGCTGCGCTGCTCGCCGGCTGCAGCGGTGATCCCGAACCCGCACCCACCGCGCTGCCGCCACTGCCGCCACTGCCGAGCCCGAGCCCCAGTTCGTCGCCGCCCAGCGCCTCCCCGGTACCCCTGCCGAATGAAGCGAGGGCGCCCACTTCGCAAGGCGCAGCGGCCTTCGCCCGGTACTACGTCAATGAGCTCGGTCGCGCCTATGCGTCCCTGGATACAACAACTGTGCGCTCCTTGAGCGACCCGGCCTGCAAGTCATGCGCCAACTTCGTTACCGACATCGAGACGATCAAGCGGACCAAGCATCGCGTGGTCGGCGACCCCTTCGTTGTCGACTTCGCAGTATCGCCCACGAGCACCGCTCGGGCGGCCACGGTTGACGTCAACTACTCAAGCCCACCTCAGGTCGAGTACGACGCGCAGGGAAAGGTGGTACAGCGGACACCTCCTGCGGTGCGCAGCCCCCTGGTCATCACCCTTGTCCGAAGTGATGGCTCCTGGAGGCTTCGAAAGATCCAGTTGCCATGACCTCCTCTCGCAGGCTTCGGGTCACCTGCCTCAGTGTTCTCCTGCTGCTCCTGGCAACTGGGACGGCCACAGCCAGCGCGAGCAGCGGAGGACGATGCGTCAAGAGAATCGGCTGCGTACGTGCCGGTGACGGTGCTCTCACCGTGGGGGCCACGCGAGGGACGGGCGGCACCCCCTCAGGGACGCCGCCGGTGACCCAAGAAGCAGTCGGTAGGTCCACATCTGCGTTGCGGATCGTCTCGGCCTATGCCCCGACCTGTCCGGGTAACGGTCCGGAGCAGGCGGACACCACCTGCGGACCGGCGGTGACGACCTGCCCGAAGCCGGGGGACATCCGGCTGTGGCGTTACACCCGGCAGGTCCGCAACGGCGTTCCGGTGACCGCCTGGCAGCTGGTAACGGCGCCGCCGTACGTGTGTCTGGGACCGACGAATGCGGTGGTGCGGCCGAAGGTGGCGGTCCCGGCGTTGGTGAACCGGGAGTTCAAGCGACTGGTCGTGCTGAGGGGGATGACCGCGGTGGAGCCGGCGCCGCAGACGCTGGTCAACCTGGAGACGACGTTCTCCACCGACGCGCCGCGCAGCTACCCGATCCAGACCACGATCCTGGGCCAGCAGGTGCACATCACCGCCAAGGCCGAGCGCTACACGTGGCACTTCGGCGACGGCGCGACGGGCACCACCACCGAGCCCGGTGCGGCCGGCTCTGCTCAGGTGGCGCACACCTACACGCGGCCGGGCCGGCTGGCGGCGTACGTGGTGATCGCTTGGAGCGGGACGTTCACGATCGGCACGGACCCGACGGTGCTGCCGGTGGACGGCACCGCCACGACACGGGGACCGGCCGCTCCGCTCGGGGTGCGCGAGGCGCGCAGCCAGTACGAGAGCGGCGGCCGCTAGACCTTCCGCAGGACCGTCACGACGCGGCCCAGGATGACCGCCTGGTCGCCGTCGATCGGGGCGTAGGCGGTGTTGTGCGGCATGAGCCACACGTGGCCGCCGCGCTTCTTGTAGGTCTTGACCGTCGCCTCGCCGTCGATCATCGCGGCGACGATGTCGCCGTTGTCGGCGGTGGGCTGCTGGCGCACCACAACCCAGTCGCCGTCGGCGATGGCGGCGTCGACCATCGAGTCGCCGACCACCTTGAGCAGGAACAGCGTGCCCTGCCCGACCAGCTCGCGCGGCAGCGGGAAGACCTCCTCGACCGCCTCCTCGGCCAGGATCGGCCCACCGGCGGCGATCCGACCGACGACCGGGACGTACGCCGGCATCGGATGCGCCGCCCGCTCGGCGGCCTCGTCGCGCTCGGCCCGAACAGCAGCGACCTCTCCCGGCATCCGGACGTCGACCGCGCGGGGGCGGGAGGGATCCCGCCGCAGGAAGCCCTTCTTCTGCAAGGTCATGAGCTGGTGACTGACGCTGGATGTCGAGGTGAGCCCGACCGCCTCACCGATCTCGCGGACGGTGGGGGGGTAGCCGCGGCGCTCCACCGACTCACGGATCACCTCCAGGACCTTGCGCTGCCGCGGGGTGAGACCCGCCTCGTCCGCGGGCCCCTCCGGGAAGTCGCGGACGACGCCTGCCTTCTTGCCTGCCACGGTGGCCTCCCCTGCTCAGGGGCCGGTCGGCCCTTGGTGATCGCCGCGGACGCTAGTCCCGCCCGCCGACGTAATCAAACACCCGTTCGAGTGTGTCGTGCTTTTGTCGGCGACGTGGGGTACAACTTCGCTCGGGCGTTCGATCGAACGGCCGTTCGACCTAGAGGAGCTCGACATGACTGCTTGCACGGCGTACGCCGCCTCCGTCACTCCGATCCGCGCCGCGCGCGGGGACCGCCGGCACCGGGTGCGTGTGACCCGCCGCGGCCGGCTGATCCTGGTGCTGTCGATGGCCGTGCTGCTGCTGGCGGCCTTCTCGCTGGGCCGGACCCGCAGCGACGCGGCGCAGCAGACCGCGCCTCGTGCGCCGCTCGCGCAGACGACCGTGCACGCGGGCGACACCCTCTGGTCGGTGGCGAAGCGGATCGCTCCACGGAACGATCCGCGGGACGTCGTGGAGCAGATCCGTGAGGTCAACCATCTCGGCACGGCGCAGCTCAAGGCCGGCCAGCAGCTGCTCCTTCCCCGCGCGGCCTGAGCCCAGAGGGGCTGTGGACAACGGGCACGGAGCGACGCCCGCCGGCTCTAACGTCCGGGCATGGCCGAGATCGACGTGCAGCCTGCGGAGCTGCTGGCAGCCGCTGAGCCGCTGCGCCGGGCCGCCGACGACCTGACCGCCATCGCCGACGGTCGGCGGCATCTGCAGTCCCTCGCGAGCGGCTGCCCGAGCGCCGACTTGCGCGCGGCCGTGGACGAGTTCCTCACGGCATGGGAGCTGCCGCTCTGGGGGCTGGCGCTGACGCTGACCGCGCTCAGTGAGCAGTCGGTCCAGGCCAGCAGGACCTACGTGCTCCAGGAGCAGACCGTGGCCGCGACCCTGTCGCCGGGGCAGCGATGACGTCGCTCGCCCAGGCCCAGCCGTACGACGTCGCCCGCCTCGCCTTGCTGATGCAGGAGCTCGCTGAGCGCTCCGGCGACGCCGCTCAGCGCGCAGATCGGGCGCGGTTCGTCTGCTGGAGTGGCGTTGCAGCCGAGGCCTACAAGCAGGGACTGACCGAGGCAGCAGCGCGGCTGCGAGCCGCGCAGGAGGCGCACGCAGCCGCCGGGATGGCGCTGCTGCGCTACGCCGGCCAGCTCGAGGACGCGGTGGCCACCGCCCAGAACGCCCAGACGCTGCAGCAGCAGGCGGACCGGCAGCGGGCGGCCGAGACCTGGCCCACCGGCCCGTACCCCTCCGACGTGCCCCGCCTGCAGGCGGCCCGGCTCGACGACGAGGCCCGGACCTATGAGGCGACCGCTGCCGCCCGGGCTGCAGCCACGCTCCGGGAGCAGGCTGCCCGTGCTCCCGCAGCCGCGCGCGGGACTGGCACGATGCGCTTCCTGGGCGACCTCGCCGACGCCGGCAACGCCGCGATCGTGGGGCCGTTCGAGCTGGCCGCCCTCGGGGTGCGGGCGCTGCCCGGCATCGGCGGCGGGCAGGACCGGGCCGCGCTGGGCTCGGCCCTCAAGGACAGCGTCAAGGTCTGGGAGCCGTTCCAGGACGCGTGGGCCGACCTGCGCGGAGGTCGTCCCGGCCGCGGCACCGGCACCCTGCTCGGTATCGCCGCTGCCCGCGGTCGAGGGCGGCTTCCGCAAGTGGCGGATCCGGCCAGGATCAAGCAGCACGGCTACCTGGCCGGTGTGCGCGAAGGCCAGTTGACCGTCGACGATGCTGAGGTCGCCTGGGAGCTGGCACACCGCGAACAGCTCCGCCGAGTAGCGCCACGGCCGCCGCTGCCTCCGGTGTCGGACGTGCTTGCCGGTCACGCCTCGTTGGTGGCACAGGAGGCACACGGGGGCCACACCCTGGACAGACATGTCGGCAAGTCAGTGGAGTTTCTGCGCCTCCGGCAGTCGTTGGAGGGCGGTTCCAAGAGCAGCTTTCCCAACCCAATTGTGGCTGAGAGCGCCGTAGCGCAAGCACTGCGCCAACGCCATGGCGCCATAGTGGCCTTCCTCGGAGGTCGCGATGAGTCAGCGATCATTGCGGCTCCGCTGCCGCATCCGCTCGGCACGGTCGTGAACCGGCGAGGCGAAGTTCGAGCAGGAGGCGTAGTTGTGATCCGACTCATCAAGCAAGATGACGGCTTGCTGATTCATTCGGCGTGGCTGTCATGACCGCACGTGACAACTTCCCGGCCCTGTTCCTCTTGTGCAACCTCTACCTCTGGGAGGACATGGACACCGAGTACGACAACGTCTACCTCGCGGCCGCCGGGATGTTAAAGGACAACCGGCTTAGTGACGCCATCCGAGTTGCCGAGGAGATCGAGCGGCTGTTTGAGACCACGAGCAGCGAAGCCCAGAGATGGGTCGTAATGGACGACCTTCACATCGGGTGGATCCACGAGAAGCCAGGCGAGCTCGACAGCTTCCTGCGGTACGTGCATTCCCTCTACCGTGCCGCAGGAGAGGCGAGGTCACAGTCCGATCGTCCCGGCGTCTGACCCGGGAGCCGTCAGAGACGTGCTCGTGCTCGACGTCTGCAGGACGTGCTCGCTCGTGAGGGGTCGCTGTGAACTTGCGGAATTCGAGATCGCCGCACGCCGTCTGCGCGGCGGCGTCCGTTCGGCTGTGGATGGCGCCAGCGGGCTGCGTCCTCTGAGGTGGTGTAACTCTCCCTCGTGATCGTCGGCCGGATCGTGTCGGTCCGGGACGTTGGGGGGCCACCGCGTGAGTCTCTGTGAGAACCGACCAAGGAACTCACGGAAGAAG